>ERZ773190.1611-NODE-1611-length-20684-cov-3.608221_pt1 | contig 20684 bp, 18 predicted proteins | sample MGYA00511111_ERZ773190 | MGnify/ENA primary metagenome ERZ773190 (study PRJEB29015, sample SAMEA2737777) | human gut metagenome | biome: human gut; feature: human-associated habitat; material: faeces | place: China | collected 2012 ... | reverse complement strand
CTTGCATGTGTTAAGCACGCCGCCAGCGTTCATCCTGAGCCAGGATCAAACTCTCGTTAAAAGTGTTTGTATCCAGTTCAGAATCAACATACTAGCTAATTCTTCCCTTTTTACTGTTGTTTGGTTTTTAACCGTTCGCTCGACTGCCTCAAGCTCAAAACTTCGTTTTTCGCTTTCGTGGCTTCGCCAATACTCACAAGCATCACTTTCTGAAAGCAAGCTTTCAAAACTGCTGCTTTGTTCGTGCAGTCTTCGCTTTTCGAAAATCTTCTCTTAAAGAAATTTTCAAGGGTTATTGTTGTCTATTGTTCAATTATCAAGGTTCTTTTTACTGTTCTTTTCAAGCGACAGCTTTTATATTTTATCAAAAGCTTTTCTCTTTGTCAAGAACTTTTTTATTTTTTTTGCTGCTCGTGAGTTGCTCAATGGCTTCTCTCTGACAGCTCATTTATGTTATCACATCCGAACTTCTCTGTCAACCACTTTTTAACAATTCTTATAAGTTGTTATTAATTTCTCTTATGAATCATTCTATTGAACTACCTCTCGATCAGGGACTGTCCGTTTCCACGCCTTCCTCTTTATCAGAAGTTGTTCTATGATTTTCAGTGCCGTTCTCAGCGACGAAGATTATCCTATCATAGCGGCTTCTAATTGTCAATGTTTTTTATATATTTCATGCAATTCTGAATATTCTGAAAATTTTGGTTGTTTATCTGACTTTATTTTTATTTAACTGTTCTGGGTCTGCATAAATAAAAGCTGCTCATTTTCAGAACAGCCTTTATCATATACGGGTACTTCTTTAATTAAAAACATCTCATTAATAACAGATATTTTCTTCTATGCTTTCTGACTCTTTAATAGAATTTATAAACTCCAGCCAGTTGCAAGAAGCTGCGTCTTTACCATATTACTGTAAATTCCATTTTTCTTTTCCAGTTCGGCCGGACTTCCACTCTCTACAACAACACCATCTTTCAGTACAACAATCTTATCTGCATCCGCTACTGTTCTCATCCTGTGGGCAATAATCATAACTGTCTTATCTTTAATCAGACGTGACAGCGATTCCTGGATCATCGTTTCGTTATCTGCATCCAATGATGCCGTGGCTTCATCCAGCAATATGATCGGTGCATTTTTCAGAAATGCTCTTGCAATAGAAATCCTCTGCCGCTCACCGCCTGAAAGTTCCGAACCATTCTCTCCGATCATTGTATTCCATCCGTCAGAAAGTTTTTCCGCAAATTCATCGCAATGTGCAAGTTTCGCTGCTGCAATCACTTCTTCATCTGTAGCATCCATCTTTCCGATTCTGATATTTTCCATAATTGTATTATTGAATAATGTAACATCCTGAAATACGATCGAATAAAGTGACATCAATGTCTCCGGGTCAACTTTTGAAATATCCATTCCACCTACTGTGATCTTTCCATGATCTACGTCCCAGAATCTTGACGCCAGACGTGAGACGGTTGTCTTTCCTCCACCGGACGGTCCGATCAGTGCAGTTACTTCCCCCTGCTTTGCCACAAATGAAACATCTTTCAATACAGTTTCTCCTGAATCATAAGAGAAACCAACGTTGGAAAATTCAATATCATATCCTTTACGATCCATTTTTTCTGAACCTTCCTGCACCTCATGCGACAGGATTTCATCCAGTCTTGCACTCTGTACTTCAGAAGATATGATTGCCGCAAGATTTTGAAGAGATACCTGCATTGGATCATAAATCCTGGATACAACCAGCAGAAACATAAAGAATGTAAGCACACTGATCTCCCCTTTTGCCAGCAGAGTTCCCCCAACCAGTGCAACCGTGGCAATTCCGAGCTTTAAGATCATCTGAGCACTTCCCACAAAAACTGCTGTTCCAAGTTCTGTAACAACAGCATGCTTCTCTACGGCTTTTATCTTCACATCCAGACCTCTCATATAATCATCCTCTGCATTATATGCATGAAGATCTCTTGCACTTTCCAGGCACTCCTGAATCCCGTCCGCACATGCCATTTTTAATTCCATCTGCTTCTGATTCAGACTTTTCTGAACTTTTCCCGAACAACCTACAATAAGAAATGAAACCGGAAGCACCCAAAGAGCTGCCAATGCCATTCTCCAGTTGAAAAAGAACATTCCCACTGCAACGATTGCTGTAGAAATGCATGCTCCCACCAGTTCCGGAATAAAATGAGAAGACGCAGTTTCCATCTGTGCACAATCCGCCATGATCGTACTCGTCAAATCTGACAGATCTTTTTTGCCAAAGAACGACAACGGAATCTTTCTCAGCTTTTCTGCAAGCGTGATTCTCCGCACACCACTTTCTACATAAGTTGATAAAAATGTTGCATTATATTGTATATAAGTTGTAATTGCGATCAGGGCAAGTGTCACGATAATGCCGGCAATATAAAATCCACCTTTTCCCTGAAGTGTTCCTTCCATATAATCTTTCACTATAAAATACAGCAGCGAAACCGGAATCATCAAAACCAGATCTGATACCGTAACTGACACAAAGGCTTTGAGCATATCCGATGCACCTTGCGGAGAAAGAGCATATTTATGCATCAGTTTTTCTTTTATTTTCATACTTATGCACCTACCTTCCAACAAACCGATTGATTGTACTCTTTCCACATATGTGCATAGAGTCCGTCTGCTTTTTCAAGTTCCTTATGCGTACCACTCTGGCAGATTTCTCCGTCTCTGAGTACAAAGATCCGGTCTGCATCAATGACCGATGAAAGTCTGTGGGCGATCATGATCACAGTTTTTCCCTGAGAAAGTCTGCTGAATGCAGCCTGCACCTTTGCCTCATTATCCGGATCTGCAAATGCTGTTGCTTCATCCAGGATCAGAATCGGAGCATTTTTGATCATCGCTCTTGCGATTGAAATCCGCTGAGCTTCTCCGCCTGACAGATACGTACCTTTTGAGCCGATCACTGTGTCAATCCCGTCCGGAAGTTTCGCTATGATATCCTCACATTGAGCATTCTTTAATGCCTTCACCACCTCTTCACGGGTGGCATTTTTCTTTCCCATGCGTACATTTTCGTAAATAGACATTTTCAGAAGCCGGCTGTCCTGAAATACAAATGATACCATATCCATCAGAGCTTTCTGGTGGATTTCCTTTACATTTGCTCCGCCAATCCTGATCTCACCCTGAGACGCATCTGCAAACCTTGCAACCAGTCTCGCCAGCGTTGTCTTTCCTCCACCGGATGGTCCGACAAAAGCGATATGCTCTCCCGGACGGATCTGAAGACTGATATCGTGCAGGGCATCTTTTTCTGCCCCGTCATACCGGAAAGATACATGTTCAAACTCGATAGAAACATCTTCGGGACTCTTTTCCTCTGCTGCCTGCGGCAATGGTTTTCTATAATATTGTCAATTCTTGCAAGTGCATCTTCCACAACCATTGTATTCTCACCTGCATACATCATCTTTGTCAATGTAACGGTAATGATCGGGGTGATAATAATATAGAATAACAGGTTTAATAAAAACTCAGGATCTGCAGTTCCGCTTTTCACTCCGCCCAGCAGATAAACCGCTGCGATCAGAATTGCGAAAACTGAATTAATTGCAACCGTATATCCCATCATTGGAAGTCTTAAATCTTTTGTATAGGAAATCGTCCATTTTTCATATTTTTTGATTGAATCCCTGAATCTTTTAAAAGAAAAGACCGACTGTCCAAATGTTTTTACAACCGGAATCCCTCTGACATATTCCACTGCCTCGCCGGACATTTCTTCCAGTGCATTCTGATATTCTTCCATTTTTTTCTTCATGTTCTCTCCCATCATGGCACCCATGACCAGGAAAGCTACAACAACCGGGATAAGACATAAAAGCCCCAGTTTCCAGTCAAAAACCAGCAGAAGTGCCGCCAGGCCGACCGGGGTTGCCGTTGCTACATATTTATCCGGCAACTGATGTGCAAGATAAGTTTCTGTCGCTGCACTGGACTCATTTACAATCTTTCGGATCTTTCCACTTCCCTCATCATCCATAAATCCAATCGGCAGAGATAAGATATGTCGCATCAGTCTTGACCTCATATTTGCCTGCACTCGGAATGCTGCCAAATGAGAACAGATCAATGCCCCGATATAGATCAGCATAGACAGGATTGCAAAACCGACTGCACTCCAGCCATAGGTAGACAGATTCTGTGCCGCACCATAATCCGGTGCAACCCGTAACACCTCTTTTATCAGCCGCCAGATAAAATAGAACGGAACAAGTGCCACAAAGGCACTGACAGCCGCAAGAACCCAGGACGCAACTGCCAGGTATTGAAAACTTCCGGCATACTCCATCAGCCGGCTGACCGGTGTCTGCTTTTTTTCTTTTTGTTTAGCCATTGCTAACCCTCCTTGACATTTTTATTATTAATTAGCCCTTTAGAACTTTTATAAGTTCCAACTAACCAGCATCAAAAGGAAAACGCGATGAAATTTTCCTTTTCATTCATCGCGTTATCAGTCATTGATTGAACAGCATTCTCCGTAGATAATATTCCATCCGGCACTGTGATACTTTTCAAGCATTTCTATATATTCCCATGCTTCCTCTTCTGACATATCATGCCGGATCACTTCAAAAAAGCTCTCAAAAAGTGCTTTATTCATTATGTGCATGAAATTCTTTGTCAGTGGCTTTCCATCCTTAAATCTCAGACCGATCGCCTCCATGAACTTATAAGTATAATCTGTCTCAAGTTCTACAAGATGTTCCACAAAATCCTGAAATCTTGTACCATAAGAGCTTTTCACCAGGATCTGAAATTCTTCCAGATGAGCGTACATATACTTCACAAGCTGCTTCATTCCGTCTTCCGCATAATCATCCAGACTCACTGCCTGCCGATCCGATTCTATCGCATGAAATTTTTCCTGAACTCCGATAAATATCCCTGTAAACTCTTTTGCCACCGGTTCTACGATTGCTGAAAAAAGTCCTTCTTTTCCACCATATCGGGAATAGATCGTTCCGGTCGTCGTTCCCGCCTCCGCAGCAATCGTCCGCAGTGATGCATCTACATAGCCTTTTTCAAGGAACTCTTTCTTTGCACATAATTCTACTTTTTCTGAAATACCTTCTACCTGCTTAGCCACTGACTCCTCCTAGCTTATAACAGTGTCATGTAACACTGTTATAAGTTTAAATCTTAATCTTTTTTCTGTCAATAGTTACCAATGTATCTCTTGCATTACTGATAGATTTTATCACTATCCCTCATTACATCTCAAGACTGATCTGATCTTTATGCACATTCTCCGGCATTTTCAAACTGGGAATTATAAAGATCTGCATAAAATCCACCCTTTGCAAGAAGTTCTTCATGATTTCCCTGCTCCACGATATCTCCGTCTTTCATAACAAGAATCAGATCCGCATCACGGATCGTAGACAGACGGTGTGCGATCACAAAGCTCGTTCTTCCCTTCATCAGATTATCCATCGCTTTCTGAATCAGTACTTCTGTTCTTGTATCGACAGAGCTTGTCGCCTCATCCAGGATCAGGATCTTTGGATCTGCAAGGATTGCACGTGCAATCGTCAGAAGCTGCTTCTGTCCCTGGGAAACGTTGCTTGCTTCTTCGTTCAGTTCCATATCATATCCACCTGGAAGTGTCTTTACAAATCGATGCACATGTGCTGCCTTTGCAGCCTGGATCACTTCTTCATCTGTAGCATCCAGTTTACCATAACGGATATTTTCACGGATGGAGCCATGGAACAGCCATGTATCCTGAAGCACCATTCCGAACATTTCTCTTAATTCACTGCGGTTGAAATCCCGGATATCGTGTCCATCTATTTTTATCGAACCATCATTTACATCATAAAATCTCATTAGCAGCTTGATCATTGTCGTCTTTCCTGCTCCGGTCGGACCAACGATCGCAATCTTCTGTCCTTCTTTTACTTTCGCAGAAAAATCATTGATGATGATCTTATCCGGGTTATATCCGAAATGAACATGGTCAAACTCTACATTTCCTTTCAGATTTTCTACGGACACAGGATGTTCCACTGTCTGATCTTCTTCTTTTTCTTCAAGAAATTCAAAAACCCTCTCGGATGCTGCTGCCGTAGACTGCAACATATTTGCTACCTGTGCCATCTGCTGGATCGGCTGGGTGAAATTACGGACATACTGAATAAATGACTGAATATCTCCGACCTCGATCACATTTTTGATCGTCAGGAATCCTCCAAGGACTGCCACACCTACATAACCAAGATTGCCGATAAACTGCATGACCGGCATCATCATTCCTGAGAAAAACTGAGATTTCCACGCAGAATCATAAAGCTTTCCGTTGGTCTCATTAAATTCTCTGATCACCGCTTCTTCTTTATTAAATGCCTTGATGATATTATGTCCGCTGTAGATTTCCTCTACCTGTCCGTTGACATTTCCAAGATATTCCTGCTGTCCTACGAAATATTTCTGTGAATGTTTCATTACAAATGACAACAGCAGCATGGACAATGGAAGAATCAGCAGTGCTACCAGTGTCATCAGCGGACTGATGGAAAGCATCATCACCAGCACACCGATGATGGTTGTGACCGATGTGATCAACTGAGTTGCACTCTGGTTCAGACTCTGTCCGAGAGTATCCACATCATTTGTCACTCTTGAAAGAACTTCTCCGACCGGTTTCGTATCGAAATAATTCATCGGCATCCGGTTGATCTTCTGTGAGATTTCTTTTCTTAATTTATAAGTTGTCTTCTGCGATACACCTGTCATCAGGAATCCCTGGATCAGGCTGCACGCTGCACTGATCAGATACAGACTCAATGCTGTCGCCAGAATCGTTCCGATTTTTCCAAAATCCATGCCTGATCCGCCTGAAACCTTACTGACAAGACCATTGAAGATTTCTGTTGTCGCCTTTCCGAGAATCTTTGGTCCGGCAATATTAAAAATCGTTCCGCAAATTGCAAAGACTGCTACGAAAAAAATCTGTATTTTAAATGAAGCCATATAGCGGATCAGCTTTTTCATTGTTTCTTTGAAATCTTTTGCCTTTTCGGTCGGTGCAACACCTCGCCCCATTCTACCTCTTCTAGCCATGGATCTTCTCCTCCTTTCCATCTGTCTGAACGGCAGATTCCAGTTCTGCCCTGGAAAGCTGGGACTCTGCGATTTCCCGATATACTTCACAATTTTTCAGCAGTTCTGCATGTGTACCTTTTCCGACAATCTTTCCATCATCCAGGACAAGGATCTGCTCTGCATGCAGAATGGTACTGATTCTCTGTGCTACGATCAAAACTGTACTTTCCCTCGTCTTCTCTGCAAGGGCATGACGCAATGTCACATCCGTCTTATAGTCAAGAGCCGAAAAACTGTCATCAAAAATAAATACCTGTGGATGCTTTGCAATCGCTCTTGCAATCGAAAGTCTCTGCTTCTGACCACCGGATACATTGGAACCGCCCTGAGCGATCGGACTTTCATAGCCTTCCGGTTTAGTCTCGATAAATTCTGTAGCCTGTGCGATCTCTGCCGCTTCTTTCATTTCCTCTTCTGTTCCATCCTGATTTCCGAACATGATATTAGAAGCAATATTTCCTGAGAACAGGACTCCTTTCTGCGGAACATATCCCAGCTTTTCTCTGAGATCATGCTGCTTTATGTCACGGATATCAATTCCATCCAGCGTGATCTTTCCTTCTGTCACATCATAAAACCGTGGGATCAAATTGACCAGTGTTGATTTTCCACTTCCTGTACTTCCAATAATCGCCGTGGTCTGTCCCGGCCGGGCTGTAAATGTGATATCCTGCAGCACATCTTCGTCTGCTCCCGGATATTTAAATGATACATGATCAAAGGAAAGAACTCCTTCTCCCTGCTCCGGCAGTACTTCCGGCCGTTCCGGATCACAGATGATCGTCTCACTCTTCAGCACTTCTTCCACACGGTCAGCCGCTACAGCCGCACGCGGAAGCATGATCGAGATCATGCAAAGCATCAGGAATCCCATGATGATCTGCATGGTATACTGAATAAATGCCATCATATCTCCCACCTGCATCTGACCATCGCTGATTCCATGTGCTCCGGTCCATACAATCAGAACAGAGACTCCGTTCATGACCAGCATCATTGCCGGCATCATAAATGTCATCGCACGATTGACAAAAAGATTCGTCTTTGTCAGTTCTACATTTGCGTCATCAAATCGTTTCTCTTCATGCTTTTCTGTACTAAATGCACGGATAACCGACAGTCCTGTCAGAATTTCTCTGGTCACAAGGTTCAGCTTATCCACAAGCTTCTGAAGCATCTTAAATTTCGGCATTGCCACAACAAAGAGTAATAATACCATGCATGCAATGATGATCACCGCAAGTCCGATGATCCAGGACATCGACACATTTGTCTTCATTACCTGGAATACTCCTCCGATCGCCAGGATTGGTGCATAAAGTACCATTCTCAAAAGCATAACAATCAACATCTGGATCTGCTGGATATCATTCGTACTCCTCGTAATCAGTGAGGCTGTTGAAAACTGGTTGAACTCATGATTGGAAAAGCCCACAACCTTATGGAATACTCTGCCTCTTAAGTCACGTCCTGCTGACGCACCTACTCTTGAAGCCAGGAATCCGACCAGTACACTTGCTGCCATTCCGAGGAATGCCAGTGCAATCATCATTCCCCCGGTCTTTGCAAGATATCCTGTCTGAATCTTTTCCATGTCCATGCCCAGATCCTGATAGACCGATTTGCAATAGCTGACCGCTGCCTGATCCAGAATCGTATCCGGAAGATCATCCATCTGTTCTCCCATCTTTTCCACCATGGCAGTTCTCTGTTCTCCCGGAAGCATCTTCATAATATCAAAGATGGTTGTATCCTCTGAAACTGTCCCATCCGGAAGACTCGACTTTAACTGAGACTCAACTTCTTTCGTCATATCACTGCCGGACTCAAAACCAGTCGTCATCATCATCGGGAGCTTCAGAATATCCTGAAGTTCCTTCATCTGTTCCTCATCCCCGGATACGGATTCTTTCAGGACATACGCATCTTTTTCATAAGATTCCGTATCTTCCTCATAAGCATCCATTACTTTCTGCCCGTCTTCTTCTGATACAAAAAGTAATAATTTATCCATCTCTTCCCGGGCGATCTGCTCCGGTATCTCATCTTCAATACCACCCTGCTGGATTCCAACATTGACAATGTTGGAAGTATATGCAGGTAAAGACAGATCACAGTAAGCCTGAACGAAGAGAATTAACATGATTGCTATCATCGCTTTCCAGTACGATGCAGCGTATTTGAATAAATTCTTCATTTTATCTGTTCCTTTCCTTTTCTACATTTTCACAAATCTGAAATAAAATTCTTCTCAGAAGCATTTTTTCCTCTGGACTGATCCCTGTAAAAGCAATTTCATCCATCTTTTCTGCAATTGCTTTTACATGCTCAATACATGCCTGCCCTTTCTCTGTCAGATCCAGCCGCATCATTCTCTGATCTTTTTCATCAACATTCCTCACGATATATCCCGACTTCTCCATCTTCTGGATCATCGATGTGATCGAAGGTGCACTTACATTCAGCTTCTGTGCCAGTTCTTTCTGTGATATTCTTCCATCTCTGTGAAGCTGAAATAAAATCATTGACTGACTTTTATTCAGATCATATTCAGCATACATAGTCTGTGCCAGCTTTCCGATCTTATGGGCTGTCATCCCAAGAATCCCAAGTGTCGGCATCTCCTGTCCTTTACACGACATAAATACTCTCCTTCCATTAGTTAGTTAATTAACTAATGGAAAATATAGTATAATTCCACTTGTAAGTCAACCTTTAAACTTCTTATTTCACATTTTTTTAATACTTTTTGCACAATTTTTAGTTAATTACTTAAGCAAATCCAAAAACTAAGCCGCTACATAGAAAATTTCCCATGTAACGGCTTTTTGTCCCTTTATTCTACTTTCAATATTCTTTCTTCTCCAGTATTTTTATGCTGCATTGATACGAAACAGTCAGACCGATAACGAGTATCATCATTCCTGCTCCTAGCAGTTGTCCTGCACTCAGTGAAACAATTTTTTGAAATATCCCTGTAGGATTCACGCCCAGTCTTCCGCACATCTTTCCTGTCAACACTCCTGCTCCCCCAAGAAACAATACAATTACCGCTATAATAAGTCTTCCTTTTTCACCGTCAAATTTTAATCGTACCGGTATGTTCAATGCAATAAGAACGACTCCTGCCATCATCCCCCAGGACATTATCATTACCAATTTTTTCAGATCCGTTCCGTAATTTCCTATCATTGAAACTACGGTTGTTATTGTCAGACCAAGTAACCAGACTGCTGCATCCAGAGAAATGCTGAAAATATATTTTTCTCTGACATAATCCTTTTTCGTGACCGGCAACGAAAAAAGATACTGAAACCCATGATCCATTTCATCATATGCAAGCATATTTGCAACATAAATTGCCATCGTGACAGTAATATATATTCCAAAACACGCTGCACTTTCTTCCCGGTCTATCACTGAATTATTCAAGGCTCCAACCATTAAGGCTGCTCCTCCGATCATCACATAAATAATCCCTTTTCCCTGACTTTTTAAAAGTCCCCAATCTTTTAATAACAATCCCTTTTCTGTTCTCATACCGTTTCCCCCTGAATCATCATAACGATCACTTCATCCAGGCTGCCATTTTCAACTGCAACACCCGGATGATTTTCCATATAATATCTCTTTTCTTTTGTCAGACAGGCATATCCATAACTTTCTTTTTTCTTTTTTAATAAGTAAGATTTGTCCAGTTTTTTCCACTGTTCCTCCGTCACTTTAATCACTCCATAATCATTCAGGATCGTATCCATCGTTTCATGCAGGATGATCTTACCCTCGTGGATCATATAAATATCATCACACAGGCCTTCCAGATCTGAAGAAATATGGGAACTGATCACGATACTTCTTCCATCCACTTCGGTCATATACTCCCGCAGTAGATCCAGTACCTGCTCCCGTGCTGTCACATCAAGACCTGCTGTCGGTTCGTCAAGTATCAGGAAAGGAGCCTGGTGTGACACTGCGATCAGTACATTCAGCTTTGCCTTCATTCCGGTGGAAAATTCTTTTAGCTTCTTATCAAGTGAAAGGTTCAATTTTTTGCATGATCCGAGAAACTTTTCTTTTTCAAAAGACGGATATACATTGCTCAAAACCGGAACAATATCTTTAATTCTTAAATATTCATTGAATCCTGCATTTGTAAATGCTACTCCAATCTTCTCTTTATCCTCTCTCGTCAGTTGCTGTGGTTCTTTTCCAAAAAGTGTAATCCGACCGGAATCTCCCTTTACCAGTCCTAAAATTGCTTTAAAAAGCGTACTCTTTCCTGCTCCATTTGCCCCGACGATTCCTGTGATCTGTCCCGGTTCAACGCTCATGGTACAGTCCAATTCAAAATCATCATACCGCTTCCTGAAATTTTCTATTGATAACATAACTACTCCTCCATGATCAGCTCAAATAATTCCTTCAGTTCCTCATCTGTCATTCCGTTCCTTCTGCCTTTCATCACTGCAGCTTCGAGATCCGCTTCTACTTCTCTGCGACGTTCTTCCAGCATAAGTTCCTTATTCGAAGCTGTCACATACGTGCCTTTCCCATGCACGGTTCTCGTCATTCCTTCTTCTTCCAGGTTGTCATACGCCTTTTTCACCGTCAATGCACTGATCTTCAACTCTTTTGCCATCGCCCTTACAGATGGAAGAAGATCACCTTCCTTTAATTCACCGGAAATGACCTGTGCTTTGATCTGCTCCATGATCTGCTCGTAGATCGGCACCATAGATGAATGGTTAATTATAATCTTCATGACCTGCCTCCTTTATGCAAACAGTATATAACAGTGTTAAACTGTTGTCAACTGTTATATACTGTTCATATAAATAAAAAATGCAGAAACTGTCTTTTTTACAATTTCTGCACATTTAATCATCATATGATTCCAACTGCTTCATTCACAGTCTTCACACCAACAAGCCGTATTCCCTGAATTTCCTTTACCATCTTCAGTGAAACTTCGGGCAAGATACATGTCTCAAACCCAAGCTTCTTCGCCTCTGCCACACGCTGTTCCGGCATATTCACAGCACGTACTTCTCCACTTAAACCAACCTCTCCAAAGACAATCGTCTTCTCATCAATGGGACGGTTTCGATAACTGGACACCAGTGCCATCACAATCCCAAGATCGATCGCCGGCTCGTTCATCTTGATACCGCCTGCAATATTCACATATGCATCGCAGTTTCCAAGTGACATTCCCAACCTCTTTTCAAGCACTGCCATCAGAAGGTTGACCCGGTTATAATCGGTTCCTGCTGCTGTTCTTCTCGGCATTCCGAAATTTGTTCTGCAGACCAGTGCCTGTATTTCCAAAAGGATCGGTCTTGTTCCTTCCATGGAGCATGCAACAACGGACCCGGAAGCATTCTCCGGTTTCCCACTGAGCATATACTCCGATGGATTTTCCACTTCCACCAACCCACTCTGCCGCATTTCAAAGACACCAATCTCATTCGTCGAGCCAAAACGGTTCTTCACAGCTCTCAATATCCGGTAAGACGCATGCCGGTCTCCTTCAAAATAAAGTACTGTATCTACCATATGCTCCAATACCCGCGGACCTGCTACCGTTCCCTCTTTCGTTACATGTCCGACAATAAAAATTGGAATGCACAGTCCTTTCGCCAACTGCATAAAAACATTGGTTGACTCCCGCACCTGGGAAACACTTCCCGGTGCCGAAGTTACATCCTCGCTGTACATTGTCTGAATAGAATCAATAACGACCAGTTCCGGTCGCTCTTTTTCTATCACACTGCGGATGATCCCCAGGTTTGTCTCGCAAAGCAGCAGAAGGCCAGACGTAAAATTTCCCATCCGGTTCGCACGCAGCTTAATCTGTGCCTGCGACTCCTCTCCGGAAATATACAGGATCTTTTTCATCTGTGCCATTCTTTGGCATACCTGTAATAAAAGTGTTGACTTTCCAATTCCCGGATCGCCTCCGACCAGTACCAGTGATCCCGGTACAATCCCGCCTCCGAGAACCCGGTCCAGCTCTTTGATCCCGGTCTCACTCCGTGTATCATCATCTGCGGTCACTTCGGTCAAAGGAACGACCTTTGCCTCGTGAACTGCTCTCGCTGCAACGGTCGTTCCCTTTGTGATCCCACTGTCTATCCGCTCTTCTACAAATGTATTCCACTCTTTACATGCAGGGCATTGACCAAGCCATTTTGCTTCTTCATGCCCGCAATTCTGACAGAAAAATATACTTTTCTTTCCTTTTGCCATCTAGCTTCTCCCAACACTGTACGGATCAGCAGATCAGCACTTTACTACTTTGATCGCTGCACTCTGATCTGCTGAAAGTTCTACACTTACACTGAGCTTTCCGCTCAAATTTGTATTCATCTTTCCTGCAGACTCCCCATCGATCAGTACTTCATACTCACTCTCCGGCTCCAGTTCCAGTGTGAACTGTACATCCTCCGGTGCAGATACTGTAAAAGTAACCTCAGCATCGGTCTCTTTAAAATTTTCAACCGTACTTCCCGGTACAGACTCGTAAACGAACATACCGTTCTTCTCAAGTTTCGTAATCTCTGCAAATGTCTTTACTTTATAAATATCTCCCTCAAATTCAAAGTTATCCTTCTTCGTCTTAGTTGGAAGTGTATAATCTCCAAAACTCAGTGTTCCGTCATTTTCTGCACGCAATAATTCTTTTACTGTTGCCATTTCTTTTTCCTCCTGGGTATTTCAGAATATCTCTTATATAAGATGTTGGGATAAATTGCCCAACTATGATATCTTTGTATCATTATATAATAAATCCATTTCTTTTTCTATACTAATTCCGCTTTCATCCTATGAACTTTTTATGAAAAAATGAATTTCTTTTTTGGATGCTCCTGCCTCCACATGATCTCCCGGCCGGATGTCACCGTTCAGGATCGCATCTGCCAGTTTATCTTCCAGTTCCGTCTGTAATGCACGACGTAGTGGTCTTGCACCATATTTCGTATCAGTTCCCTTTTCAACGATCAGCTCTTTTGCAGAGTTTCTCAGTTTCAGATGAATATTCATCTGCTTCTCAAGCCGTCCGGTAAACTCATTGCACAACAAAGAAACTATTTTCTTCATATTTTCTTTGTCCAGTGTATGGAATACGATCATCTCATCAATTCGGTTCAGAAATTCCGGCCGGAAGATCTGCTTGACCTCTTCCATAACACCCTGCTTCATTTTCTTATAATCTCCGGCTTTATCTTCTTTTGCAGCAAAGCCCAGCTTTTTCGGATCAATGATCGCTTTTGCACCTGCATTCGACGTCATGATGATCACGGTATTGGAAAAATCTACCTTTCTTCCCTGTGAATCCGTAATATGTCCATCATCCAGAACCTGCAGCAGAACATTGAATACATCCGGATGTGCCTTTTCAATTTCATCAAAAAGGAGAACAGAATACGGATGTGTCCTGACCTGGTCACTGAGCTGTCCACCTTCTTCATGACCGACATATCCCGGAGGGGAACCGATCATCTTTGATACAGAATGCTTTTCCATATACTCCGACATATCAACACGGATCATTGCCTCCTCTTTTCCAAATAAAGCTTCAGCAAGTGCCTTGGAAAGCTCCGTCTTTCCAACTCCGGTCGGACCTAAGAATAAAAACGAACCGATCGGCCGCTTCGGATCTTTCAGACCGACTCTTCCACGTTTCACTGCTCTTGCCACAGCACTGACCGCTTCGTCCTGTCCGATGACTCTCTTCTGAAGAATTTTTTCCAGGTTCTTTAATCTTTCTGTATCACTTTCCGTCAGTTTGCTTACCGGAACTTTTGTCCAGACTGATACTACCTCTGCAACTTCATTTTCCGTAACAGATGGATGAAGTCCCGCCTGCTTTTTATCAAACCGCTTTTTCAGAGCTGACAATTTCTTTCTTGCTTCGTCCTGCTCCTTCTGGATCAGGGATGCCTCTGCGAAATCTCCTGCTACGATGCTATCCTCTTTCTGTTTCTCGAGGTCTTTGATCAGATCTTCCAGACTTCGGAAATTTTCCGGGACTTTGTAGCCTTTCAGACTCACTTTTGAACACGCTTCGTCCAGCACGTCGATCGCCTTATCCGGCAGATGACGATCCGTAATATAACGTTCTGACATAAGTACTGCTGCCTCAAGTGCTTTCTCTTCGATCACTACTTTATGGTGTGTCTCATACTTTTCTTTCAGACCTTCAAGAATTTTCCGGCACTGTTCCTGCGTTGGTTCTTCCACAGAAACAGGCTGGAAACGCCGTTCCAGGGCTGCATCTTTCTCTATATATTTCCTGTATTCTGCAATCGTAGTTGCACCGATCAGTTGCAATTCTCCTCTGGACAGCGACGGCTTCAGGATACTTGAGGCATCAATCGCACCTTCTGCACCTCCCGCACCGATCATCGTATGGATCTCATCCAGGAAAAGAATGATATTCCCCGCTGCCTTTACCTCTGCAACCAGTCCTTTTATTCGCTCTTCAAACTCTCCACGATATTTTGAACCTGCGATCAGTCCTGGAAGATCCAGCGTATAGATCCTCTTTCCTTTCATCTTTTCAGGTACTAACCCGGATGCGATCTGCTGTGCCAGTCCTTCGATAATGGCAGTCTTTCCAACTCCAGGCTCTCCTACCAGACAGGGGTTATTCTTCGTCCTTCTGCTCAGGATCTCCATCAGACGATACATTTCCTGCTCCCTTCCGATGACCGGGTCCAGTTTTCCCTCTTCTGCACGGGCTGTCATATCGGTACAGAACTGTTCCACCATTGCCCCGCCTCCATGAGGCTCATCCTGAAGGCTGTCCTGATATTCTTTGGGATCGATCCCTACTGCGAACATAATATCCTGAAATAACTTCTGAAGATTCACATTCAATGTGATCAGGATCCGCGTCGCTACACAGTCAACATCCCGGATCATTGCCAGCAGCAGATGCTCCGTTCCGACATATTCTGTATGCAGTCTGCCACACTCCTGCTCGCTGCTCTTCAAAAGGAACTGGAATCTCGGACTCTGCTCCGGTCTTGTACTGACCTTCACCTCTTCATCCGGTGCTACCAGTTCATCGATCAGGCGTGAGATCTTTTCTGCATCCACACCGTTCTTTGCAAGCACCTGTCCGGCTACTCCTGAATACTCTTTCCGAAGTGCAAGCAGAAGATGCTCTGTTCCTATATAAGGATGCTTTCTCTCTCTTGCTATTTTACCGGCCTGCTTTATCACATTCTCCATCGGCTTTGTATAAGGTATCTGCATCTTTACCTCCTCAACTTACTCTTAATCACTCATAATCATCAAATATCTCATCTACCAGCTCATGCACTTCACTTCTTGAGATATTCTTACAACAGCCACGGGCAAGTACAATCCGAAGCTGTCTCCGCATCTCCTCCAACTGCTCCAGCTTATCCACGTCCAGTGCGATCACCGCTCCTCTTCTTTTATCCAGACTGATATAGCCTTCCCTTTTCAGGACGTTATACGCTTTATTCACCGTATGCATATTGACACCGACTGTATCTGCAAGCTGCCTGACTGACGGCAATGAATCTCCTTCATGTATCACCGAGGTAGCAATCCCCATGATGATCTGGTTACAAAGCTGGATATAAATTGCTTCATCACTGTTAAAATCTATTTCTAATATCATGCCGCTTCCCCTTCCTCTGTTGTGTTATATCCATACTAGCACAATCTCCTGTTTTCATCAAGTGCAAAGAAAAAAGGCAAAAGCCCGTTAAAGAACTTCTGCCTTTTTCATTTTTTCCTCTTTCGGGAACCGGATCTCAATCTTTGTTCCCTTGCCCGGTTCACTGTTCACAGTAACCTTCGCTCCATGCAGGATCGCTCCGTGCTTCACAATAGACAAGCCCAGTCCTGTACCGCCACGCTCTTTTGAATGGCTCTTATCCACCCGGTAGAATCGTTCAAAGATCCGTTCCTGATGTTCCTCCGGGATTCCGATCCCCGTATCGCTCACACTAATCTTTGGCCCGTCCAGCGTATTTCCGACCCAGACCGAAACACTTCCACCATCACGGTTATACTTGATCGCATTCTCAGTAATATTATAGATCATCTCATCCAGAATCTGCCGGATTCCATGACAGAATACCGGTTCTCCACTCAAAGCCACTGAAATTTTCTTCTCTGAACACTGCGGGGAAAGACGGCTGACGATCTCACGGGTCAGCTCATAAAGCTCCACATCTTCTTTTTCCAGTTCTACTGATTCTTCATCCAGTTTCGATAATTTAATGATATCTTCCACCAATGTGATCAGCCGACGTGCTTCCTTATAGATCCTTTTTGAAAATCCAGGGATGTCCTCTGCACGTACCAGCCCGTTCATCATGATCTCTGCGTAACCGGAAATCGATGTCAGCGGTGTCTTCAGCTCATGGGAAACATTTGCCGAAAATTCCTTTCTCATATTCGCGACCGCTTCTTTTTCTTTATTCTGCCGGTCGATGGCTTCCAGAAGCGGTACCATTTCAGGATAGATCACATTGTCCAGAGGATGCTCCAGATCCAGATGCATCACCGGTTCCATCAGACGCTTCGTCTGCCAGTTTGCAAGGAACAACGCCAGTGCGATACCGATCACAGATAAGACCAGCATAACCGGAAGGATATTCCATGCGGTTCGGATCAGGCTGTCCATCGGTCTGGCAAGCCGCAGCACACTTCCATCATCCAGGCGGATCGCACAGTAGTATAATTCTTTTCCTACCGTATCCGACATACGGATATCCTCCCCCTGTCCTTCCGCCAGTGCCTGCTTTACTTCAGCTCTCGACTTATGGTTCTCTAGCTTTTTACTGCTGTCCGAATCATACAGAACATCTCCACTCTGGGAAATAAATGTAAGACGGGTGTCCTCATCCGCCTTTATCATTGGTTCTAATTTTTTCAGATATTCTTCTCCTGCGACATCCACACCGCTGCTGAGATAGACCGCTTCCTGCTGTACTTCCTTTTCCAGGATTCCGAGATTCTGATTATACAGAATCACTGTCATGATGACATAGAAAGGAAATAATGTCACCAGCAAGATCAGCATCATACTTTTCTGGATTTTCTGCTTCATTATTCTCCTCCCACACGATAACCTACTCCGCGTACCGTCTGGATCAGATCACCCTTTTCCCCCAGCTTCTGCCGGAGCGTACGCACATGGACATCCACGGTTCTTGTCTCACCGTCAAAATCATATCCCCAGATCTCAGTCAGAAGCTGGTCGCGTGTCAGGACGATTCCCTTATTCAACATCATCTTTTCAAGCAGTTCAAACTCCTTTAATGTGAGAGCTACTTCCTTTCCATTCACCGTAACTTCATGCTTTTTGATATTCATGCAGATTCCGGAAAGCTCAATCTGTGATTTTTCTTCCGTCTTTCTGCTTCTTCTCAGGACTGCCTTGATCCTGGATACAAGCTCCATCATCCCGAATGGTTTCGTCACGTAATCATCCGCTCCCGAATCCAGTCCCATCACCTTGTCATACTCCGAACCTTTCGCAGTCACCATGATCACAGGAATATCCTTTGTCTTTGAAGAAGATTTCAGCTTCTTTAAAAGCACCATTCCATCATCCCCGGGCAGCATAATATCCAGCAGGACCAGCTCCGGTGTATCAAATGCCAGAGCTTCCATAAAAGCAGCTCCGTCCGCAAACCCTTTTGCTTTGAGTCCGGTCGTCTCCAAAGTATAAATTACCAGCTCTCTGATATTATCATCGTCTTCCACGCAATAAATCATCTCAGTACTCTCCTTTAGCTTTCATGCAGTGCAGCACTGTCCTTATGAACACCTGTAATAGAAAATTCCACCCACTCTGCAATATTCGTGGCATGATCTCCGATCCGCTCCAGATATTTTGTCACCATGATCAGATCAAAGATCCGGTTTCCCTGTTCTCCATGCTCTGCTTTGATATAGGCAATCATCTTATCGCGGATCTCATCAAAATACGCATCAATCTTATCATCCGAAGCCATCACTTTCCTTGCAAGCTCCAGATCTTTTTCCACATATGCCACTACACTGTCTCTGACCATCGTACTGACTCCGGTTGCCATTGCACCGATTAAATCAATATCCTGTGCCACATTCTCATATTTTGCAGAAATAATGATCTCTGCGATATCGGAAGTCTGATCCCCGATCCGCTCCATATCTGTGATCATTTTCAGTGCCGCAGAAATTCTTCTTAAATCTTTTGCCACCGGCTGCTGCTGGAGCAGAAGCTTCAGACACAGACGCTCAATCTCTTTCTCCATCTGATCGATCTCTTCATCTTCCGCTACTACGATCCTTGCCTGTCCGGCACTTCCCTCTTTCAGTGCCTGGGTTACCTTTGAAATTGCAATCTCACATAATTCTCCCATATGGGTAAGCTGTTCATCCAGATGATGCAACTGCTGATCAAATCTATTACGCATAATTTAACCGAACCTCCCTGTAATATAATCCTCTGTCTTTTTATTCGCCGGAACGGAGAATAAAGTCTCTGTATTATTATATTCAATGACTTCTCCCAGAAGGAAAAACGCCGTATTGTCAGAGATACGGACTGCCTGCTGCATATTGTGCGTAACCATGACAATAGTATAATCTTTTTTCAGTTCCATCGCAAGGTCTTCAATCTTGGATGTAGAAATCGGATCCAGTGCGGATGTCGGTTCATCCATCAGCAGAACTTCCGGTTCTACCGCCAATGCACGGGCGATACACAGTCTCTGCTGCTGTCCCCCCGACATTCCCAATGCACTCTTTTTCAGACGATCCTTACATTCTTCCCAGATTGCCGCATTTCTCAGTGACTTTTCTACAATATCATCCAGCTTTGCTTTTGACCGGATTCCATGTGTTCTTGGTCCATAAGCAATGTTGTCATAAATGCTCATTGGAAATGGATTGGGATTTTGAAATACCATTCCAACTCTCTTCCGGAGATGATTCACATCCATATCCCCATAGATATTTTCATCTCCCAGCATAACTGTTCCCTCGATCCGGCATCCTTCCACCAGATCATTCATCCGGTTTAAGGATTTCAAAAAGGTACTCTTACCACAGCCGGACGGTCCGATAAATGCGGTAATACGATTCTGAGGAATATCAATATTGATATCCTTCAATGCGTGAAAGCTGCCATAATGAAGATTTAACTTCTCAACATGAAACTTTGTTGCCGCAGATACCGGATGCTCCGATGCCTCAACCACAACATTTGAATATACTGAATCCATAACTTTTCCTCTTTTCTAAATAAATCTGATTTTCTTTTTATATCAAAACTGCTTACGCAGAGAATATGCTGTCGATCACATTCATTAAACCTTTGATTTCAGCTTGTTGGCCAAAATGTTAGAGATAAAATTGATGACAATAACAAATACCAGCAATACAACTGCTGTAGCAAACGCCTGATCCGTATGAAGACCTTCCTTTGATAAGTTATACATATGTACGGAAAGGGTTCTTACCGACGAACCGAAGAAGCCTTT
>ERZ773190.1610-NODE-1610-length-20706-cov-3.531887_pt1 | contig 20706 bp, 14 predicted proteins | sample MGYA00511111_ERZ773190 | MGnify/ENA primary metagenome ERZ773190 (study PRJEB29015, sample SAMEA2737777) | human gut metagenome | biome: human gut; feature: human-associated habitat; material: faeces | place: China | collected 2012 ... | reverse complement strand
GGTGCTGACGCTGGCCCGCACCGGCACACACAGCGACTTGTTCGGCAAATAAACATTCTGCCGCCGTATGGGGAAACCTGTATGGCGGTTTTTCTGTACGCAAAAGGGTGTCGTGAAACGCGACTACCTTGATAGTGGTACGCCAAAACGGGTAGCCCTTACCGCTTCGATATTTTGAAAATGGACCGGAAATATCTGCAATGTTGAACTCTGCTTACTCATATATGATAGTTGCCGCTATTGTTGCAATAATAATTTTCGGAATTTCATAAAAGGAATCAATATGCGACACTATTGCAATCGAGGTAATATTGACATAGAATTCCATGTATTATAGAATGGTATCTGTAAAAAGAAGGCATGAAGAAAGCAGCTTTAAACGGGCTGCTTTTTTTGTGTCTTCTTTTATCTTTCCTGAGTACCAGAGGAAAAGGAGTTTTCTGGATGGAGCAGAGAAGACAAAAATAAATAAGAACAGGAGGAAGTATATGGAGGATACCAAAAAAACAGTTTTGGCGGGAAACGGGGAAAAAGATGTTCCGCGTGCGGTCTACGATGGTGTTTTGACAATCGATGTAGACGCGCAGGTTGAAAGCATGGAGGAACAGGAAGAAGCCAGATGGCATCAGCTTTTGAATGCACATCGTACCAGAAAGATCCTGACGGGCCAGCTTGGGGGCATTGAAAAACTGGAGAGTGGATGGATGGTTGCTGTTACATACTTTAATGGTTTCCGGATCATTATCCCAATGAATGAAATGATGATCAACCTTCAGGGCGACGGGCGTGAAAATGCGGATACCTTAAACCGTCAGGTCCGTATTGCTAACAACATGCTCGGCTGTGATATTGATTTCATCATCAAAGATCTGGATAACAAGAGCCGGAGCGTTGTAGCATCCAGAAAAGATGCAATGCTTAAAAAGAGACAGACTTTTTACCTTGGGGAAGATACAGAAAAACCAATGCTCTATGAAGGCAGGATCGTAGAAGCAAGGGTGATCGCGGTAGCTCCCAAAGCAGTCCGCCTGGAAGTCTTTGGTGTAGAAGTATCTGTCCGGGCCAGAGACATGGCCTGGGAGTGGATGGTAGATGCCGGAGAAAAATTCCAGGTAGGTGATCTGGTGCTGGTCATGGTCAATAAGGTGGAAGCAAGCTCTGTTGACCAGATCATTATAGAAGTGGATGCAAAGAGTCCGACAGCCAATATCAATAAAGATAACCTCCGGAAATGCCATAAACAGGGAAAATATACAGGGATTATTACGGAAGTCTATAAGGGAACCTATTTTATCCGCCTTGATATCGGAGTCAATGCCGTGGCACATTCCTGCAATATGTCCGCACTTCCGGGAAAGAAAGATAAGATCGGATTTGTGGTGACCCGCATCAACGACAACTATGAAGTGGCAGAAGGTATTATCACAAGGCTTATCAAAAGAGCTTCCTGAAAATGTTTTTATGATTTTCAAAGAATTCTGTTGACACAGAAAAAGGGATTTCTTTAACATCGGAGATAAAGATGGAAAGGAGTGACGTCAGATGGCAAAAAAGAAGAAAAAACAGATGCGGGAAACCTTGTACTGTCCATATTGCAAAAGACCCGGGGTACTTAGGCCTGCAGCTTATGTCTATGGAGATAATAACCTGGATCCGGAGAAATACCTGTATGTATGCAGCGGCTATCCTTCCTGTGATTCATACATTGGGGCACACAAAAAGAGTATGCGTCCCATGGGAACCATGGCTGACAGCGATCTGCGTAATAAGCGGATCGAAGCACACAGAGCTTTGGATGCAATCTGGAAAAATGGTTATATGACCAAACACAGCACATATATCTGGCTTCAGAACCGTTTGAATCTCCGGGAAAAGGACACACATATCGGGAAATTTTCTTATTACCTGTGTGAACAGACCATCCGGGAATGTACAGACTATATAAAAAGCCGAGAGGAAAAAAAGAAATCCCCGGATAAAATAAGCGTGGCATGACGGAAAGGATGGATGCCCTTGAGACTACAGGCGACAGAAGATGATGTATATCATCTGATGGACCTTAAAGAACAGTATTTTATTATGACAGCAATATGCAGTGTGGCAGAGGGAATCAGCGCATACTTTTTCATATACCAGAAAAGATGCTGGGATCTTGTATATTTGTGTACTGCACTGGCGCTTGCGATAATCCTGCTTCTTCGTCAGGCCATAAAAATCAGCTGGAGGATCATGGAGGCAGAAAACTGTTATATGGCACTTGAAGAGGACAGCCTGGCAGTCTGCCAGCCGGAAAAAAACGGAAAATATGAGTCCTGCAGGATCTTTTACGATGAGATGGATAAGATCGTAGAAGGAACCAGACGGGGAGTTCCGGAATTTTATATCGTGATCCGAAAAGAAGGGAAAGAACAGAAAAGCTTTTTCCTTTTGGATGAAGAAGAACAGGAACGGGATGTTTTCTGTGTACGATCCTTTGGCTTTGACAATCAGGGATTCATGGAGTTTTATCGGAAACTCAGGTGGATCGTACCGGGAAGAACAAGGATTATCGGGACCAAAACACAGGAAGTATGGAAACTGCGGCGGCCGAATATCGGAATCTGTACGGCAGCAGGCATGCTTTTGGGGTATGTACTTCCAAAATTCCTGGAAATGATGATGTATGGGTAACAAGTTATGAAAGAAAACAAATCAGAAGCAGAGATTAGAAAGAGTGAAAATGACAAGGAGGAAATGTCATGAGATGGTATACAGCAATCGGAATGAAAAAAGATGATGCAGATGGAAGGTTTTGTGTCTGGGTAGATGGGGAAGAAAAAGTACTTACAGAAATGGAAACTATTTTGTGGGCTGCGCTCACCTGGTCTTTCTGTGAAGAGGATAAGGTCCACTCCCAGATGCATCGTCTTCTTGTATTTAGCCTTGGAGAAAAACAGGCACAGGAATGGGCGGACAAAGAGAATTTTCAGTTTTGCCTGAACCGTCTGGTAAAGCGGGGCCTGGTTGTGCTGACAGAAGGATGTACCAGAGAGGAAGCTGTATACAGCATTATCAGCCGGTCAGTCATGGCTCCCATGGCCTTTTCACGGACAGAACGCATGAAGCATTTTATGGAAGCCCTTTCCATGGGAAAAGGACTGAAGTTTTCACTGAGAGCTTTTAAAAAGCCGCTGCTTACAGAAGAGGAATACCAGCTACTTTCCTATCTTCAAAGAGAAGGGGATGTTTCCTATCATCTGAAATGCTTAAAAGAAAAGGCAAAAAGCAGGGAGTCCCATTTGGAAGATTCCCTCCAGGAGCAGATACAGAGGGAATTTATAAGCCGCGTAGCGCAGCTTTACTATAAGAAACAGCTTGTGATCGACAACATAAGAAGGGAGGACTGCCTTGAAGCAAACGGAACATCCGTATTGGCACAGGCTGTATAGATGCTTGGAAGATTTTGGCATACGTTATCAGAATATACCGGGTTTTTTTAAGGACAGGATCCAGCGATATGGTATCCTGTCTCTTTTTATCCTGCTTTTCGGATCATTTATGGGAACATGGATGAAAGATAAAACTTTTATTTTCTGGTCTTTCCTGCTTGGGATTATCGGGTTTATAAGAACATATCTTATTTTCCGCACCGCAGATAAAAAGACCTATGAAATCGTGGAAGGGCTGGTAACCGGGATAGACGGGAAAAATCCCTTTGCAAGATTACGGAAGATCCGGGTAAGTGATCCGGCCGGACGGCAGAATGAACTTTTGCTGGATAAAAACGTAAAAGTTTTGGAGGGAAAACGTTACCGGTTTTATTTTGGCATAAATGAAAAGAAGCTGGTAGGAATCCGCCGGGTGGATGCAGCACTCAATAACGGGACTTTTTTGGGAAACGAAGAAATATAAGAGGAAGAGATCCATTTTATAGCAGGGAGGGGAGCACCAGGCATGGTTCGATTCCATGCTGCCCTGTTTCCGCAAAAGACTATTGCGGGAAATACAGCAAAGGAGAGAAGAATATGTCAGAAACACTACAGGGAACCGTGAAATGGTTCAGCGCACAGAAAGGATACGGCTTTATCACCGGTGAAGACGGGATTGATTATTTCGCCCACTTTTCGGAGATCCAGATGGATGGATACCGGAAATTAAGCGGTGGCCAGCCGGTCCTTTTTGAAGCAGGGACGGATGCCAACGGGCGAAGCCTTGCCAAAAATATTTCCCCGGCGGATCCAAACGCTGAGTAAGACGTTTTCATAGTGCATGTACAGATTACCTATTCCCCTCAGATACATGCATTTATGCAGACGGATGAAAAGACAGGCGGTATCATGCCGCCTGTCACAACATGTAGCAGAATAATAAAGATAACTCACACAATAACACAATATATAGTTAAAATTAATTGACAACCACAAAATGTTGTGGTAGTCTTTAAATGAAAAATAATTTAACAGTCTATAAAAGACTGTGGTTATTCTTTAGTTCCGGACATTCCGGAAGAAACACTTTGGGGCGGTTTTGCCCTTAATGAGAAAAAATGGATATGCAAAATATAAGGAAGATGCAAGAAGGAAAGAAGATTCTTTTTGTGTCTTTTTTTATTGCATAAAAAGCAGAAAGGAGGAGCACGAATGAAACTGTCAGTTAAGGAAACTGCAAAAAGAAATACCTTAAGAACATCAAAAAAAGAAAACACATTGTAAAATCAGGAGGGTCGATTATGGAGACAATTAAATGGGAAAACGCAAATGCACTGGAAATTGGAATGCTTATGGAGATGGCAGAAGACGGCTATGTATTTTGCATCGAAGATGGAAAGATACAGGCTGTTGAAGTCCGGATTTTCAGCTAGCGTGGAAAGGCGGACATTATGTATTATAAAGATGACTTTTATAAGGAGTTCCGGACAGAAAAGGAACTGTGCGAGTATCTGGAAGAGATAGACAGCCGGGCAGAATGGATCCGGATCACCAGTAAGAAATTAAAGGTGGCAGCTGCAGGAGAGGAAACCTGTACAGAGGTTCCGGGCATTTCCCTGGAAGCACTGGAAAAAGATACCTTATCTCATTCCAGGCTGGTTCTTATCCTGCCCGAGAGGATCTGTTATATAGGAAATTCAGCAATCAAATCGTTGAAAGGACGGGCCAGGATTGATGGCAAAGCCCTGGCAGATGTCGATAAGAAAACACTGGCAGAGATCTTGAATAAATGCCTGAAGGTTGCAAGAGGAAGAGCACTGATCCGTTTCTGTGAAGGAAAAATAAGGGCAGTCCTGTCTGGTGATGAAAAAGATTATGCCATCATATCCATGCCGGATATGTACATGGTTACCTCGGCATATATCCATGGGGACTATGAGAAGGCAACGTTTTTAAACGGCTATGCAGACCATTATTCTGTTACGGCGTCCTGGCAGCTGGAAGATACGAAACTTACAGATGTTTATAAGGAACTGATGCAGAATTATGGAAGAAAGACCGATAAGGACATAAAAGCAGTTGTACGGATCACTACGTCAGACGTTGGTGTGTCCGGAGCGAATATTTTTTATTCTCTGCAGGAGCCGACAAGAAATGTGATCCTTGGCAATGCCCTGAAGGTTACGCACAAAAACTGTAAAGGAATGGAAGATTTCACGGAAAACATAGAGTCGATCTTCGATTACTACCGGGAAGTCTTAAAAGGGGTCATGCGGCTGTGTGATATCTGGATCGAGCATCCGGCAAATGCCATGGCAGGGATCATGAAGCAGGCGGGATTTGGAAAAAAACTGCTTGCAGAAACCGTGGAGCAGTTTAAGGCTACTACTGGGGATGAGCCATGCAGCGCATACGAGATCTACTGTGGGATCTGTGAATCCATTACCATTGCAAGGCAGGAAAAGACGAATGAGAGAGGACTTTTAGCTCTGGAAGAAAAAATTGCCGGCTGTGTGTCAAAACGCTGGCATGAATATGATATTCCTGGCACTGTAAAATACTAACAGGATTTAAAAGAATGGAGACAGCATGGACTGTCTTTTTTTGATGGGAGGAAAACATGAAGGTTACGAATGGAAAAGATGTGGCAAGGCTGCTGGTAGATGAATACTTGAACTGCCATCCCACCGGACACAAAAAATTTATGGAGTCCATGGCAAAAGAGCAGCAGGAAATAAAAGACAATTACACTTATCTTGGGTTTGCCTGGCTAAAAGGTCTTTCAGAGGTCAGATATTACGACCTTCGAAACGAAGCATCGAAACTGATGGCCGATGATCTGTGCCTGCATGTAAAGGAACAGCCAGAGAGGGTGCGCCTGGTGTATGACGGCGCAGAGGAAATGGAGATCGATCAGTCAGACGAAGAACAGATGGCAAAAATGTTTACCTGCTACCTGCTTGCAGGAAGTATGGACGGATATGGGGAATTTGTGGATTATGCCCTTGATACCCACCGGACACTGCAGCAGAACCTGACACGGTTTTTTGTGGAATGGTTTGCAAAAGCAGAAAAAGGCTCTGCATTTTTAAAACGGGCAAAGATGGTGTATTCCAGGTATTCCCTGCCATATATCTAAATTACGGAGGTATGTGATGGATAGAAAACTTCCGGACTGGTTAAAAGAGAGCAGGGAGGCAGAAAAACTGATCGCATGGATGAAATCGCCGGATTGTGAAGTAAAAGAATTTTCCGGACAGCTGTTTATAAAGGCAAGATATGGAAACTGTTTCTTTTTCTTTGACTGTTTAAAGGAAAACAGAAAAACAGACCGGAACTGGTGTGCCGTGATCCACATGCCGGAGTATTCCCTTTATGAAGCAGAAGATCTTTTTCTGAAGCCGATCGGGATACCGGATGATTTTGGTTTTCCTGTGCGTGAGGATCTGATCCCGAAACTGGAAACACAGATAAGCCGTATTGGAAAGAAACTTATCCGGGAACAATGGGATGAACTTTTGTTAAAAGGCGGGTATGCAGCTGCACAGATGATCCCGGAGATCAGCAGGGTTTATATCCAGCTAAATGCAGACCGTTTTATTAAAAAAGGAAAGCGGCCGGAGGATCTGATCTATCAGCCGCAGTTTCATTTTGCGGATATGAAGTGGAAATTTTCTGACTGGATGTTTCTGGAATATTTAAGCAACCCACAGCGGGCAGCAGAGCTTTTCGCCCAGAAGTGGCTGCTTGAAAAACTTCCGGAGATCTCAAAAAAGAAGATCTGTATCGGATGTATCCGGGAAGAAATGGAAGAAATGTTAAAAAAGACTGGGACAGGGCCGGAGGCAAGCCTTCCGCGTTCTGCTTAGTATAAAAAATGAAAAAATCAGGAGGAAACGAATAATATGGGTAAATACAATTACATGAATCTGAACCAGAAGATGATCAGGATCCGGAAGAAAGTGCCGAAGCTGATCCGCAAACGGTACAGTGAGGACGTTACTTATGATTTTGTAAAACTGGATGATATTTATGAATGCCTGACACCGGCCCTTAATAAATACGGGGTCGATTTTGACATCTTAAGTGAAAGACCGACACAGATGGACGAACAGGGCAATTCCGTGTTTTTAAAGGAAATGGGAACACTCTGGAGATATGAGGCTGACCTGGAGCTGTGCTGGACCAATGCAGACCGTCCGGGAGACAAGGTAAGGAGCTTTTTGCATGTCATTGGAACCAATGAAGCACCGGATAAAGCAAAAGGTGCGGCATGGACGTATGGCCTGAAGTATTATTTCTTAAATAAATTCAACATCATGCAGGCATCTGGAATAGACGATCCGGACATGCGTGGGACGGAAAAAGAAGAAATGCCGAAGCAGGAAGCTTCCGTAAAACCGGAAAAACCGAAAAAGAAACAGGAAAAGGCAGAAAGAAAAGAAACCGCAGCAAAGCAGGAGCAAACGGAACCGGTCAGGGAAAAGAAAACGGATCGTAAAAAACTGCGTGATGGAAATGCCATATCAGAAGGTACTGTAAAAGTGGAATATGCAGTGACGGATACAGAAGAAAACCTTCCTGGACAGATGACTTTTGGAATGGAAGAAAGTGAAAGCGGACTGGAAGAATTTTCCGATGAAGAAACCAAAGCGGAAGATCCGGTTCAGACCGAGGAAATCTCCGTAGATGAGGAAATCACTGCCGCGACGGATGCAGACGGTTTCCGTGCAGTTGAAGAAACGGATGAAGTTCCATTTGATGAGGATGATGAGATTTCTTTTGATGCAGAAGAAGAGGAAGAAACACCAGAAGAGACGGCAGAGGAAACGGTAGAGGATATAGATAACGTAGAGGATGCAGAAGACGAAGTGAAATGGGCAGAAAAGGTTATCTGCAATTTTGGTGTCTATGCCGGAACCCCTCTTGGGAAAATGATGCAGGATGCCAGAGGTTACCAGACGATCAAATGGCTGGTACAGCGTTACAAAGGCCAGAATCAGGAAATACAGAAAGCTGCGAAGATTCTTTTGGATCATGAAAAGGAAATGCAAAAAGCAGCCTGAAAACAGAGAAATAGTTTGAGGTGGCTCCGGGAACGGGGCCATCTTTTATGAAGAGGAGGAAGGCATGTATGCCAGAGAATCGTTTACGATCGCAGAAGTAGCAGATCTTTTGTCAATCCGAAGACTGAGTGATTCTTACCAGGACGAATTTCCGGTGGAATGTCCTTTTTGTGGGGATTTAAGAGGAAAATGCAGTTTTTGCATCCGCAAAAATGGAGAACTTAAGAATGTTTACCATTGCTATCATTGCGGGGCAGCCGGAAATATGCTGACACTGTATGCGGAACTATCCGGCATTTATGGGAGAAACCGGTATAAAGAAGCCTACCGGGAGATAAAGCAGGAACTTTCTTTTTCTGGAACGGATAAAAGACAGCAGTCCACGACACGAAATGGGTTCGTTTCTATCGTTTCTAAAAAGAAACGCATTTCCCTTACGGAAGAGGAATGGGATTACCGGGACCATGTATATAAGGAAATGCTCACTTTTCTTAAGCTTAAGGAAACACACCGGAGGAACCTTCTCCTGCGTGGGCTGACGTTAAATGAGGTCAGACAGATGGAAGAACGAGGTTTTTTAAGTACGGATGATGAGAATTCCGTGACCATTGCCAGAAAGCTCTTAAAAAAGGGATTTCGCCTGGATGGGGTTCCTGGATTTTTCATCAACCGGGATGGTGACTGGGAAGCTGCTTTTTATAGGAAGAATAACGGGTATCTTTGCCCGGTCCGGGATGGGAAGGAACGGATCATAGGATTCCAGATCCGGCTGGATGTTCCTTTAAAAGAACGGAAGTACCTCTGGTTTACCAGCAGCGGCTTAGAAAGAGGCACATCAAGCGGCAGCCCGGCAGGAATGTTTGGGAAAATAAAGGATGGCACGGTTTACGTAACGGAAGGGATCTTAAAGGCAGAGATCGCATGGATGTGTACAGGAAATCCTTATATCGGAGTCCCTGGAGTTTCCAATCATAAAGGATTGGAAACTGTCTTGCGAAAACTGAAAGAGCAGGGGTTAAAAAGAGTTTACGAATGTTACGACATGGATAAAATGATGGAATTGTCCTGTAAGCACGATGAAAAAAGTGCGTGCCGGCAATGTGAACATGGAATTTATCTGTATCATGGAGAATGCCCCAAAAAGCGCAGAAAACGGGACATGATCCGAAAAGGCTGTATAAAACTATATGAGATCTGTGAGGAACTGAATGTATCCTGCAAAAGAGTCACCTGGGATACCGATGCATCCGGTACCTGGATGGAACACTACAAAGGCGTGGATGACTGGATCCTTCGAAAAGAGGAAAAAGGACACAGGAAGACGGCATAAAATGTTTGGTCAGATAAAAGGGAAACTGGAATTTTTTTCAGTTTCCTTTTTATCTGGCTGAAAAAGCCGGAAGAAAGGAGAAAGCGATGCAGATAAGAGACGGACCAAAAGAAAACTGCAGGAAAAAAGCGATCATGAAAGGAGAACGTGCACTTGGAAAAAAACTGGAAGAAAAGATGGATGGCGGGTGCGATGGCTTTTGCTCTGTGCTGCACTACGCTCTTGCAGACGGGAGCTTCTGCAGTATCCGCCGCTGAGGTGGGAGGCGTTTCCGCACAGAGCGAGACGCAGATCGAGGTACAGACAGAAACACAGACAGAAACGCAGACAGAAACGCAGACGGAGAAAAGCGAGGAGGAACTGATCGAGGAAACCGTTGCTGATCCGGAACTTGCGCTTATGGTTACCGAAGGGGAGGCCTTTGATATCCAGAATGATTTTACAGGACTGAAACTCTCTGAAGGAGACCATGTGGAACTGAAAAAAGCTGCAATGGAAGACGGGACTGTATTTGATTATAACCATGCGGGGACCTATAAATGCGTATATCTTGTTACGCCCGCATCGGGGGAAGCCTATCTGGTTGCCAGAAACATTACTGTGACACCAAGGGAAGCAGAAACAGACGGATCCAATGGCGGTCAGGAACAGGAAACCGGCGATGACGAACCGGAGGCAGACCCCGTCCTCCCGACCATAAGCCCGGAAGATGCCCCGGAAACTCTGGAAGAGCCGGAAGAAACGGAGGAGCCAGAAGAAGAGGAAGCAGAAGGATTTTCCGATGAGGAACCAGAGGATGGAAGCCATCAGGTTGACATCGTACAGGGAAATGAATTCAATATTGAACTGGACCACGAGGACGGACGTTACCAGACGGGGGAGATGGTCAACTTTTCCGGTGATATCCCGCAGGGAAGCCTGATCGCAGTGGGAACAAGTCTTGTCGAAGCAAACCAGACAGAGAATACCGAAGATCTTCTGTATGCAGAAGTAAGCTACGATGAGGGAACAAATTCCTTCAGCTTTGAGATGCCGGAAGATGATGTTGCATTAAGTGTGCTATATGACCAGGCTGAGGGCGGTATTAGTACCGTGGCAGCTTCCGATGGAGACTTGTGGGATGATTCAACAGACATTGAAGCTAATACCTATTACTATTATTCAGATGGAAAACTGCATCCGTTTGATTCTGTTATGGGACAGGGCGGAAATGATTCCTATAAGTATATCCGTTACAAAGCAGGCGGAAAGACTTATACCGTCTATGCATACTGTATGCAGCACAGTAAACAGTCCCCGCCAAGTGGAACGACTTATAAAAATATGGTCGAACTGGATGAAGGTGGCGATGACCGTTATTTAAGGAAGGCCATGTTTTACGGATATGGCGGTCCCGGATGGGGCGGCACATTCAACGGCTATAATATCAAATCCATCATGGAAAAATACGGCTGTTCCTCCGAGACCCGTGCAATGCAGCATTATCTGGTCGATTATTTATATGACGGGGAATCCGGATTTGGCGGCTCCCTTTCGACAACTGCCAAAAACATGTTAAAAGAGATCAAGGCAGCCCTTTCAAAGATGCCGGATCCAACGACCATGGAACTGACACCAGGGCTCAGTGCTTCTGCAAATGGAAACCAGAGCCCGACATTTACATGGAAGGCAAATGCAGCTTTTGTGATCACGATCCATCTGGAAAACGGGGTCTCCCTTGTAAATGAGACGACAGGAAAAACCGGGACCGGAAATGTGAGCGTAAAGGGCGGTGAAAAATTCCATCTGGAAGCAACCACCCAGAATATTGGAAGCCTGAAAGGAAAATATGCGATCACATCCAACTATCCGCTTAATTTCCATGCCATGCTCTTAAAGCTGGCGAACAGCCAGGATATCGGATTTGGATATTATACCGATACACTGGAGCTGAACCTGGAGGTAGACTGGCCGGATGAAGCAACGGTCAAGATCATCAAAAAAGATAAGGGAAGCAACGCGCTCCTTGCAGGTGCCGTTTACGGCATCTATGCAGATGAAGCCTGCACGAAACTTATCAAAAAAATGCCGGCAACAAATGCAAAAGGGGAATCCGAAGTAAAGATCACCAAAACACAGGATACCGTTTACCTTCGTGAGATTTCAGGCCCGTCCGGATATGTGCTGGATACGAAAGCCTATGGGGTAAAGCTGGTCGTGGGGCAGACCGCTTCCAAGAACTTAACGGATAAAGAGCAAAAGGGTGCACTCACCATTTATAAAGAAGGAGAAGTGCTCACCGGAGCTGCCGTCACGGAAAATGGTGTGACATTTACCTACGAAAAACAGAAATTGAAAGGAGCCGTTTACAGTGTTTATGCAGGTGCAGATATCAAGGCGGCAGATGGCACCCTCATCTATAAAAAAGGTGCGCTTGTCAAGGATAATCTGGTTACCGGAGATGACGGAAGCGTTACGTTAAAAGATCTCTATCTTGGCACCTACACAGTAACCGAGACGAAGGCTCCGGATAATTATGTATGCAAAGGAGAGTCCAAGAATGTCGAGCTTGTGTATGCAGGCCAGACCGTAGAAGTGCAGACTGGCAGTGCAACATTTTTAAATGAACGCCAGAAGGCAGCAGTCCGTGTGGAAAAACAGGACGAAGAGACCAAAAATCCGCTCTCCGGAGGTATTTACGGGCTGTATGCAGCAGAAGATATCAAAGTTGATGGTAAGACCGTTGTTCCCAAAGGAACCCTGATCGAAAAAGCAACGACCGGAGCCGATGGAAAAGCTTCTTATAAAGCAGAACTTCCGATTAATTACAGCTACAGCATCCGGGAGATCCAGGCACCGGAACTTTACCTTAGAAACAGTGAGGATACTTACACCTTCACTTTTAAGTTCACCAATGATAAGGAAGAAAAGGTAAACTTTAGCCATACCTTTACAAATAAGCGTGTAAATGCAACAATCGACCTGGTAAAAGAAGACAGCGAGACAGGAAACAGCGCACAGGGAGATGCCGTATTTGAAGGAGCCATTTATGGGCTCTATGCAAGGGAAGACATTAACCATCCGGATGGCAGGAGCGGAGTCCTTTATAAAAAGGACGAGCAGGTAGCTACCCTGACGACCGATAAAGAGGGAAAAGCAAGCGTAAGCAACCTGTATCTTGGAAAGTATTATTTGAAGGAGATCACGCCTCCAGTAGGTTATCTTCTGGACGAAGAGGAGCATGATGTAAACTGTGACTACGAAGGAGACCAGGTAGAGACGGTAAAACGAAATACCGTTTCCAAAGAAGACGTGATCAAACAGCCATTCCAGTTGATTAAAGCAGCGGATAATGATAAGACCGATGCGGATCTTTTAAAAGGTGCCGGATTCTCTGCCTATCTGATCAGCAGCCTGACTGTAAAAGACGATGGAAGCTATGACTTTACAAATGCGACCCCGATCGTTCTTACGGAAGACGGAAAAACAGAAATGTTTACCGATGAACGCGGCTATGCGTGCAGCATCCCGATTCCTTATGGACGCTACATTGTCCGTGAGACTACAACACCGCATAATTTTATGCCGGTAGATGATTTTATCGTAACCGTAACTGAGAACAGCACCACACCGCAGGTATGGAGAGTCCTTTTGGACGATGAGTTCAAAGCAAAGCTTAAGATCGTGAAACAGGATGATGAGACCAAACAGCCGGTCCTCCTTGCCAATACAGAATTCAAAGTGTACGACCTGGATGCGAAAAAGTATGTGGAACAGGTAACGACCTATCCAAATACGGTTGTCCATAAATCCTATTTTACGGACGAAAATGGCTACCTGATCCTTCCGGAATCCTTAAAATGCGGAAATTACAGAATCGAGGAAGTGAGCGCGCCTGATGGCTACACCCAGAATACCCAGTATGTGGAGATCAAAGTTGATAAGAATACAGCTTATCAGATGGACTCCGTCAGCGGGGATGCCATCATTACCGTGACCTATGAAAACCATCCGGTCAAGGGCAAACTGGTGATCCATAAATCCGGTGAAACCTTAAAATCCTTTAAAAAGGATTTTGTATACGAAGAAGCTTCCCTGGAAGGGGCAGAATTTGAAATCTACGCAGCAGAAGATATTTTCACACCGGATCATCAGGTGGACGAGCAGGGAAACCGTCACGTGATCTATGCAAAGGATACCCTGGTAAAAACAGTGACCACTAATAAAAATGGGGAAGCTGTTATCAAAGACCTTCCGCTTGGAAAATACCGTGTGAAGGAAACAAAAGCACCGGCCGGATTTGTCTTAAATCCAGACAGTCAGGAAGTATCCTTTATCTATAAGGATCAGAACACACCGGAGATCGAAGAAAAACTGGAATTTTCCAATGAACGCCAGAAAGTAGAGCTGAGTGTGGAAAAACAGGATGCCGAGACCGGAAAGGCTTTAAAAGGTGCAACCTTTGGATTATACAATAAAGAAGCAATTTCTTCCGGCGACAAGGTGATCGTAAAAGCAGATACACTGCTTCAGGAGATCACAAGCAACGAAAAAGGTAAGGCAGCGTTTACGCTGGATCTTCCGCTTGGCAGATACTATGTGAAAGAACTGCAGGCGCCGGCGGGTTATGTATCTTCCGATGAGATCCTGGAATTTGATGCCACATACCAGGGCCAGGACGTAAAAACGATCAAATTAAAATCCGTGAAGAAAAATCAGCCGACAACGGTAGAAGTAACAAAAGCAGATATCACGACCGGAACAGAACTTGACGGGGCTTCCATGAGTGTACTGGATAAAGATGGCAACGTGATCGATTCCTGGACATCCGTAAAGGATTCCCCTCATGTGATCAAGAGACTTCAGGTTGGAAAAACATACATTCTGCGTGAGGAGCTTGCACCATACGGTTACTTACGTGCAACAGACGTAGAGTTCACGATCTCTGATACTGCAGAAGTACAGAAAGTCAAAATGGAAGATGAAGTCCCGGTAGCAAGACTTCTGGTAAACAAGAAAGGGGAATTCTTAGACAGTGTATCCCTTCTTGACAATGCAAAAGGCATGATCGAGCACCTGTTCAACTATGTGACCGGAAACCTGACCGATGTAACCTTTAATGTTTACGCGGCAGAAGCCATCCGTGCAGCAGACGGGGTAAGTGCAGATTATTATGCGGCAGATGAACTGGTCGCCTCCATTACAACAGATGGAAATGGCATCGCCCAGATGGATAACCTTCCGCTTGGACGTTATTACATCGTGGAAAAAGAGCCCTCACATGGCTACGTTCTGGATAATGAACCAAGATATGTGGATCTTACATACCGTGACCAGGATACACCTCTGGTTACTTATAGTGCCGACTGGCAGAATGCGCGCCAGAGGGTACAGGTGGAAGTCCTGAAAAAAGAAAAGGACAGTAACAAAGTACTTTCCGGGGCAATCTTTGGCCTCTATGCAGCAGACGACATCGTATCTTCAAAAGGAAAAGTACTCCTTGCGAAAGACACCCTGATCGAACTGAAGACCACAGATGAGGATGGAAAGATCCGCTTTGTTGCAGATCTCCCGGTTGACAGCAGGTACTACATTAAGGAACTTGCCGCCCCGGATGGCTATGTGACAGACCAGGAACCGCAGGAATTCACTTTTGAGTACCAGGGCAGTGGAACCAGTGTTGCAGAGTATGCGTTCACCTTTGAAGATGAACAGACTACGGTAGAACTTTCCAAAGCAGACCTGACGGACAAAAAAGAACTTCCGGGAGCATCCTTAAAGGTAACAGATGAGGATGGAAATACGGTGGATGAATGGGTATCCAAAGAGGAAGCACATATCATCAAGGGTCTTATCGTAGGAAAGAAATACAAGATGACAGAAACAAAGCCGGCAGATGGTTATGTGACTGCGGAAAGTATTGAATTTACCGTCGAAAACACAAAAGAAGTACAGAAACACCAGATGCTTGATGATGTGACCAAAGTGGAAATCAGCAAGAAAGACATTACGGATTCCAGTGAGGTACCGGGAGCAAAACTGATCATCCTGGATAAAGATGGAAAGAAAGTTGAAAGCTGGACGTCCACGGATAAACCGCATATGGTCGAAAAACTTCCGGTAGGCGAATATACCCTTCGTGAAGAGCAGGCCCCGGATGGATACCTCATTGCGGAAGATGTGAAATTTACGGTAAAAGATACTGGAAAAGTCCAGAAAGTCAAAATGAAGGACGCACATCCGTATGGAAAACTGGTCATCAAAAAGACCGATTCCACCAGTAAGGCAGCCCTTTCAGGAGCAGAATTTGAACTGCGTGAAAAGGAAAGCGGAAAAGTCGTAGAAAAACTGGTAACGGATAAGACCGGAACAGCGACAAGCGGCAAGATTCCGATTGCTACTTATAAAAATGGAAAAGTAGAGAAAACCGTGGAATATATCCTGGTAGAGACCAAAGCACCAAATGGTTATGAATTAAGCAGCAAAAAAGAAGAGATCCGCTTTGAATACAAAGACGGAAAAACCAAGGTGATCGAGATCGTAAAAGAGATCAAAAACACCAAATCCCCTTCCGGCAGCACACCGACAGGAAACAGCCCGAAAACAGGGGACAGCACCAACATCTGGCTTCCGATCCTTCTGGCAGTCCTTTCTGCCTGCGGCATTGGTGGCGTGATCTGGTATAAGAAGAAAAAAGGAAATTAAGGAATATGGTTCAGGGCTGCTATATTTACTGGCAGCCCTTTTTCCAGGAAGAATAATCGGAGGTTTGTATGAGACACATTAAAGAAATCATGATCGTGGCAGTCTGCCTGATGGTACTCAGTTTTTGTGTATGTACCGGCTTTGGCATTTACTTTATGTACCGGGAGGGTGTGCAGGAATATGAAGACCTGCGTACATACGTCAAGGAAACAGATGAGGATGACCACACAGAAGGAACGGACGGAAGTGATGGAAAACAGACAGTGGTCGATTTTAAGGCATTAAAAAAGATCAATCCGGATATCGTTGCATGGATCCGGATCCCGGATACCAGCATTGATTACCCGGTAGTCCAGGGAAACGATGACTCCTATTATCTGACACATACTTTTAAGAAGACAGAGCATGTGGCAGGGGCTATTTTTCTGGATTCCGATAACAATGCCGATTTTTCTGATGACAAGAACATCATTTATGGCCACAATATGAAAGATGGCAGCATGTTCCGCGGACTTCGAAATTTCCTTGACGATGAATTTTTAAAAGAACACCATATCCTCTATCTGTATCTTCCGGATGAAGGGGTATGGATCTTTGTGATCGTAAAATGCGAGTATACACCGGCCGATGGAGATACTTTCTTACTTGGAACGCAGGAGGAAGTCCCAACGCTTCTTCTGTCTACCTGTGGAACGGATGCCTCCAAACGCCTGGTAGTGTGGTGTGAAAAGCAGGAAGAAAAAGCAGAACAGATTTTTGAAGGATAAAACATTTTAAATTCCAGGTCTTTCTAAGACAGATAGAACACTGTCCTGGAAAGGCCTTTTTTTGTTGCAAAAAATGGCATAAAATGGTATTTTTAACGGAATATGACCGCAGAAAAAGAAAAAGATGTTAGTTTGTGCTATCTTTAGAATAGAGTAAAAATGTCGATTTTTCTCGAAACTTGTCTGTAAAAATAAATGACGTTTTGTATTATTTCAAGACAAAATGATTGACAAAATATGGAAAAAAAGTTATGCTAGTAGCAAGGTAATATTGTAGGAATTTTATATATGAGTGGTTCGTCAAAGACTCATATATAGGAAGTTCGGTGAGAATCCGACACAGGAACGCTACTGTGATGAGCAAAAGCTACAAGTCAGGTCTATTTCTGCAATGTTGTGCATAAGCCCTCGGTTTCAGGGTGGCACGGTATTTTGTGACTGGGTCGTGCCATGAATAGGGTGCGGCTCTTTTTTTGTAAAACCGTACGTTATTCAGTACATCCCAGATATCAGGATATTCCCAATAAGGGAGAGGAGGAGAAAGGCAGGTCCAGACATGCGATCTGTACGGGACAGAAACCGATGCCCTAAGGAGAACTGATAAAAGAGTATTTGAAAAAGGAGAACAAACAATGAGAAAAACTTTTAAAAAATTAGCAGCCGTAGCATTAGCATCAGCAATGACATTAAGTTCCAGCGTAATGGCATCAGCAGCAACCATGAATGTTTATGTAAGAAAGTGGACACAGACCAGTTCAACAAATACCTATGAGGGAACTGTAACACCGAATCCGTTTGGTTTAAATCCGGTAGTAAAAGTAACTGGGGTAACCTCTGGTATGACATATAAGGCAGCTCTTGAAAAAGCTCAATATGAGGGATTAGACACTACTTGGAATGGTAATTATTTAACATCTGTTGGATATGGCGATATTCTGTGGGAAAATAATGGTGCAAATCATAATGTAAACAAAGACGCAGCAGGTAATACAATTGGTGCTATTTGGAAGGGAGATTCTTGGATGTGGTATAAAGATAATAATCTTTATTATGATGTTGCAAAATATCCAAACACTACATTAGGAGAAACATTAGTTCCGGCTGGCTTAAAGGACAGTGATGAATTTTCTATGGTATTAAGTTATGATCATTCTGAGTTTGCTTGGGGAACTCCGGCAAAAGAGGATAATCAGTGATGAAAAGAAAATATTTAGCAGTTATCTTAAGCCTTTCAATGGCATTTTCGGTATCCAGCCCAGTAATGGCTTCTTCTGATGAAACCCAAGTTATAGAAGAAGTCTCAGAAGACTTATTAGAAGAGGAGTCTTTTGATGACGAAGCAGCGGACACTGATTTTATTGAAGATGATATTGATGAAGTAAATACAACAGTAGAACAAACTGATGATTTTGAGAATGTGCAGTTTTCTGATAGTGAAGAAGATTTCGGAGATGGAAACGATAGTGTTGTGGCAGTAGGTGATGGTGCAACATCTGAGGATGGCTGGACGTCATTGGAAAAAGAATCTAGTATTTCTTTTAAGTATGATGAAAGTAGTAAGACATTATACTTTAAATGTTCTGGAACAGCAGCGTTGCCAGATAATAATCAGTCAGGTAGTACTGCACAGTGGGCTTTAGCGTTAAAAGATAAAACGAAAGAAATAGAAAAAGTTGTAATAGGTGAGGGCATCACTAAGATAGGAAATAATAATTTCAGTAATAAATTGGGAGATTGGCCAAATCTTAAAGAAGTGCAACTTGCATCTACAGTTACAGCGATTGGAGAATCTGCATTTTATAAAGATTCAAATCTTAAAGCAATAAATTTAAATGCAATAGAAGATATAAAGAGCCAAGGAATGGCAGAAACTGGTATAGAGCAAGCTATATTTGAAAAAGAGCAAGTTGAAATAGGTGAAAATGCTTTTAATAGTTGTACAAGTTTAAAAGATGTAACTGTACGTGGAATTGCAAATTGGGGGGATGCTTCATTTGCAAAGTGTAGTAGTCTCACATCATTTCAATGTGAAAAAACGATTGAAACATTGCCAAAACAGACGTTCATGAATTGCGTTACATTGTCAAAATGTTCTGTTGGCGGAGTAAAAGTAATTGGAGCATCTGCTTTCCAAAAGTGTGCATCTCTGAAAACATTTGATTTTTCTAATGTTGAAACTCTAAATCCCGGTGCATTTAGATACTCTGGATTAACAAAAGTTTCTTTTTCAAACGAAAATATTACTCTATATATAAATTCTCTTGCTTGCGAAGAATTAACAGGTATTTGTTATCCAGGCACGCAAGAAAAATGGGATACTATTTCTGCGAAAGCAAAAGTTCCGAATACAACAGTAGTTCATTGTAAGGCTGACACAGTAGAAGCAAAAGCAGCAACTTGTACAGAAGATGGTTGGAAAGAAGTAGGCGTTTGTGAAGTATGCGGTGAGCATTATTCTTATCCAACTGATGAAAATAAACTTCTCGCAACCGGACATACATGGTCAGAAGATTATGTAGTGGATAAGGAAGCTACCTGCACCGAAGCTGGTGAAAAGAGTAAACACTGTACAATCTGTGATGCAAAAGAGGATGTACAGGAGATTCCGGCACTTGGACATGATTTTGTTTCCAAAGTAACCAAGAAAGCAACCTGTACAGCAGATGGTACTCTTACTTATACCTGCAGCAGATGCAACGAAACAAAGACCGAAACTATTAAAGCGACAGGACATAAGTGGAGCAACTGGAAAAGAACAACAGCAGCTACAGTATTTAAACCAGAAGTTCAGACCAGAAAATGCTCTGCATGCAATAAGAGTGAAACCAGAAATATAGGCAAAAAGCTTGCACCGAAAGCAACTCTTAATGCCTCTACTGTAACCTTAAAAGTAAAACAGTCTACTTCCAGACTTAAAGTTACCGGACTTGCAAAAGGTGATTCTGTAAAATCCTGGAAATCTTCCAATAGCAAGATCTTCACAGTAAGAGGCAAGTCTAACGGAACCTGCAAGATCACTGGTAAAAAGAGGGGAACTGCGAAACTGCAGATTACCCTTGCCAGCGGACTGAAGAAGACTGTTAAGGTAAAAGTTCAGACAGTAGCAGTAAAAACTTCCAAAATTACAGTGTCCAAAAATGTAACTGTTCGGAAAGGAAAGAGAGTGACACTGAAGCCAGTCGTAACTCCATTCACATCCCGTCAGAAGGTTACTTATACAAGTTCCAACAAAAAGATTGCAACCGTTTCTTCCAAGGGCGTTGTAACTGGAAAGAAAAAAGGTACTGTAAAAATAACAGTAAAATCCGGATCTAAATCCGTTAAAGTGACTGTCAAGGTAAAATAATTAAAAGTTGAAAAGCTCTTCTTCCGTGAGGAAGAGGAGCTTTTTTTAAAGGAATGACAAAATGAAAAAAATAAAATTGGCAGCAATATTTGCTGGGTTAGTATCG
>ERZ773190.1609-NODE-1609-length-20712-cov-3.253377_pt1 | contig 20712 bp, 14 predicted proteins | sample MGYA00511111_ERZ773190 | MGnify/ENA primary metagenome ERZ773190 (study PRJEB29015, sample SAMEA2737777) | human gut metagenome | biome: human gut; feature: human-associated habitat; material: faeces | place: China | collected 2012 ... | reverse complement strand
GGATCCAGCAGATCCAAACAATCTGAAAGAAACAGTGGTAAATATCCTTGTTTTGAATTACAATAATTATTGTGTAAAGTTTTCATCGCAAGTTAATTTTACCACAAAAATAGGACCTTTCGCATGAACGAATGGTCCTATTTCTTTTAGGGACTTATTTCACAGCCCCTTTTTTGGTTCTATATTGAAGTAATGGAAGAACAATTAACCAACTGTTCTATATTTTTTATCTACTACGTTAAGAAGTTCATATCCGTCTTCTGTTACGAGAACGAGGTCTTCGATACGTACACCGTATTTGCCTTCGATGTAGATTCCCGGTTCGATCGAGAAGATCATACCCGGTTCAGCTACGTTCTTGTTGATCGGGCTTACATCACCGTATTCATGGTCTTCCTGGCCGATGAAATGTCCAAGACGAATCTTCCAGTATTCGCCGTATCCTGCTTCGCCGATGAGATCTCTTGCCTGCGCATCGATATCACAGAAACGTACGCCTGGTTTGATGATGGCTTCTGCTTTCTCAACCGCTGTACGAACAAGGTCATGGATTGCAGCCTGTTCTTCGTCTACGCTCTTGCAGTAGAAGGTTCTTGTCATATCTGAGCAATAACCGTTCCAGATGCATCCCATATCGATCAGAATGCATTCTCCGGCTTTCAGAGTTCTTGTCTCGCTGGGTGAGTGATGTTGGTCAGCAGCGTTAGCACCGAAGCATACGATTGTATCAAAGCTGAGTCCTGTTGCGCCTTCTTTGTAGTATTCTGCTTCAATGAAATCAGCAATCTGTTTTTCTGTCATGCCTTCTTTAATGTAGGCAGCAGCTCTTTCCATAACCATGTCATTGATTACAGATGCCTGTCTCATGATCTTGATTTCTTCTTCATTCTTAACAGCACGAACACCGTCTACACAGTCAGATCCCCATACCGTTTTCAGTTCCGGGCAGCGTTCCTGAAGCGGGATCAGGAAACGAGCAGGAAATGTTTTGTCGATACCGATTACGCCCTTGGTATCGATATGTTCTGTCAGAACTCCAATCTGATCATCCATATCACTGAACCATACTTCTTCAAATCCTGTATCAGATACATAATACAGATAGTTCAAGAACATGGTGTGCTTTCCGTTTGTACGAAGCAACAGAGCGTACAATCTTTCCCCCGGATGTACCATGATGCCCGTTAAAAAGCGGATGCTGAGCGGATCAGATACAAGTAACTGATCGATTCCTTTTTTTTCCATTTTTTGCAATACGCGTTCCAGTCTTTCGTTCATTGCTATAATTCTCCTCTCTTAAATACACTACACCAATCATAGCACATTACAGGCAAAATATGAAGAGAAAGCTGCCATCTATTTTTTTAAATATGTCTTACGAACAGTGCAGGATCTTCTTTGCATTTTCTACGCGTTCTCTCGAAGGTGGATTGATCCCTTTGAGTGGATAATCAAGTCCCAGCTCTTTCCATTTGTAGGCACCAAGTGTGTGGTAAGGCAGGATTTCTACTCTTTCTACATTATCAAGTGTCTGGATAAAATCATTTAACCGGTTTAAGTATTCATCATAGTCGCTGCGCTCCGGTACGAGCACATGGCGGATCCAGACAGGTTTTTTGATATCGGAGAGAAAACGGATCATATCCAGAATGTTTTTATTCGTTTTTCCGGTCAGTTCTTTGTGAGCTTTTTCATCGATATGTTTGATATCAACAAGAAGAAGATCGGTATACTGCATCAGCTCCTGAAATTTGGAGAAAAATGGTTCTTCTCTGGTAAAAGGACCACCTGCAGTATCAATCGTTGTGTGAATACCTTTTGCCTTTGCTTTTTTGAAAAGATCCAGCAGAAAATCAATCTGTAGGAGGGGTTCTCCGCCGCTTACGGTGATTCCACCGCCATTTTTCCAGTAAGTGCGGTAACGCAGAGCCTGCGCAAGAAGCTCATCGGCACTGCGCCAGGTGGCGCCGTTTTTATCTGTCATATTCCAGGTGTCAGGGTTATGGCAGAACTGACATCTCAGTGGACATCCCTGAACAAATATAATAAAACGTACCCCAGGCCCGTCAACAGAACCAAAGCTTTCTGTAGAGTGAATAAGTCCTTTGATTTGAGTCATATGAAAATCTCCTTTTTCATTGTGTGATTGGAAAACTGCGGATCAGGCAGAGTCTTTTAAATGCCTTAGTATGCAGGAAAAGTTGCCAGCAGCATCTCTGTATGTGCCGAAAGTCATGCACTTTAAAATGCATGACTTCCAGCATAACGATATGTTTGGCAAAAGAGTGTAAGTTCGGTAATTACATACGATCGTGGCAGGTTCTTGCGATCACATCGAGCTGCTGTTCGCGTGTAAGGTCGATGAACTTAACCGCATATCCTGATACACGGATCGTAAAGTTTGCGTATTCTTCTTTTTCCGGATGTTCCATAGCGTCAAGAAGTTTTTCTGTTCCGAATACGTTGACGTTCAGATGGTGAGCACCCTGAGAGAAGTATCCGTCCATAACATTTACCAGGTTGTTAATGCGTTCCTCCGGAGTATGTCCGATTGCATTCGGGTTGATGGTCTGGGTGTTAGAGATTCCGTCAAGTGCCCATTCGTAAGGCAGCTTGGCAACGGAGTTCAGGGAAGCAAGAAGTCCGTTCTGTTCAGCACCGTAGCTTGGGTTTGCTCCAGGTGAAAGCGGTGCGCCTGCTTTTCTTCCATCCGGAAGAGCACCGGTAGCTTTTCCATATACAACGTTTGAGGTAATGGTAAGGATAGAAGTTGTCGGTTCGGATTCACGGTAGGTGTGATGCTTTTTCAGTTTCTTCATAAATGTCTGAAGAAGCCATACTGCGATATCATCTGCGCGGTCATCATCATTTCCGTATTTCGGGAAATCACCGGTTGTCTCGAAATCTACAACGAGTCCGTTTTCGTCACGGATTGTTTTCACTTTTGCATATTTGATCGCACTTAAGGAGTCAACTACATGAGAGAATCCTGCGATACCTGTTGCAAATGTACGACGTACATCGGTATCGATCAGTGCCATCTGAGATGCTTCATAGTAGTATTTGTCATGCATGTACTGGATCAGGTTCAGTACGTTTACATACAGTCCGGCGAGCCAGTCCATCATCTTGTCGTATTTAGCCATTACTTCATCATAATCAAGGTATTCAGAAGTGATCGGTGTGTAAGCCGGTCCTACCTGATCTTTTGACTTGCAGTCGACACCACCGTTGATCGCGTAAAGAAGGCATTTTGCAAGGTTTGCTCTTGCTCCGAAAAACTGCATTTCTTTACCAGTCTGTGTTGCAGATACGCAGCAGCAGATAGAATAGTCATCGCCCCATACCGGACGCATTGCATCATCATTTTCATACTGGATAGAACTTGTTTCAATAGAAATATGTGAAGCGTAGTCCTTGAAGTTCTTCGGAAGACGTTCTGTGTAAAGTACAGTCAGGTTCGGTTCCGGAGAAGGTCCCATGTTTTCCAGGGTGTGCAGGAAACGGTAGTCTGTCTTTGTTACCATAGAACGTCCGTCCTGTCCCATTCCGCCGACTTCCAGTGTAGCCCAAACCGGGTCACCGGAGAAGAGCTGGTTGTAGGACGGGATTCTTGCAAACTTCACCATACGGAACTTCATGGTCATATGGTCGATCAGCTCCTGTGCCTGGGACTCGGTAAGTGTACCTTCCTCGAGGTCACGGTTTACGTAGATATCGATAAAGGTAGAGATACGTCCGACACTCATAGCTGCGCCGTTCTGAGTCTTAACAGCGGCAAGATAGCCGAAATAAAGCCACTGGATCGCTTCTTTTGCGTTTGTTGCCGGAGCGGAAATGTCATAGCCGTAGATCTTGGCCATCTCCTTCATGCCCTTTAATGCACGGATCTGCTCTGCGATCTCCTCTCTCTGGCGGATGATCTCATCGTACATTGCGCCGTTTCCACAGAGATCCAGGTCTTTCTTTTTTTCTTCGATCAGGAAGTCGATACCGTAGAGGGCCACACGGCGGTAGTCGCCGACGATACGTCCACGTCCGTAGGTATCCGGAAGACCGGTTACGATGTGGCAGTGGCGGGCAGCCTTCATCTCCGGTGTGTAGGCATCAAAAACAGCCTGGTTGTGAGTTTTGTGGTATTCAGTGAAGATCTTGTGGAACTTCTCATTTACCTTATATCCGTAAGTTTCGGCAGCTTCCTCCGCCATCTTGATTCCGCCGAAAGGCATGAATGCACGTTTTAACGGTTTGTCTGTCTGGAGTCCGACGATGGTCTCGAGGTCTTTTAAGCTCTCGTCGATATAGCCCGGGCCGTAGGAAGTCAGGCTGGACACGATCTCAGTCTCGCACTCTAAGACACCGCCTTTTTTGCGTTCCTCTTTCTGGAGCTCCTGAAGACGTCCCCAGAGTTTATCGGTAGCTTCGGTCGGAGCTGCAAGGAAATCCTCGGTTCCGTCGTACTGGGTATAGTTATTCTGGATGAATTCGCGGACATTGACCTCGTCGGTCCATTTTGCGCCCTGGAATCCTCTCCAGGCTTTTTTGAAAACATCAGCGTTTCCGTTTCTGGTATTCTGTTCAGACATGGTGGTTCCTCCTTGTTTCCATTACTATTACATATTGTTAAAAAGGGATCATTCTGAAATCTTCGGTTGTGAAGAAATGCTTCGCCATTATAACAGATCGTGACAGGAAAAAACAATACTCTAAATGAGAATCATTATCAAAATCTGTCATATGGGAAATTTTCTCTTTAGGGAGATCTCAGCTGTTACAGAATCACAGCGCGGCGCAGAATGCGCCATCAGACAAAAGGGCAAAAAAACAGCCCACGGTCTGCGCTATGATTGCCCAGACGGTCGGCTTTCTTCGATCATACTTCACGTGGTTTATCCACTTATCCGTCAGTCATATGATCGGTATAAGCTATATATACCAGATGTTGTGGGGGAAGTCAAGTGGAAATAAAAGGTCTGACCAAAAACGCAAAGGGCAGTAATTCATATGGGTTGACGGAAATGTCCCATGCGGGGTACAATGAAATTATATTACTTTCGGGGGAAACAGGGGGGAATTGCGGATGCTGAGAGTACTGATCGCCGACGACGAGAGCAAGGTGTGCCAGCTGATCGAGAAGCTTGTGGACTGGGATGCGCTTGGGATGGAGGTTGTCGCAGTTGCCGAGAACGGGATCGAGGCGTTGGGAAAAATAAAAGAATTTCACCCGGATATCGTGATCACGGATATCCGGATGCCGGGATATGACGGGCTGGACCTGATCCGGCTGGGAAAAGAGGAAGCTCCGGAGGCAGAGTTTGTGATCATTAGCGGTTACCGCCATTTTGAATACGCGCAGATGGCGATCCGATACGGGGTGAATGCGTATCTCTTAAAACCGATAAAAAAGGACGAGCTGACGGAGACATTAAAACGCCTCAGCACCCGTTTCCGGGTGCAGACGGAGCAGCTGAGCCAGGAGGAGAAGACCAGACTGGCGATCAGAAGCGATGAGAAGAACCTGAGACAGGCCTTTTTACAGGATCTTGTGGGGAGAAGAAATAAGGAGACCCTGTCGCAGCCGCTTTTGGAGATCAACCGGGAATTTCACTATCGTTTTGAGCCGGGGGAATTCTGCATCGCCATCTTAAAACTGGACGGTCGTGTCTGCGACGAGGAGCAGAATGTCCAGTTTATGGCGGAGAAAGTCCAGTCTGCGGCGGAAAGATTTTTAAAAGACTATGTCATGGAGACAGAGAATACGGAGCTCAACGGATTCCATTTCTTTCTGCTGAACTATGACGCAGAGGACCGGATGCAGATCCGGAGACAGATGAAAGCCCTGCTCTCGGAGATTCGGGTCCAGGGGGATATTTTAAAGAACCTGTCGGTGACACTGGCACTCGGAGAGGGCGTGGAAAGTCTCCCGGAGATTGGCAGTTCCTTGAAAAATGCCAGACTCCTCATCGAGGAGCGGCTGCTCGCAGGAACGGGAAAGCTGATGGAAGGAAAGATCGAAAGCGGGGAGTCCTTCGCGGACAGTGAGAGCTTCGCAAAGTTTAATGACCGGATCGCCCACACGCTGGAGAGTCTGGATTCCTTTGCAGTGCGGGAAGAACTGATCTATCTGAAAACGAAAATGCTGGCTGAAAAGGAGATCAGCGGTCATGAGATCCTTCAGATGACGAAGGAGATCTGCAACCAGTACCTGTTTTTTATGAAAAAGTACCGCCTTCCGGTGGAAGAGAACTTTATGGAGAACTTCAGCGTCAGTGCCGACAACTGTGCAGATGCGGCGGAGCTTTTCGATTATCTGACGAGACGGATCACGACTTCCTATGAGAAGGCAGCAAGGTTAAAGCGGCAGGATGAAAACCGCCCGATCCGCGTGGTGAAAAAGTATGTGGAAGAACATTTTGGAGAGCCGCTGACGCTGGAAGAACTCAGTCAGGTTGTGGATCTCTCCCCGACATACCTTAGCACGATCTTTAAAAAGGATACGGGGATGACGTTTCTGGAATACCTCTCGAAGGTTCGCATGGACATGGCAAAAAAGCTCTTAAAGGAGACAAATGACACGGTGGCCGATATCTGCGGGAAGGTCGGTTACAGCGATGTGCGGTATTTCACGAAGACCTTTACAAAATATGCGGGCTTAAAGCCCAAGGAATACAGAAAGCTGTACTCATGATGGAGAAGAAATATACCGATGAGAAAAATTACCTGTCTGTCCGGATCAAATGGTGTGCACTTCTCGCAGCCGGGCTGATCGGGGCATTCCTCGTGAGAATGTGGGTGGTGTGCATCCGGGAAATGCAGTCCCTGATGGTCCCGGCTGTATTTACGGCGCTTTCCGCTGCTCTGGCGGTGATCGTCTACCGGACGGTGCTGATCCCATACCGGGAGACTCGGAAGATCTATGAGCAGTTTGTCATGGGCTATGTCATGGAGGACCTTTTTAAGGTCCGCTATCCGTTTTCACCGGAGAGTGAGCAGGCAGTCCTGCGCCTGAACGAGATCATCGACCGGAACAACCTGATCGCGATCTCGAAGAAACAGGCGGAGTATCTGGCGCTTCAGAACCAGATCAATCCCCATTTCCTCTACAACACGCTGGAGGGGATCCGGAGTGAGGCGCTGATCGCGGGGCTGGACAGCATCGCGGAGATGACGGAGGCGCTGGCGACCTTCTTCCGCTACACGATCTCAAACCTGGAAAATCTCGTGACGCTGGAGGACGAACTTGCCAATATCGAGAATTATTACTATATTCAACAGTTCCGATTCGGTTCCAAACTGGACCTGAAGATCCAGTATGACCGGGATCCGGACGACGATTTCACGGAGATGGATTTTCTGCAGTGCAAACTTCCGAAGCTGACATTGCAGCCGATCGTGAAAAATTCCATCTACCACGGGATCGAGCGAAAGATCGGAAAAGGTCATCTTGTGATCCGGATCAGTGCGAGTGAGGAACGGCTCTACATCAGAATTTCCGATGATGGACGCGGAATGACGGACGAAAAACTGAAGGAACTGAATGAAAAACTGCGCCGTCTTGATGTGGAGACAGATGTCCCGGAAAAAGAGGAGGAGAAGAAGCCGGCCCGCGGCGGGATCGCGGTGGTGAACGTGAACAGGCGGATCAGGCTCCTCTTCGGCGAGGAGTACGGAATCCATGTCTACAGCAAAGAGGGGATCGGAACTGATGTCATAGTGGAGCTTCCGCTGGTGCGCGACGGGGATCGTCAGGGAGGATGGCGATGAGAAAAGAACTTCTTCGAATATCGCATGTCGATCTTGAACGGGACGGAGAGCTGCTCTTGGATGATCTGGAATTCCAGATGTTTGCCGGGGAGATCGTTGGCCTAGTGGCTCGGAACCGGAAAGGCCAGAAAGAGATGGTGGATCTGATCTGCCGGAACGATCCGATCAGCCTGGGATCCGTGTGGTATGACGGAAACGTTGTAAATAGCTACGCCTACAGCAGCGGCGAGTCCAACAAGGTGGCGCTGATCGAGCAGAAGAGCCATCTCGTGCAGGGACTCAGCGTTGTGGACAACCTTTTTATCCTGCGGGAAGGTTTCCGGAAATATTTTATCAATGAGCAGGTGATCTTCAGCCAGGCGGTCCGCTTTTTTGAGGAAAAAGGGCTGAAAGTGGACCTGGAAAAGAGAGTGGAGAACCTGACAGAGCTTGAGAGATGCTTTGTGGAGCTCGGAAAGGCGCTGCTTTCGGGCTGTCATCTCATTATCGTGGATAACCCGGCGAACTATTTGAGCCAGTATGAGCTCTTCGAGTTCCAGCAGATGTTAAAGAAGATCCGGAAAGAGGGGATCTCCGTGCTCTATGTGGGAAACCACCACCAGGAGCTCTTTAAGATCGCGGACCGGACCGCACTTTTTTCGGACGGTCACATCTACAAGGTCTTTGAGCGGGATGAGATGACGGACGAAAAGATGGCACCGTACATCTCAGAATGGAAGATCATGTCCACGGAGAATGATCAGGATGCCGAGGATGACGGGATCCTGCACTTTCACACCGTGGGAGTCGGAAATTTAAATGGTCTTCGCTTCATCCTGCACCGCGGTGAGTGTATGACGATCCTCGACAAGGAGAATAAGATCGCAGGGGACATGATGGATCTGATGACCGGGAAGAAGCGGTGCAGATCAGGATGGATCACAGTGGAACATGTGACCTACACGCAGAAAAAAGCGGCGGATTATCTCGATGAGGGGATCGCCGTGATCCCGGCGGACGGGGTAAACCGGCTGCTGTTTCTGGATGGGAGCTACATGGAGAACCTGACATTTCTCCTGGACCGGAAACTCAAAAAAAGCCTGATTCCGGGGAAGATCTATAGGAGCATCCATTCAGAATATCTGCCGCTCGTGGGGCCGGTGATCGACGCGCCCTGTGTGCGCGATATTCCGCAGGAAGACCAGTTTGCCCTGCTCTATCATAAGATGAATCTTCTGCGTCCGCGGATCATGGTCTGCATCCAGCCGCTCGCAAAGGGCGACATGTTCTGCCGCATGAGAATTTTAAATGTGCTGCGCCAGATCCAGAAACAGGGGACGGCGATACTCATGATCACCGCGAGTATCTCCGATACGCTTGATATCTCGGACCGACTGCTCGTCGTGGAGCAGGGGAAGGTGGCGGCAGTGTATGAGAAGAGTGAGTTTAAGAGAATTGTGAGGTAGGATTGGAGCTGCCCCGTCCTGTTGTATACATCAAAATATTGTCCCCCATAACCGTAGGATTGTCCTCTGTTACGGGGGACATTTTTCATGTAAGATGGAACTAACAGGGGAGGTCTATATGAACGAGTACATAGGAATCGATATCGGCGGGACGAAAACAGCCATCGTTCGTGGAGACGAGAACGGAACGATCCTTGAAAAGAAGCGATTCGCGACGACAACGAAGGGAGAAACTCTGGAAATGATCTTTCAGAGCGTTGCGGATCTGAAAACAGATCAGACGAAAGCGATCGGCGTCAGCTGCGGCGGACCGTTAAACAGCAGGACGGGTGTGATCCTGGGACCTCCGAATCTTCCGGGATGGGACGAAGTTCCGATCACGGATATGCTGACGGAGCGGTTCGGACTTCCGGCATATTTAAGAAATGATGCGGATGCCTGTGCCGTGGCGGAATGGCAGTTCGGAGCCGGAAAAGGCGCGGAGAACATGATCTTTCTTACCTTCGGGACCGGGATCGGCGCGGGGCTGATCTTAAACGGAAAGCTCTACGAAGGAACATGCGGGCTGGCCGGGGAGATCGGTCATGTACGGCTTTTTGAGGATGGACACGTTGGCTACGGAAAGTCCGGCTCGTACGAAGGATATGTGAGCGGCGGCGGGATCGCCCAGTACGGAAAAGGAACCGCGGCGGAGCTAGGAAAACGGGCGGAAGAAGGAGATCCGGAGACGTTGCAGATCTGGGCGCAGACAGGAGAACATCTTGGAAGCATGCTGGCGATCCTGATCGACCTTTTAAATCCGGAGGTGATCGTCATTGGAAGTATTTTCGTCCGGGCGGAGAAGTATCTGAGAGCTTCCATGGAAGAAAAGATCCGGAAAGAAGCACTGAAACCGGGCGTAGAGATCTGCCGGATCGTTCCGGCGGGACTCGGGGAATCAATCGGAGATATCGCGGCACTCTGTGTCGCCATGAACCTGTAAAAAATGAAAATGCCGGGATTTGCGGAGAAACCACAAAAAGAATGTAACTGTCCGGAATCCCTGCAGTTACAGGAAAAACATTAGAAATATAGCCACAAAAGGATGTGCAGGGCATATTTTCGCACACATAAAACGACCCGGGAGACCGGATCAAACGAGAAACAAAAACTGGAAAGCGGGGGAGAAGATGGGCGAAGTAATTGTTTCAATGAAAGACATCGTCAAGACATTCCCGGGCGTCAAAGCCCTGGATCATGTAAATTTCGAACTCCGGTCGGGAGAGGTCATGGCGCTTCTCGGGGAGAACGGAGCAGGAAAATCTACACTGATGAAGATCTTAAGCGGTGTTTATACAAAAGACAGCGGAACGATGACCATATTCGGAACGGAATATGACAATCTGACACCGAAGCAGGCACAGGCCGTCGGCGTTGCGATCATCCACCAGGAGTTAAACATGTGCCGCCACTTATCGGTCGCGGAAAACATGTTCCTCGGAAGAGAGAAGGTCAACGGGATCGTCTTAAATGACCGGGAGATGGAGGCAGAGGCGGCAAAGATCCTAGGAGATCTGAAGATCGACATCGACCCGAGACAGACCGTCGGCGATCTTCCGGTATCCAAACAGCAGATGGTCGAGATCGCGAAGGCACTTTCGATCCACGCGAAGATCCTGATCATGGATGAGCCGACTTCTTCCCTGACAGCAAAAGAGATCGAGGAGCTCTTCCGGATCATCCGCCAGTTAAAGGCAGACGGCTGCGGAATCGTCTATATTTCCCATCGTCTGGAGGAGCTGAAGGCCATCGTGGACCGGGTGACGATTATGCGTGACGGTCAGTATATCACAGACGGAAATTTCGCAGATATGACGATGGAACAGATCATCGCAAACATGGTCGGCCGTGAGATCAAGGAACAGTTCCCGAGAGTCTCCTGCCCGAAAGGAAAGAAGATCTTCGAGGTGAAAAACTTAAATGCCGGACATCTCGTCCGCGACATCAATTTCTCCCTCTATGAGGGCGAGATCGTCGGATTCGCGGGACTGATGGGAGCGGGACGTACCGAGACAACGAGAGCGATCTTCGGAGTTGACCCGAAGACCAGCGGGGAGATCTGGCTGGACGGAAAAGAAGTGAAGATCACCTGTCCGATGGACGCGATCAAAGCCGGGATCGTACTGGCGCCGGAGGACCGGAAAAAAGACGGTCTCTGCACGAAACTCAGCATCCGTCATAACCTGGCACTCCCGAACCTGGACCTCATCTGCAGCAAGCTCGGCGTGATCAGCAGTAAAAAGGAGGACGACCTCTGCGAGAAGGCGGTGAAGGACCTCCTGATCAAGACCCCGACGGTGGAGGTCAACGCGGGCAATCTTTCCGGAGGAAACCAGCAGAAAGTGGTTGTCGGAAAGTGGCTGGCGAGAAATTCCAGAGTCGTGATCTTCGATGAGCCGACACGAGGCATCGATGTAGGCGCGAAGGTCGAGATCTACAACCTGATGAACCAGTTAAAGAAACAGGGCATTGCCGTTATGTTCGTCTCCTCGGAGATGCCGGAAGTCCTGGGAATCGCGGACCGCGTCATCGTCATGTGCGACGGAAAGATCACCGGCGAAGTCATGGCGAAGGAGACAAGCCAGAATGAGGTTCTGAAGTTCGCTACCGAATTTGAGAAGAAACAACAGGTTAGCTGAGGGAGGACAGGAGAATGAATGAAAAGAAGCAGAGTACAGTAAAGCGGATCCTGGGGACACGCGGAATGGGCGCGGTCATCACGGCATTCGCGGGACTGATCATCATCTATGTAGCATTCGGTCTCATCGACCGTAAAGTATTTGCAGGACAGAACGTCATGAACCTTCTGCGTTCCATGTCAAAGTACCTTCTGATCGGCGTCGGACAGAGCTATCTTCTGATCACCGGAAACATCGATCTCTCGATCGGTTCCATGGTCGGAATGAGCGCCATGATCTCGGCAACCCTGATGGCGATGGGCGTCAATCCGTTCGTTGCGATGGCGGTTGCGATGGCGTGCTGCCTGGTTACCGGAGTGATCAACGGAATGTTAGTCGGAAAGTTCAAGCTTCCGCCGTTCATCGCTACCCTGGGTACCATGTTCGTGACACGAGGCGTTGCCTACATGGTCAACAACAACCGAAACACGGATGCCATCGCCACAGGTATCGGAAAGGAAGCAGGGGATAAGTTCCAGAACGTCTTCTACTATGGAAAGACACTTGGTGTTTACAACACCTTCTGGATCGCTCTCGTGATCTTTCTGATCTTCTTCTTCCTGCTCTCAAAGACCCGCACAGGAAGACATATTTACGCGATCGGCTCCAACGTGGATGCTGCGAAACTGTCCGGTGTGAATGTTGTAAATACAACAATTAAGGCATATCTGGTAAGTGCTGTCTGCGCGTGTGTCGTTGGTTATATCCTCTGCGCACAGGCAGGAATGGGCAACATGGAAGCAGGAAACATGTACGAGATGTACGGCGTTGCGGCCGGCGTTATCGGCGGCATCTCCCCGCTCGGCGGAACAGGACTTCTGCTCGGAACCTTTGCTGGTGCGGCTGTATGGCAGACACTGGAGAATGGTCTGAACATGATCGGTGCACAGGTCGGCATCCAGAGACTTGTCATCGGTATCATCGTTGTATTCTCTGTACTTCTTGATGTTGTCGTTCGTTCCGGAAACTTCGGAAAGAAAGCATCCAAATAAGACAGAGAAAAAACTGTTTTGTGTCTGCGGCATTTTGCAGCAACAGTCGGTCCGCGGTCCTGCATGAGAATAAGCAGGATGCTGGTCCGGAAATATCGTTACATGGATATCTAACTCCCATGATATACGGGAGTTACATATAAGAAAATCTTAAGGAGGATTTTTATGAAAAAGAGATTGTTCGCACTGTTAAGCTGTGCAGCCCTTGCGGCAGCCAGCATCACCGGCTGTTCCAGCCAGAAACCTGCAGAATCCGCAGCTGCGTCTGCAGAGGCAGAGTCCACCACAGGTGCTCCGTCCAAAGAAGTCGGCGATTATAAGATCGCGCTGATCACCATGGACTCCATCGACCAGCACTGGGTAACCTTAAACGAGGGTGCTCAGGAAGAGGCGAAAGAGCTCGGCGTGACAGTAAGCTTCATGTCCCCGAACACAAAGGATGACGCTCAGCAGATCGAGTGCGTAAATAACGCAGTCGCAGGCGGCTATCAGGCGATCATCGTAGCGGCAAACGGCCCGGACGCGATCTCTTCCGCATTAAAGGAAGCCGCTTCCACAGGCGTGAAGATCGTGTATGTTGACTCTCCGGCAAACGTAGAGGCAGAGGCAACCTTCTCCACAGACAACGAGGCAGCTGGTAAGACAGCAGGCGATGAGATGATCAAGGCTCTCGAGGCAGCAGGCATCACATCCGGTAAGATCGGTATCGTAAACGTAAACGCAGCAACAGATTCCACAGTCAAGAGAGAAGCTGGTTTCCGCTCCGCATTTGAAGGAAAAGGCTATGAGCTTATGGAGACCCAGTACGGCGAAGGCGATGCAGCGAAGTCCCAGACGATTGCTGAGAACTACATCACACAGGGCGTTGTCGGCATCTTCGGCTGCAACGAAGGTTCCACGACTGGTACCGGTAATGCCATCAAGGCATCCGGAAAGACAGATATCGTAGGCGTTGGCTTCGATAAATCCGACGCGATCATGAACCTTATCAATGACGGATATCTCCTCTGCACAATGGCTCAGAACCCTGATGTTATGGGTAAAGAGGGCGTAAAGGCAGCAGTGAGAGCGTTAGAGGGCGAAGAACTCGGCGGCGCTGTCAGCGATACAGGCGTATCTGTTCTGAAAAAGAACTGATGTAACTGTGTACGGAACAGTTACGAACTGATAAAGAATTTCAATGGTTACAGTTCGTGCAGCGCATGAATGATGGCCCTGAATGAAAGAAAAGGTGCCGGGCAGGAAAATAAACTGGAAACCGGCACGAAAATGAATTAAAATAACGGTAGCTTCCGCGCGACGGACAGTTACTGAAACATGTAACGCAATGGAACGCCGGACCGCAAGGATCGGCGTTCCTGCATATAAGGGACAGGAGGACATTTGTATGAAACGCAGTGAGATCAACGCGGCTTTAAAAGAGATGGAACAGATGATCAGGGAATACCGATTTGCGATCCCGCCGTTCTGTAATTTCACACCGGAAGAGTGGAAGGAAAAAGGCCATGATTACGATGAGATCCGCGACAACATGTTAGGATGGGATATCACGGACTACGGTCTCGGGGACTTCGATAAGGTCGGGTTTTCCCTGATCACGATCCGCAACGGCAACCTGAAGATGAAGGACAAATACACAAAGACATATGCGGAAAAACTCCTGTACATCAAAGAGGGGCAGTATTCCCCGATGCACTTCCACTGGTCCAAGATGGAGGATATCATCAACCGTGGCGGCGGAAATGTTCTGATCCGTGTATACAATTCCACGAAGGATGAGGATCTCGATAAAGTGAACGATGTCCATGTCCATGTTGACGGAAGAGAAATGGTTGTTCCGGCGGGCACTCAGGTGCGCCTGACTCCCGGTGAGAGCATTTCCATCTACCCGTACATGTACCATGATTTCGAGGTGGAAGAGGGAACCGGTCCGGTCCTTTTGGGAGAAGTCAGCCAGTGCAACGACGATAACGTGGATAACCGTTTCTACGAGAAGATGGGAAGATTCCCGGAGATCGAGGAGGATGAAGCACCGTATCGTCTGCTGTGCAACGAATATCCGGAGGCAAAATAGATGGTAGATCAGAGAACACTGATGGCGGTCTGCGGTCATATGGATCAGGTCGCCGGAGTCCGTCAGATGAAATTTCAGGACGGGCGGGCAGCGGGACTTCGCTGTGCGATGATCCATAATGGACCGCTGGAGCTTCCGCTGATGCTCGATAAATGCCTGGACCCGGCCTGGATCCGGTATAAGGGGATCAACTTAAGTCTCCTCACAAAACCGGGACTTCAGGGGAGAAATCCCTATGATACTGCGGGAGACGAGGCGGTGCGCTCCATCATGGGCGGCGCGATGTTCACCTGCGGTCTTGGAAATGTCCACGGAAACCGGGTGGTGGACGGTGTGGAATATCCGGTTCACGGACGGATGAGAACAACTCCCGCGGAAAAGATCTCCATGGACGCGTTCTGGGAGAACGGGGAGTATAAGATTTTGGTGTCCGGGGAGATGCGGGAGGCACAGATCTTTGGTGAAAACCTGATACTCAGACGAACGATTGAGACGACTTACGGCAGCCGGGAGATCGTATTCACGGACGAGATCGAAAATCAGGGCTTTGAGAACCAGCCGCTCTGCTTTCTCTATCACTGCAATGCCGGATATCCGTTTCTGGTGCCGGGGCTGCGGGTCGTGATGCCATCGATCTTCTGCAGCCCGAGAGATGCGGACGCAAAGGCGGGCGAGGCGGACTGGAATGTGATGGATGAGCCGAGGGACCATGCACCGGAGCAGGTATTCCAGCATGAGCTGGCAGCAGATCATAATGGAAATACGTTTGCGGCGTTTGTGAATGACGAGCTTCAGATCGGGCTCTGTATCCGTTTTGAAAAATCGGCGATCCCCTACCTGACCCAGTGGAAGAGCCTGGCATCCGGGGACTTCGCGATGGCACTGGAGCCGACAAACTGTGGGTTTGATGGCCGCGCCGGGGCGACGGAAATTCTGAAACCCTTCGAGAAACATATAAACCGTATCCGATTCCAGATCCTGGACGGAAAAGACGAAATTGAATTACTGGAACATGAGTGCAGGGAGGTATTGGAATGTACGATGTGATCGCTCTTGGTGAGCTTCTGATCGATTTTGCGGCAAAGGAGACGGATGTGGATGGATATCCGACTATGAAGGCGAATCCGGGCGGTGCACCGGGAAATTTCCTTGCAGCGTTAAATAAATATGGAATGAAGACGGCATTTCTCGGAAAAGTCGGGGATGACGCTTTTGGCAAACTGCTGGTAAAGACGTTTGAGAAAGCCGGAATTGAGACAAAGGGGATATTGACAGATCCGTCTGTGTTTACGACACTGGCATTTGTGACTTTTTCGCCGGAAGGTGACCGTTCCTTCAGCTTCGCGAGAAAACCGGGAGCGGATACAAGACTGAGCTTTGAGGAGATCGATCTTACCATGATCGATGAGGCATCGGTTTTTCATTTCGGAACCCTGAGTCTTACGGATGATCCGGTGCGCACGGCGACGAAAAAGTGTGTGGAATATGCGAAAGAGCATGGAAAGCTCATCACCTTTGACCCGAATTTAAGACTTCCGCTCTGGGAGACAACGGACGCGGCGAAAGAGCAGATCTTATGGGGGCTGGCCCATGCGGATGTTGTGAAGATCAGCGATGAGGAGGTGGAATTCCTCTGGGGGATCACGGACGAGAAGGAGGCGGCAGAGAAGCTGCTCGACGAGTTTGGAATCCGCCTCGCTATGGTCACTATGGGACCGAAAGGGGCATATCTTGCAAATCAGAATGGCGCCGCCTACGCGAAGTGCCCCAAGGTAAAGCCCATCGATACGACGGGAGCCGGGGATATCTTCGGAGGAAGCGCGGTGTCCAGACTGTTAAAGACAGGAAAAGCGCCGGAAGAGCTCAGCACGGAAGAACTTGGATTTATCGGTCAGTTCGCCTGCACGGCGGCAAGCATCTCCACGACACAGTCGGGCGGGATCCCGAGTATTCCGGAGGAAGCGGCGGTTCTGGACCGGATGTAAAGAAAGACAAATTCGGCTTTTTATTGAAATTCTGCTGTACACATCTTCGAAATCCCGATATAATTCAAATGTCAGGGCAGCAGGTCCAGACGGGTAGGCTGCAATGACGGTATTATGAAGATCGATCGATTATCTGGAGGGTGTTATGACAGACACAAAGGACAAGAAGAGAGAAAAACTTGGAATTCTCTGCTGCACGGCGGGGGCGACGAGCTGGGGACTTTCAGGAACCTGCAGTGAGGCGCTGTTTTCCCAGTACCCGGTAGATACGACATGGGTGACGGCGGTGAGAATGACATCAGCGGGGATCATATTGCTGTTTCTTGCGTTTGCGAAGCACAGTCTGAATCTGAAGGAACTTGGAAAAGACAAAAAAGGGCTTATAGAGATCGTTCTGTTTGCCATTGCGGGTCTGGCGCTCTGCCAGTACGCGTACCTCAGCGCCATCAAATGGACGAATTCCGGAACGGCGACGGTGATCCAGAATCTGTCCATCGTATTTATCGCAGTCTATGTCTGCATGACTACAAGGACAGCACCGGATAAACGGACCGTATTCTGCATTTTTCTGGCGCTGTTTGGTGTCTGGCTTCTCGCCACCGGCGGAAAGCCCGGAAACATGGAACTCACACCGAGGGGCCTCTTCTGGGGACTCATGGCTGGAATCGGCGCGGCAAGCTATTCCCTGCTTTCCAGAGCACCGGTAAAACACCGCGGAAGTATCCCTGTGTCCGGAATGGGGATGTTCATCGGCGGGATCGCTCTGTCCCTGATCGCCCAGAGCTGGAGGATCCCGGCAAGTCTGGACGGACGGGCGATGCTCTATATGGCGGTCATCGTCCTGCTTGGGACTGTCGGTGCGTTTACGTTATTCCTCCAGGGGATCGCTCTGGTAGGCCCCGTAAAAGCGGCACTCCTGTCCTGCATGGAACCTTTGACTGCGGCAACCTTGTCTGTCGTCTGGCTGCACTCCAGCTTTTCTCCGACGGATCTGATCGGGTTTGCGTGTATTCTTGCAACGGTAGTGCTGATGAGATAGAAAAAAATTACGGGCTTTTCCCGGATAGCTGTGTAGTCCTGTTATCGCGGACGTTGAGGATCAGGACAGCAGACAGCCGGAACATTTTACATGTTTTAACCGTATTTCCCCACCTTTATTTTGCCAGATTTTTACTTTACAATTCCTATAAAAAAATGTTATACTGCTGTGTGCGGAAAAAGATATCTGTGCGCAGCAGTTTCCTTTTTTCGCAGAGAATATTTAAAACCAAGAAATTTTACGGAGGTGAATTGCATGGATAGTTGCGATAGTACAGGGCGAAGTACGAAATGCGGTGTGGCATACAGAGAGACGCAGGATGCGGCTATCGGTGCGATGATGTAATCCTCTGATAGCTGGATTCCATATTGAGATGTCTCGAGAACACCGCAAGGGAACGGCCTGTCCATCACAGCGATGTATGGTTGGACCCCGCCAGGAATGATCCTGGGCGGTGTTCTTTTTGTTGCCGAAATTCAGGCAATTCGATCAGGAGGCGTGAAGATACACATAGTCCTGATGATAAGAAGTAACTGGACAGATAAAAGACAGTTACAACGGAAAAGGAGGCAGAAATGGAAACAGAAGTTTTAAAAGAACAACACTATGTGGAAGAACTGGTCGAGATCATCCGCAGCGGACTTCCGAAAGAGGAGCTGATCGACCGGTTATCCGATTATCATGATAACGATATCGCGGATGCCCTCACGAAGTTGACACCGGATGAGAGACGGGAATTATACCCGCTGATCGGTGTGGAGCGCGTTGCGGAGATCTTCGCATATTTGGATGATGCGGAGCCATATTTAAAAGAACTCCCGATCGAGAGTGCTGCAAAGATCGTCTCCGAGATGGACTCCGACGATGCGGTCGATGTCCTCGAAGAGATGGATGCGACGACGAAACACAAGATCGTCGGCATGCTGGATAAGGAAGCAAGCGATGACGTCAGACTCCTGTTCTCATACGATGATGATGAGATCGGTAGCCGCATGACGACCAACTTCATCATGATCCACAACCACCTGACGATCCGCCAGGCGATGCGCGAACTGGTCGAGCAGGCGGGAGAGAACGACAATATCTCCACGATCTATGTGATTGATGAGGAAGATAAGTTTTACGGCGCGATCGATCTGAAAGATCTGATCATTGCGAGAGAGTATACAGATCTTGAGGATATTATCAGTCACTCCTACCCGTATGTTATGGACCATGAAAAGGTCAGCGACTGTATCGATAAGATCAGGGATTACGCCGAGGATTCCATCCCGGTACTGCAGGAAGACGGAACGATCGCCGGTATCATCACATCCCAGGATATCGTTGAGGCCGTGGATGATGAGATGGGCGAAGATTACGCGAAATTAGCCGGTTTGACTGCGGAGGAGGATCTGAACGAGAAGCTGGCGGAGAGCGTGAAAAAGAGACTTCCGTGGCTGGTCATTCTGTTATTCCTGGGCATGGTAGTATCTTCCGTTGTGGGCGCTTTTGAGTCTGTCGTTGCCGTGATCCCGATCGTCATGTGTTTCCAGTCCCTGATCCTCGACATGGCAGGAAACGTCGGAACACAGTCTCTGGCTGTTACGATCCGTGTGCTTATGGATGAGGAACTGACCGCAAAGCAGAAGCTTATGCTTGTTGTGAAAGAGATGAAGATCGGCTTCGTGAACGGACTGTTTCTTGGAGTTATGGCGTGGCTTTTCCTCGGAATCTATATCTGCGTGATCAAGGGATATCCGATCCACCATGCGCTGCTTGTCTCCGGCTGTGTCGGAATCGCGCTTGTGACAGCGATGGTGATCTCCAGTATGGTCGGCACACTGATCCCGATGTTCTTCAAGAAGATCAATGTAGACCCGGCGGTTGCGTCCGGCCCGCTGATCACGACAGTGAACGACCTTGTCGCAATTGTGGTTTATTATGGACTGGCGATGCTGTTTCTGGTTGATCTGCTGCACGTGACGGGCTGATATCAGATGAAATAAAAATGCGAATAAATATAAAAAAATGGGCGATCCTAAGGATATCAGGATGGTCCATTTTTTATGCAACAGGAAATTCCGAGGAATTCTCTGTTACATAAAAAAGCACACTCTTTTCTATTCCGGGGATTGCCGATCAATTTATGGTAACGACAACTTTTTTCAATTGGATGTTTTGGCATACGATCCTCTTGAACTGAAAATAATGCTATGATAAAATCATGATGGTTAGAAAAAACTAACCGAAATACTGGCTGGCATTTCCTAAACATGTGCAGGTGGTTGATTTCGCAGGTGGACAGATCAATCGATCACGTTGTTTTTCCTGCCTGATCCGGGTGGGAGAGTAATTGGCGTTGATACTCGAAAGGAGCTTATGATGATGAATTATCTGGAAATTGAGAAAGTCATTGGAAGAGAGATCTTAGATTCCCGTGGAAATCCCACGGTTGAGGCGGAAGTATATCTGGCAGACGGAACCATCGGGAGAGGAACTGCGCCGAGCGGTGCATCTACCGGCGAGTTCGAGGCGCTGGAATTAAGAGACGGAGATCAGGCACGTTATGGCGGAAAAGGTGTGACAAAGGCTGTTGAAAATATCAATACAATTATCAACGAGACCCTGACAGGCCTGGACGCGTCCGATATTTATGCAGTTGACCGCGCGATGATCAAGGCTGACGGAACAAAGGACAAGTCAAAACTCGGAGC
>ERZ773190.1604-NODE-1604-length-20765-cov-13.096379_pt1 | contig 20765 bp, 13 predicted proteins | sample MGYA00511111_ERZ773190 | MGnify/ENA primary metagenome ERZ773190 (study PRJEB29015, sample SAMEA2737777) | human gut metagenome | biome: human gut; feature: human-associated habitat; material: faeces | place: China | collected 2012 ... | reverse complement strand
TACCGCAAGGGGGCCGAGGTGATGAACGAGCGGGAGCTGGCCCTCCACGTCTCCGGCCACGCCTGTCAGGAGGAGCTGAAGATCATCCATGCCCTGACAAAGCCCCGCTTCTTCGTCCCGCTTCACGGTGAGCAGCGGATGCTCCAGATTCACTGCCAGCTTGCTCAGCAGATGGGTATGGACCGCAACCATATCGCCATTGCCGACAACGGCAGCGTCATTGAAATCACTGGCAAGAGCATGAAGCTGGCCAACTCCGTACCCGCCGGAGAGGTGTATGTGGACGGTTCCGGCGTGGGTGATGTAGGTGCCGTGGTCATGCGGGACCGCAAGCGCCTGGCCGAGGACGGCATGGTGGTGGTGGTCCTTCCCATTGCCACGCAGGACGGCGCGCTGCTCTCCCCGCCGGAGATCATCACCCGGGGCTTCATCTATGTCAAGGAGTCCGGCGATTTCATGAAAGAGTTGCAGAACGTGGCTATGGACGCCGCCCGCTGCGCCAAGCGTCTGGGCGCCGAGGTCTACGTGGTGTACCGCCGCGGCATGGAGGAGCTCCCCGCCCGTAAGGAAGAGGTGGAGCACGCCGAGGAAGAGGGCATCATCTTCAAGACCCTGTGCAACCCCGTGGAGATCCACCCGGACGAGAACGGCTTCGTCAAGTCCATCACCTGCGTGGAGATGGAGCTGGGCGAGCCCGATGCTTCCGGCCGCCGCCGCCCCATCGAGAAGAAGGGCAGCGAGTTTGAGCTGGACGTGGACACCGTGATCATGAGCCTGGGCACCAGCCCCAACCCGCTGATCCGCTCCACCACCCCGGGTCTGGAGACCAACAAGCACGGCTGCATCGTCACCGACGGCGACGACGGCAAGACCAGCCGTGACGGCGTGTACGCCGGCGGCGATGCCGTGACCGGTGCCGCTACCGTCATCAAGGCCATGGGTGCCGGCAAGGCTGCCGCCAAGGCCATCCACGAGTACATCCAGAACAAGTAATTACTGCCGCAAGGCAGTCCCCTCCCCTGTTTCCTTTGGGAAACAGGGGATTTTTCCTTTTTTAGGAAGACCAGACAGATTATCTATATTTCATTTACAATTCGTCCCACTTTATGGTATACTATTTCCATCTTACGAAAGCACCAGGGGCTGCCGCAGCCCTTGCTCTGTTTGCAGGAGGTGTGCCCCATGCACTCGTTATTGATCCTGGTCCTGATCCTGGACGCTCTCATCGCCATTTCCTCGATACTGAACCTGGTAAATATGGTCCGCGTCAACCTGCTGGTGGAAGAAAAGCAGGCCCAGGCCCTTACGGTGCAGCTGGTGCGAGTGTGCAAGACAAGCGCTGGCAAGGGTGGGCTGCTGTCCTCCTGGTTTGGGGTGTACGCCTGCCCCGGGGAGATCGGCACTGGTGAGTTTACCTCCACCAACCCCTACAGCAGCCCAGAGGCCGTGCCCAAAGCCACCACGGTGGTGCCCATGAAGGCCTCCGGGGTGCTGGAGCACTGCGATATCGGAGCTCACCTGGGCCGTCGTCTGGTGCCGCTGTGGCTTACGGCAGGAGGCTTTTCTCTGCTGCTGGCAGCGTTTATCCGCCTGTAAGGCATTTTCTCTGGACTTTTCGGCGTAGTGCCGACGGCCTGCCTGCTGACCCACAGGCGGACCGCCAGCACAGCGCCGGGAAAATATAAGTATAAAGGAAGGCAATTATGGAACTACTGAAACTACTTGGCATTGTCATCGTCATCGCTGGCTTTGCACTGAAGCTGGACTCCATTCTGGTCATTCTGGTGGCAGCCGTTGTGACTGCACTGGTTGGCGGTCTGGGCCCGGTCACTCTGCTGGAAACGCTGGGCAGCACCTTTGTGGCAAACCGCAGCATGGCCATCTTCATCATCGTGATGCTGGTCACCGGCACGCTGGAGCGCAACGGCCTGCGTGAAGCAGCCGCTGCCCTGATCGGCAAGTTCAAGGGTGCCACCTCCGGCCTGGTCATCGGCATCTACGGCGTGATGCGCTCGATCTTTGCAGCCTTCAACGTGGGCTTTGGCGGCGTGGCCGGTTTCGTGCGCCCCGTCATCATGCCCATGGCCGAAGGTGCCATTGTGGCACAGGGCTATGAGCCCAATGAGGAGCATGTCGAGGAGCTGAAGGGTATGGCTTCCGGCATGGAGAACATCACCTGGTTCTTCGGTCAGGTCCTGTTCGTGGGCGGTTCCGGCGGCCTGCTGGTGCAGAGCACTTTGGCCGGCCTGGGCATCGAGGTGGAGCTGGCCCAGCTGGCTGCCATCGAGATCCCCGTGTGCATCATTGCCACTGTGGTCGCCATCGTATTCTATGTGATCAAGGATCGCAAGATGATCCAGAAGTACTATAAGTAAGGGAGGACAGAAGAATGAGCTTTTTTATGAGTGCTGATTACAGCCTGTCCACCAAGGTGATGGAGATCATCTACTTTATCATCGGCCTGCTGTGCATCTACTGCGGTGTGAAGAACCTGAAGGATAAGGAGAACCCGGAACCCATGGGCACCTTTATCTTCTGGGCCGTGCTGGGCGTCGTGCTTGCCCTGGGCCGCTGGCTGCCCTCTCTGGTGAGCGGCATCCTGGTGGTGGTGATGTGCATCCCCGCCATCCTCAAGAAGGTCAAGAAGGGCGCTGTCTCTGCCGCCACCAAAGCCGAGACCGAGGCTACCTATGAGAAGATCGGCATGAAGATCTTTGTCCCCACCCTGAGCATCGGCGTGCTGGCCGTCGTCTGCGCCATCACCGGCATGGGCATCGGCCTGTCCGCCCTGAACGGCGTGGCTCTGGGCGTTCTCGTGGCCATCATCCTGCTGATGATCATGAACCGCGACAACAAGCCCTCCACCTTCCTGAACGATTCCGAGCGCATGCTGTCCACCGTGGGCCCCCTGTCCATGCTGCCCATGCTGCTGGCCTGCCTTGGCTCCGTCTTCACCGCTGCCGGTGTCGGCGATGTGATCTCTGACCTGGTCAGCCACATCATCCCCGAGGGCAATGTGAACGCCGGTATCGTGGTGTACGCCATCGGCATGATGCTGTTCACCATGATCATGGGCAACGCCTACGCCGCCATCACCGTGATGACCGTGGGCATCGGCTACCCGTTCGTGCTGGCCCACGGCGCAAACCCGGTGGTCATCGGCATGCTGGCTTTGACCTGCGGCTTCTGCGGCACCCTGTGCACCCCCATGGCTGCAAACTTCAACACCGTGCCCGTGGCACTGCTGGATATGAAGAAGCCCATGGGCGTCATCAAGAATCAGGTTCCTGTCGCCATCATCATGATGGTGGTCCAGATCGTGATGATGATCCTCCTGAAGTGATTTTTTTGTTAGATCGAGTGATTCAATGGAACAAGCAATTCAGCACGGAGCCGATATCATTATTCGCGACTGGGTCCGGCTCCGTGCAGGCGAACGCATCTTGATCGTATCCAGCCAGAAGTATGCTGTCGAGGTGGCAGCCATGCAGCAAGCCGCACAGGCGGTGGGCAGCGTGGCGGATGTGTTGATGCTGGACGACCTGCACGAGCAGGTGGGCCAGTATTTCGATGACCGCGAGGACGCCTTTGACCCCTACAACGCCGTGATCGGTGCTGCCGAGTATTCCCTCATCACCACACGGGCCGTCAAGCGGGTCATCGCCCGCCGCAACCGGTTTTTGTCGCTGCCGCTGAGCACCAGCAACGGGCAGTCCCTGCTGAGCTACGACTTCCTGAACATGAGCCTGCCCAAAAGCAGGATCATGGCCAGCATCATCATGGCCTGCTACCAGAACGCCAGACACATCCATGTGACCACGGAGCTTGGCACGAACCTGGATTTCAACATCGAGGGGCGTGTGCCCGGCTTCTTCAACGGCTGCTGCCACGACGGCAAGGGCCTTTCCTCTGCCAGCGTGGAAGTGTATGTGGCACCGGTGGAGAGCGACACCAACGGCACCCTGATCTTGGACGGCTCCATGGGCTATATCGGCATCGTGGACAGCCCCGTGCGGGTGGAGCTGCGCGGCGGCCGCATCGTGGAGATCGAGGACAATGCCAGCGGCAGGCGGCTCAAGCAGTTTCTGGCCCGCTTCCACGACCCGGAGAACATGGTGGTGGCGGCGGAGTTCGGCATCGGGCTCAACACCCACTCCCGCTGTGCAGGCAACTGCTACATCGAGGACGAATCCACCTATGGCACCTTCCACATCGGGTTCGGGCGCAACATCGCGCTGGGCGGTGTGCAGGATGCTTCCGGCCATTACGATCTGGTCACCCACGCTCCCTGCATCTATGTGGACAACCGCATGATCATGGATCACGGACAGCTCACCGTTCTGGAGCCGTCCATTTATATCTGAGAATCGAGGCTTTTTACTATGAAGATTCTGCTCACTGGTTTCGACCCCTTTGGCGGCGAGACCGTCAACCCCGCTTTTGAGGCGGTAAAGCTGCTGCCCGACACCATCGCCGGTGCCGAGATCGTCAAGCAGGAAGTGCCCACCGAGTTCATCCGTGCCGGTGAGGTGCTGGAAGCTGCCATTCAGGCAAACCAGCCCGATGTGGTCATCTGCATCGGTCAGGCCGGCGGCCGCTCCGCCATCACCCCGGAAAAGGTGGCCATCAACCTGATGGACGGCCGCATCGCCGACAACGCCGGTTATCAGCCCATCGACGTGACCATCCAGGAGGACGGCGAGACCGCCTACTTCACTTCCCTGCCCGTGAAGGCCATGGTGCAGAGCATCAAGGACGCAGGCATCCCCTCCGCCCTGTCCTACACTGCAGGCTCCTATGTGTGCAACTACCTGATGTACACCCTGCTGTACCTCATCGACAAGAAGTACCCCAACATCCGGGGCGGCTTCATCCATGTGCCTTACGCCATGGAGCAGGTGGTCAACAAGCCCCTGGGCACCCCCAGCATGGACCTGCACCAGATCGCCCGCGGCCTGGAGAAGGCCGTGGAGGCCGTTGTGAAGAACGACGCCGACCTGGCTGTGGACATGGGCACCACCCACTGAGCACCCCCGCAGAGCCCTTCAAGGCACCCGCTGTGCATCCGCATGGCGGGTGCTTTTTTGTAATGTTTCTCATGCAGAGTGCAATCGCGTGGGGCAGGCCCGATGGCTTTTGCAAGCGGCATCGCCGCCGGGGTCGCTCCGCTGGGCCAGAGGGTGAGAGGGGTGTTTCGACTCCCCCCTCTCTCCCTCTGGACACCCCTCTCCCCGCAACGAGAAAGGGGCTGCTCGCCCCTTTCAGACCCCAAAGAAGTAGGCTCCACCCGAAAATACTGAAGATTCACGCCTGTTCGGCGTGAAGATCTTTTCACCGTATTTTCGGCTTCCACCGATTGGAACGCCCCTCAGTCGCTGCGCGCCAGCTCCCCGGTGAGGAGCGTTGCCGTAAAAGGCATTTGATTTACTGCGCTTTGGCCGCAGGCCAACAGCAGCCGATGCCACTTCCCGTAACGCCCTCTCCCGTGAAAAAGCAAATCCGGCGGGGCCGCAGCCCTGCCGGATTTGCAAAATCTAAAATAATTTTTCTGCTATTTATGCCCAGAGCAACGCGGAGGGCATTCCAAATCGTTTGCCTTCCAGAGAACAGGCCACTTTCCTTAACGCCCATCCGTGAAAAAACAATCCCGGAAAATCCGCAGATTTTCCGGGATTGCATATCTTTAAAAATAATTTTCCGCTGATATTGCCGGAGCAAAGCGGAGGCAATTCCAAATCGTCCTGCTTACTCCGTGATCCGCCCTGCCGCGCTGGTCTCCAAGACCGGGTAACCGGTGCGGGTGCAGCGCACAGCACAGCGGGCCCGGCCGCCGGTGGTGCAGGTGAACAGGGTCAGGTCCCAGGCGTCCTCGTCGCTGGCCGTGATCATCTTGTCGATGTCGGTGGGCTGGATGGTCTCCACGTTGGACACCTCATAGCTCCAGCGCTGGCCGTCCATGTCGGTAAAGTACACCTCGCTGCCCAGGGCCAGCCACTTGATGGGGCTGAAATGCTTGGCGTAGTTGTGGGCGCAGACCACCATGTTGTCGGCGTAGGTGGAGCCGGAGTAGCGGCCCGGGGCCACCTTGAGGCCCGCGTAGCTCCACTCGCTCATCACGGGCAGTTCCAGCCCGATGGACGGGATGGACAGGTAGCCGATGTAGCTCCAGCCGTCGATGTCGGTGACGGTCATTTCCTGCTCCGGGTCCAGCTCCGGCTGGACCACCGGCTCTTCGTCCTTCGTCTTGTCCTCCATGGTCTCGGTCAGGGTCTCTTCCAGCTTGCCCAGGGCGTCCTGCGAAGCCTTGTCGGCGCGGTTGGCGTCCCACTGGTTATAGCCCAGCAGGGCCAGCGCGCCCAGAATGAGCAGGATGCCCACGATCATGCAGGCGCGGCCGATCTTCTGCTTTGTGTTCATGCCAGCGTCTCCTTCCGGTCCAGCACCCAGCCGACGGCAAACAGCAGCACGCCGCTGCAGGCCATGAACGGGATGGGCCAGTTCAGCTGGCCGCTCTGGGGCAGTGCATTGCCGTCCGGGCGGCCCGGCGCCACGGGGTTGTCCGGGTTGCCGGGGGCCACGGGGTTGTCCGGGTTGCCGGGGTTCACCGGGTTATCCGGCGTACCGGGCGACACCGGGCGGTTGGGGTCGTTGGGGTCCACCGGCATGTCCGGGTTGTCGGGCTGGGTGGGCTTGTCCGGTTCCGAGGGCTTCTCCGGCTTGGACGGTTTGTCCGGTTCCGAAGGCGTGCTGGGAGTTTCCGGTTCGGGCGGGGTCACCTCCTGCGTGGGCGCGCCCACCTTGGGGGTGGCGTCCACGGTGTAGAGCCAGCCGCTTTCGTCCGCCATGGGCAGCGACACCAGGAAGGAATTGATGGCCTCGTAGCCCTTGGAGTTCTCGGTCTGCACCACGAGGTACAGGCCCAGCGGCAGCGCGTCAAAGGAGACGATGCCCTGCTCGCTGATCTTATGGGTGGTGCCGGCGGCGCGGGCGGGCAGCTTGGCTTCCAGCCTGGAAGCCAGCGTGCTGTCCGTCAGGTCGCCCAGCGCGATGCCGCAGCCCGTAAAGTCGGCGGTGTACACAAAGTGCAGGTCGCCGTTGGTGCGGGCCACGTCCGCCACCTTGTACACGGTGAGTGCGCCGCCCCGCAGGGGGACGTCGTTCTGGTGGTCGTACAGGGTCACGTCCATGCTGCCGGTGCGGCTCAGGTCGATGTTGGCGCTGGCCGCGGGGGCTGCCAGCGCGGGCAGTGCACAGCTCACGGCCATGCACAGCGCCAGCAGAAGAGCGGCGAACCGGTTGTTTTTGTTTTGTTTCATGGCTGCTCACTCCTCCTCGTCCTGTTTCCGTTTGCGGACCAGCAGCAGGGCTGCTGCAGCGGCCAGTGCGCCGCCCAGCACCCCGAAGGGTGCCGTGCCCATGCCGCCGGTGGACGGCAGCTCGTAGCCGGTGTAAACGTAGTTCTGCACCGTGATATTGCCGGTCTGCACGCCGTTGTTGTCAATGTACACGTTCCAGTTTCCGGTGGTCACTTCCTCCACCAGGTAGTGGTACGCCTTGCCGCTGACAGGGTCTTTCAGGGGCAGATCGGTCCCCGACTCGGACCAGGTCCACGCCGGTGCGGTCAGGTCGGCTTCGGCAAACAACGTTTTGTCATTGTCGGTGCACTGCCAGACCTTGATGTGGATTCTGTCCACCGCCGGTTCCACCGGCTGGCGGGTGTCAGCATCCAGCCAGAGCTTTCTGACGGTCAGCTTGCTGTACACGTTGCTGTACTCAGCGGTGGTGGTGCCGGCGTCGCTGCCCACCTGCACATTGCTGTTCAGGTCCACCGTCTCGTCATTCACGGTCAAGATGGTGCCGGGTGCGCCCGTAGCCGCCGCAAAGGCTGCCTGCTCGTTCTCCGCGCTGGCGTTCTTGCGGAACAGCAGGTAGTGCGGGGTGGCATCCAGCTGATAGTCCGTGGGTGCTTTGGTCTCCACGAGCTTATACAGCACGTCCGGTTTCAGGCAGCTTGCAGTCTCACTATCCAGCACAGCCAGACTGGCCTGACCGTTTTCGTCCGTGGTCAGGGTGCCCGTGCCGTTGCCGGTCCACGGGACGAACTGCCCGCTTACCGTATCGTACTGGTAAATGGTGAACTCCGCGCCCTTCAGCGACACGCCGGAGTAGCTGTCCTTCTTGCGCAGCACGAACTGTGCGGTGGTGGCCGTTGCATCCGCCTTGACCTGGTAGGTGATGCCGCTGTCGCTGGATTTGCTGCCGTTGCTCAGGGTCACGGTGTTGCTCACCTGGTAGCTGGCGGCAGCACTGCCATCCTTCACATTGCAGTCATACACAAGGATCATGGCCGCCATATTGGGGATCTCCATATGGAGCCAGCCGTTCTTGTCCGCTTCCAGGATGCGGTACATGTTGCGCGGCACCTCTTTGCCGGTGGTCACGCCGACTGTTTCGTCGTAATCGTAATAATACAACTTGACCGAGTTGATATCGCCGGTGGCGATGGCACCATTGGTGGTGCTGATGTTATCCCACAGCTCGATCTTCTCCGCTTTGGTCTGCCCGGCCGACAGATCCTCGCCGGCCGGGTTGATGACCACCTGATAGTGCAGCTTCCGGTCGTTGCCGGAGTCCTGCCAGCCGGTCTTTTTCACCTGCTCCACCTTGCGGGTGACGGTGGTGGTGGTGGTCTGGGTCAGTTCGCCCCAAGTGGCGGTGTTGGTGTAGATCAGCTTGCCCACCGAGGGGTTCTTCCAGGTGGGATCGTCGCTCACGCTCACTTCATACTGGATGCGGATGCGGTGTTCCTCCTGCCCCGACTGGTTGTAGTTTCTGATTTTAATGGTGAGCTGCCGGGTAGTTTCGTCATACGTTGCCGTCGCCCAGTCTACATTTTTATCGCTGATCTTTACAAATTCGTTCTCATCCAGCGCGATCTTGACATTATCCACCTTGAAGCCGACGTTTTCCGGCAGGGTATCGGTAACCGTGATCTCGTCCCTATCATCGGCGGAGGTCTGCAGCACCAGCTGATAGTGGAGGTTGTTGCCGCTGAGGTCGCTCAGCTCGAAGCTGTTGCTGCCGGTCAGATAACCGGTCTCGTCGCCGCTGCTCTTTGCGGCCACGCCCTTTTCAAACTGCTTGTAGCTGCGGTAGGTATCGGTGTCCGAGGCCTCGCCGCTCACGCCTTGGATATGGATGGTGTTCTTATAGGTCCACACCTCACCGGTGGGCACATCGTCCCGCTCCTCGTGGGTGGGGATGCCGGTCACCGAGATGCTGCGCACGGGGTTATTCTGGTTCCCGGCTGTCACCTTGATGGCAAAGCTGCACACGTGGGTGGTGGGGTCGTTTGCCGTTACAATGCCGCCGCCCTCGATACCGCTGTAATAGGTGATCTCGATCGTGTTGCCTGCGTTGATCGCCTGCTGGTAGCTCAGCGTTGTGTTATCGTGCATGGTCAGGGTCAGATTGGCCTTGATAGCAGCATCCAGCTCTGCCGCATAGGCATAGTGGGTGTTTTTCGTTGTCTGCTCGGCATCATTCACAGCGTCACTCAGCACATCCCACAGGGTAAACTCTGCCTCACCGGCCTTGTTGGTGGCCGTGATGTTCCAGGTGGGGTTCTTGCCGCTGGCGGCGAGTTTTTTGCTCAGGGTCCAATCGCCCTTCCCGATGTTCACGGTAGCCGAGTCCTCAAAGATATGTTCGCTCTTGGTCAGGATCTGTGCCGTGTTGGTCACCGAGCCGCCGCCGATGGGGGTGGTGGTCTCAAAGGTGATGGTCAGCTCTGTTCCCCCATACTCCGCCGGGATGGTATAACCGTTTTGCAGAAAATTCTCTGCCGATATCGTATCGTCGCCTACCTTTACATCCCCTACGATTTTCACACCGTCTGGCAAGTCATCTGTGATCTTGCAGCCCTGCAGGAGATAGGACCCCAGGAAAGAATGGGGTACCTTTACAGTGATCGTCCACTGGATGTGGCCTGTTTTGGGGTCGTACTGGCCCTTCTTCTCAATACGCTGGGTTTTACATGTGTACCATGCGTCAGCCCCATATTTTACATTGGGCCCTGCCTCGGCTTTCGCCGTGTTGTTGATGATAGCGACGCCGCCGGGCATTTCGTCAAAGTCCGCATAGTTCCGCTGAACGTCGTAGTTCCAGATGTACTTCTCTCCGGCCTCCAATGCAGGCAGCGGAGCAAGGACCACCTGGGGGTTGCCGTTGCCGTCGGTTTTCAGTTCATGCTTAGGGACGTCAATCTCCGTTTTTGTGCCCGAAGCATCCACCTTGTAAAGTTTAAAGGAGTCTACCAGATATTTGCCGCCCTTCAGGTAGTCGCTACGGTTTTCGCCATTCCTATTCGTGTTCAGGGTATCCGTAAGGATCACCGGGTCTTTGGTGCCGTTGGTGGTCTCCACCGTCACCTTGTAATTATTTACAAAGGTGCCGTCCTTACGGTTCGTAATCAGCGGAGACCCACTCCCTTTGCTGATCTTTATATCTGCCGTTTTCTTCTCGATGGTCAGGGTGCAACCGTCCTTGAACTCGATCTTCTTGTTTTCGTCAAAGCTGTCGGCGCTCGCCGTAACGGCGGCCTTGAAGGTACCGATGAATGTCAGGCCGCCCTTGTCGTCGGTACCGATGAACCTTCTGTCCGTAAAGGTCAGGGTCACTGTGCCGTTGGTGTCAACGGTGAAGCTGCCCACGACCTTTGCATTGCCGGCCTCGTCCTTGTCGGACTCATCCACGATGTTGCCCGTCGTCACATCCGGCATGGGCAGGCCTTTGGGCAGCTGGTAGGTCAGGGTATTGTGGTCGGGCGTCAGCACACCGGCAGTCACGGTATACTTCAGGTTAACGCGGACGTGGGTGCCGCTTTCCACGGTCACGTTGCCCGCGCCGATAGGCGTCCATGTTTTCCCGTCGGTCGTCTTTTCATAATTGACAGCCGTGATCCAGGTGCTCAGGTCGTAGGGGTCCCCGGCAGCCAGCAGGGCGATGCCGTAGGGGTCGGCGTCACCCACCCAGTCCACGGTGGCCCCAAAGCCATCCTCATCTTCCAGCAGCGCATAGCTGCCGTCCAGCTCCTCCTGGGAGCCTGCCGGGTCCTCCGGGGCCACAGCGGTGGTCTCGGCGGCATAGGCGCCGGTCACCGAGATGACACTGGTCACGTCGGACATGGCAGCGGGCACCTCGGCCACCTTGCCGTCCACGTTGCCGGAGATCACGGTCAGGGTCCCGGCGTCGGGGTCCACGGCGGACACGACGCCCACCGTCTCGGTGGTCACGGTGCGGGTGTCCACCTGCGGCTCGGAAGCCGTGAGCTGGGCGGCGGTGTCGGGGTCCTCGTCCAGGTCCAGCAGGGCGATGCCATAGGAGCTCTCGTCCACGGCCACCTGCTCGGTGGTGAGGGTGTTGTAGATGACGATATCGCCGGGCCTTGCGGTGGAGCCGTCGGCGTCGGTGAGCCACTGGGAGCCGCGCAGGTCACTGTGCAGGGCCATCACGCCCGCACGCTGGGGCACCACCGTCTGGGGCACACCCGCAAAGTGCAGGCAGTAGGACAGGAACATCACGTCCCAGGCGCCGTAGGGGTTGCCGTACCAGGCACCATAGCGGGAGTAGCCGCGCAGCACCTGCTGGTCCTCCACATCCAGCTTGAAGTTCTTGTCGCTCTGCTGGTAGTCCAGCTGGGACTTTGCCACGGTGAGCAGGTCCTCGGCCCAGTTGCCGTTCAGGGCCACGTTGGCCGCGGCCTGCCATTCCTCGGCAGTCTCCACGTCGGCCTGGGTATCGGCCAGGCACTCCACGGTGTGGTGGTGCTCCGGGATGGTGCACACCAGCTCCTCGGTGTAGCAGGCGTCGGTGTGATGATGCAGCACCGGCTCGTCCGGGGTGGTCTCGGCCGGCTCAGGGGGCAAGTCCACCACGGGGCGGCTGGCAGGCATTTCCTGATAGGCGGGGTTGGGTTCCTCCACCAGTTCGCCCTCGTCCAGGCCGCACACCAGCTCATACTCGGTGGTGTAGCAGCTGTCGTCGTGGATATGCTCGAACTCGCCGCAGATGAGCGCACCGTACTCGTCAAAGCAGTCGTCGGTGTGCTCGTGCTCTTCCTGATAGCAGGTCAGCACCCGGTGCTCCTCGTAGCAGGCATCGGTGTGCTCATGGGGCACCCAGATGGTCTCCGGCTCGGTCTGCACCGGCTCTTCCGGCTCTTCCGGCTCGGCCGCGCTGTAGGCGGACACCGGATCGGCGCTGCTGTCCGAAGAGGTGACGGGCGTTTCCGGCTCGCCCTCCTCGTAACCGCAGGTGAGCACTTTTTCGTAGCAGGCCGCCGTGTGCTGGTGCTCCTCGTAGCCGCAGTGGTAGTCGGCAGTCATGGAGATGCCCACCCCATGGAGCTGCCAGTTGACGAACAGGGTGGTGAGCAGGGCCAGCACCAGCATCATGGCCACATAGCGCCGGGCCTGTACATGCTGCCTGCGGAACCGCTCGGTCAACCCGTTGATGATATCCTTCATAGTAAACACGTCCTCTTGGTTCGCTCTGTGCCCTGGCAGCCGCACACCGCTGCAGGCCCACAGAAGGGTCAGTCCCTCGTTTGTGCAACAAAAGCGTCACAAAATTTTCGATACACTGTCATTATACCATTTTAAGGCGTTCATTTCAACTCAGGGGCGTGCTTTTCCGGCAATAGAATGCACACGATGCGCACCATGCAAGGGGTCAGGGGCAGCCACAGCACCGTGCAGCCCAGATTGAACAGGGTGTGGGCGTTGGCGATCTGCCGGGCCAGCACGGCGCTCTCCGGCCCGTGGGGTGAGACCAGCCGCACCAGCGCGGTGAACTGGGGCAGCAGCAGCCAGCACACCGCCGCCCCGGACAGGTTGAACAGGGCGTGGGCCGCTGCCAGACGTTTGGCGTCCCGGCTCTGCCCCACCGATGCCAGCACCGCCGTGACGGTGGTGCCGATGTTGTCCCCCAACAGCACCGGGATGGCTCCCGCAAGGCCCAGCAGGCACCCGCCGTCCGGCCCGGGGCGGGCGGCCGCCTGCTGCAGCACCGCAATGGTGGCGGAGCTGCTCTGCACGGCAAGGGTCATGCCCAGCCCTGCCAGCAGGCCCAGGCCGGGGCGGTGCCGCACCTGGGCCATCCACTGCCGGAACACCGGCCCCGCTGCCAACGGCTCCATGGCCTCGGCCATGACCGCGATGCCCTCAAACAGCAGGCCGAACGCAAACAGCGCCTGCCCGGCTGCGTGCAGACGCCCGCGCCCCGCGAACCAGAGCAGCAGCCCCGCCACCAGCAGCAGATACCGGGCATCCTCCAGCCGGAAGGCCAGCAATTGCGCGGTGACCGTGGTGCCGATGTTGGCTCCGAACACCACCGGCACGGCCCGCTGCAGGGTCAGCAGCCCGGCCCCCACAAGGCCCAGCACCAGCACCGTGACCGCCGAGCTGCTCTGCACCACCGCCGTGACCGCCGCCCCCGTGAGCACCCCGGCCAGCGGGTGGGCCGTGAGCCGGGCAAGGGCCTGCCGCAGGGTGTCCCCCGCCGCCTGCTGCAAAGCGTCCGTGAGGGTGTCCATACTGTATAAGAAAAGTGCCGCCCCGCCGAACAATTGCAGGATCATCCACAAACGCTGTTCCATGCCCGATGCCCCCTTTGCTTTATGTGTATGCGGGACACAAACGTTTGTGAACTTTTGTGAAACAATCCCTGCAGGGGGTTGCAATCCGGCCTGCAAAAGCCTATTATTATCAAGCGTTAACAGTTAACAGCTGTTAAGTAATCTTTGAGAGGAGGGATCGCGTGTCTGAGGAATCCACGTTGAGTTTCCGCGGGCTTTGCCGCTACATCCACCGGCTGAGCAAAGCATCCAAGGCCGGCATGAAGGCCGCTCTGGCCGACTGCCCCAAGCGCCACTTCCCCATGCTGGAAGGGCTGCTGGGCTGCATTCGTCTCCATGGACAGGACGGTGCCGTTTATATCTCCGATCTTGTTCAGGAGCTTCATCAACCGCTTCCTGCCATTTCCCGCACGGTGCGGCAGATGGAGCAGGACGGCCTTGTGGAACGCTTTGCCGACCCTGCCGACCGCCGCAAGACGCTGGTGCGTTTCACGCCCAAGGGATACGAGGCCTGCCGACAGTGCGAGGCTGCTCTTGGGGACTACTTTTCCAGTGTCATGGCCCGGCTGGAGCCGGAACAGCTGGCCCAGATGGAAGCGCTGCGCGGCGCGCTGATGGAAGCCATTCTTGCGGAAAATGCTGCGCGTACCACCAAACCGAAGGGAGAACCAAACCATGACAAAGATCTTTAAGCAGCTGGCCCGTCACTGGGCCGTCTGCCTCGTGGTGTTCGCACTGCTGTTCGTGCAGGCGTACTGCGATCTGTCGCTGCCGGACTACACCAGCAAGATCGTGGACACCGGCATCCAGCAGGGCGGCATCGAAAGCCCCCTGCCCGACACCGTGCGGCAGAACACGCTGGATGCCCTCTCGCTGCTGATGCGCGAGGAGGACGCCGCTGCCTTCCAGAACGCCTACACCGCCGACGGCGATGTGCTGCGCCTGCGCACCGACCTGACCGCCGACGAGCGCACTGCGCTGGAAGATGCTGTGACCACGCCGGATATCGTGCTGTATCTGGCGGCCGCCCAGGCAGCCAGCACCCCCGCCGGGCAGACCGGCATGGGCATGACCGGCCTTGCGGACCTGCAGGCCTCCGGTGCCGACCGCAATCCCGACACGGAAACCGAGACCGCAGCCCCCACGGCCAAGGATCTGGACACCGTGTGCGGCCAGTTTGCCGCCATGAGCCAGATGCCCGGCTTCCGCCGCGACGCCGTGCAGCAGCAGCTGACCGGTGCCATCGGCCAGCTGGACGACACCGTGGTGGAGAACCTGAAGAGCCAGGCTCTGCTGTTGGTGGGGCTGGAATACGAGGCCCAGGGCATTGCCCACGACGTGCAGATGCACTATTTATATAAGGTAGGCGGCCAGATGCTGGCGCTGACCCTGCTGATGGTGGCCGTGTCCATCGCGGTGGGCTTCCTGGCCTCCCGGGTGTCCGCCGCCATCGGCCGCGACCTGCGCCGCGAGACCTTCTCCAGCGTCATCCACTTCTCCAATGCGGAGATCGAGAACTTCTCCACCGCGTCCCTCATCACCCGCACCACCAACGACATCCAGCAGGTGCAGTTTGTCTGCGTCATGCTGCTGCGCATGGTGGCCTATGCGCCCATTCTGGGCATCGGCGGTGTGCTGCACGTCATCGGCAGCTCTTCGGGCCTGTCCTGGATCGTGGTGCTGGACGTGGCTTTGCTGCTGCTGCTCATCCTCTTCCTGATGAACGTGGCCATGCCCAAGTTCAAGATCATGCAGACGCTGGTGGACCGGCTGAACCTCGTCAGCCGCGAGCTCCTCACCGGCATCATGCCGGTGCGTGCCTTCAGCCGGGAAGCCTTTGAGGAGGCTCGTTTCGACAAGGCCAACAAGGACCTGATGGGCACCCAGCTGTTCACCAACCGCGCCATGGTGGCCATGATGCCCTTTATGACCCTGATCATGAACGGCACCAGCCTGCTCATCGTCTGGTTCGGCGGCAAGGCCATGGATGCCGGCACTATGCAGGTGGGCGAAATGATTGCCTTTATCACCTACACCATGCAGATCGTCATGTCCTTCCTGATGCTGGCCATGGTGGCCGTCATGCTGCCCCGTGCCGGTGTGGCCGCAGACCGCATCGACGAGGTCATCCGCACCAAGGCCACCATCCACGACCCGGACGAAGCCGACGCCAAGGCCGCAAAGGAGCACAAGAACTGGCAGGGCGTGGTGGAGTTCCACGACGTGAGCTTCCGCTTCCCCGGTGCCGACAGCGACGCACTGGAGCACATCAGCTTTACCGCCAAGCCCGGCGAGACCACTGCCATCATCGGCTCCACCGGCTGCGGCAAGAGCACCCTGCTGAACCTGATCCCCCGCTTCTACGACGTGACCGGCGGCAGCGTGACCGTGGACGGCATCGACGTGCGCCAGATGCCCCAGGCACAGCTGCACGACCTGCTGGGCTATGTGCCCCAGAAGGGGGTGCTGTTCAGCGGCACCATCGACAGCAACCTGAAGTTCGGCGGGGACCACATCACCGACGCCGCCGTGAAAAAGGCCGCTGCCATCGCACAGGCCGCTGAGTTCATCGACGCAAAGCCGGAGGGCTACGCAAGCCCCATCGCACAGGGCGGCTCCAACGTGTCCGGCGGCCAGAAACAGCGCCTGTCCATTGCCCGTGCCATTGCCAAGGACCCGAAAATTTATCTGTTCGACGACAGTTTCTCGGCCCTGGACTACAAGACCGACGTGGCCCTGCGCCGCGCCCTGAAGGCCCAGACCGACAACGCCACCGTCATCATCGTGGCACAGCGCATCTCCACCGTGCTGCACGCAAACCAGATCCTGGTGCTGGACGAGGGCCGTCTGGTGGGCAAGGGCACCCATGCCCAGCTCATGGCCAGCTGCCCGGAGTATCAGGAGATCGCCCGCAGCCAGCTGAGCCAGAAAGAGCTTGACCTGGGCATTCTGAATACGGAAAAGGAGGGTGTGTGATATGCCAAGACCCGGACGCATGACCACCGAGCGCGCCAAGGACTTCAAGGGCACGCTGCGGCAGCTTCTCCAGACCATGAGCCACTACAAACTGCCGCTCATCACGGCCATTGTCTTTGCCATTCTGTCCACCATCTTCAACATTGCCGGCCCCAAGGTGCTGGCCAAAGCCACCACGGCCCTTGCCACCGGCTGGGTCGCCAAGCTGCGGGGCACCGGCAGCATCGACTTTGTGTATATCGGCCGGGTGCTGCTGTTTTTGCTGGGGATGTACCTGCTGAGCAGCGCCTTCAGCTTTATTCAGGGCTGGCTGATGACCGGCCTTTCCCAGAAAGTCTGCTACGACTTCCGCCGCCGGATCAGCCAGAAGATCAACCGCCTGCCCCTGGCCTACTTTGAAAAGCGCACCGTAGGCGAGGTGCTGTCCCGCATCACCAACGATGTGGACACCCTGGGCCAGAGCCTGAACCAGAGCATCACCCAGCTCATCACCAGCGTGACCACCATGATCGGCGTGCTGATCATGATGCTGTCCATCAGCCCCCGCATGACCCTCATCGCCATCCTGATTTTGCCGGTGTCGCTGGCACTGGTGCTGCTGGTGGTCAGGTTCAGCCAGAAGTACTTCAAGGCCCAGCAGGCCACCCTGGGCGTGGTGAACGGCCAGGTGGAAGAGGTCTACGCCGGCCACAACGTGGTCAAGGCCTTCAACCGCGAGGCCGTGGTGCTGAACGACTTCAACGCCGCCAACGACAAGCTGTACGAATCCGCCTGGAAGAGCCAGTTCCTCTCGGGCCTGATGATGCCCATCATGAACTTTGTGGGCAACCTGGGCTATGTGGCGGTGGCCATCGTGGGCAGCATTTTTGCTGCAAACGGGGTCATCACCATTGGTGATATTCAGGCCTTTATCCAGTACGTCAAAAACTTTACCCAGCCCATCCAGCAGCTTTCGCAGGTGTCCAATATGCTGCAAAGCATGGCTGCTGCTGCAGAGCGGGTGTTCGAGTTTTTGAACGAGCCGGAGGAAGCGCAGCTGGCAGACCCCGCCCGCCGCGCCGACCCTGCCGACATTGACGGACAGGTCACCTTTGACCATGTGCGCTTCGGCTACACCCCGGACAAGACCGTCATCCACGACTTCAGCTGCACGGTGCAGCCCGGCCAGAAGGTAGCCATTGTAGGTCCCACCGGCGCGGGCAAGACCACCATGGTCAAGCTGCTGATGCGCTTTTACGATGTGGACGCCGGTTCCATCACCCTGAACGGCCACAATGTGCGGGACTTTGACCGCAGCGCTCTGCGCGAGGGCTTTGGCATGGTGTTGCAGGACACATGGCTGTTCAAGGGCACCATTATGGAGAACATCCGTTACGGCCGGCTGGACGCCACCGATGAAGAGGTGATTGCTGCCGCAAAGGCTGCCAACGCCGACCACTTTATCCGCACCCTGCCCGGCGGCTACCAGATGGAACTGAACGAGGACGCCTCCAACGTCAGTCAGGGGCAGAAGCAGCTGCTTACCATCGCCCGCACCATTCTGGCAGACAACCGCATCCTGATTTTGGACGAGGCCACCAGCAGCGTGGATACTCGCACTGAGCAGCGCATCCAGACCGCCATGGACCGCCTGATGGAGGGGCGCACCAGCTTTATCATCGCCCACCGCCTTTCCACCATCCGGGATGCCGACCTCATCCTTGTGATGCGGGACGGCGACATTGTGGAGCAGGGCACCCACGACCAGCTGATCGAGGCCGGCGGCTTCTACGCCGACCTGTACAACAGCCAGTTCGAGGACGTGGTGGATTAAAGCACCTGTCATCACAATATAATTGCAACAAGAGCACCTGTTGCCTTTTTAGGGCAATAGGTGCTCTTTGTTTTACCCTCTCAGTCATCGCTGCGCGATGCCAGCTCCCCCGAGAGGGGGAGCTTTTCAGCAGCTGCCGGTGCCAGCTCTCCTGAAGGGAGAGCTGGCACGAAAGTGTCTGAGAGGGTTTTCGTCTTTTCTTTATGATTCCTCCACCGGTTCCAGCTTCAGGCCGAACAGCTTTTCCGAGAGGGACGGCAGCTGTTGCTGCAAGGCGCGGACGTAGGCCATTACTACCGGATCCTCGCGCTTTTGCCCCAGCACAACGCCGAAGCGGTGTCCCCTGCCCCAGTCCAGTACCCGCACAAAACTGAGGTCCGGCCTGCGGTAATAGACCGCCGGGACCATCTTGAGTGCCGGGTCGCCGTAGGCCGCACTGCGGATACCGCCCACCGGCGTAAACTCCACCCCTCGGTCCATTCCCTCCTGCAGCAGGCTTGTTTCGTAGACAGTCTGGTACATCTCCTTGATGGGTAGCCAGCGATATTGCAATGCCTGTTCCAAGGTCAATCTGCCCACCGGCATATCAGCGGGCGGGTGGATGGGGATGCAAAGTTCTGGCATATAGAACAGCGGCACAAAGGTAAGCCCCTGCGCGTAGAACTCTGCACTTTCCAGCTGGAAGGAAAGATCCATCTCCCCTTTTTTCAGGCTGCGCCAGACCTCGCTGCGGTTGGCACACCACCCCAGAATGGAGGTATACTGCAGGCACAAGTCACTTGTCAGGGAAAACAAGTCGTATGCGAACATCCGCATTGCCTCATGGCAGCCTGCAATCACCAGATGCCGTTCCGGCGGTTTTTCCTGCTGTTGCACCGCGCGGGCGTGGCGCACCGCCTGCTGATACAGAGCCACCAGCTGCTTTGCCTTGGGGTAAAAATCCCATCCCGCCGGGGTCAGCACCACCCGGCGGGGCACGTGCTGGAACAGCTCGAACTGCAGCTGCCCTTCCAGCGTGCGGATCTGCTGCGAAAGTGCCGACTGTGAAAGATACAGCGCCTCTGCCGCCGCAGAAAAGCTGTTCAGTTCCACGATCTTTACAAAGCCTTCCAGTGCGCTCTCGTTCATGCTTTTCTCCCTCCCGCAATACATTAGGTTGGCCTAAATTATAATATAAAAAATATGAATTGTAAACAGCACCCTTCTACGCTACAATTGTTAAGGATTCCGCAAAGTACCTTTTACTTTGCTGCACGATAAGAAGGAACACAAAGAAGAACAAAAAGAAAGAGAGCGTACCTATGAACAAGATTTCCCGTAAGGGCTTTATCAAGATCGCCGCTGCCGCCGCCATGAGCGGTGTGACCGCCGGTGCTCTGGCTGCCTGCAATTCCGCTTCCGGTTCTGCCTCCACTTCCGGTGCTGCCGGTCAGTACATCCCCGGCACCTACGAGGGCACTGCCGAGGGTATTTCCTCCACCGTCAAGGTCACTATGACCTTCTCCGACAGCGCTGTCACCGACGTGGTGGTGGATACCTCCGGCGAGACCGCTTCCTTCGGCGCTGCCGCTGCCGATGAGCTGCGCGAGCAGCTGCTGGCTGCTGGTTCTGCCGAGATCGACGGTGTTTCCGGTTCTACCATCACCTCCGACGCCGTGATGAAGGCTGCCAAGAGCTGCTACGCACAGGCTAAGGGCGAGGCCGTGGTCTCCAGCGTGCAGCTGCCCACCGGCGATGAGAACGACTGGCTGGGCAAAGAGCCTGACATCGACGAGGCCGCCATCACCGAGACCGTGGACACCGACATCCTGATCGTGGGCGCTGGCAACGGCGGTATGTTCGCTGCCGCTTATGCTGCTGCCAACGGCCTGAACTTCCGTGTTATCGAGCAGAACGCCAACGTGCAGGACACCCGTCACTGGTACGGCGCTGTTGATTCTGCTGCCGCTAAGGAGGCTGGCGAACCCGCCACCGATAAGGCAAAGCTGCTGAGCGAAATCTCCCGCTATGCCTCCGGCAAGTGCGACCAGCGCGTTGTCAAGACCTGGATCAACGAGTCTGCCGCCATGCACGACTTCATGCGCAGCATTCTGGAAGATAAGTACGGCTGGGTGTGCGATTTCACCTCCGGCAGCGAGGCTGCATGGCCTGCAGAAAATGCCGAGCACAACACCGACTACCTCTACCCTGTGCAGGAGCACAACTACATGGCCAGCGAGCGCGAGTCCGGTCTGGCTCGCAATGAGCTGCTGCTGCAGTACATCCAGGAGCTGGGCTACGATGTAGACTTCAAGACCAGTCTGGCCAAGCTGGAAAAGAACAGCGATGGCCGCATTACCG
>ERZ773190.1582-NODE-1582-length-20959-cov-3.747512_pt1 | contig 20959 bp, 20 predicted proteins | sample MGYA00511111_ERZ773190 | MGnify/ENA primary metagenome ERZ773190 (study PRJEB29015, sample SAMEA2737777) | human gut metagenome | biome: human gut; feature: human-associated habitat; material: faeces | place: China | collected 2012 ... | reverse complement strand
GATTGCAGTAGCTGAATAAGTCTGTCAGATCGTATGGTATTAAATAAGTCAGAAAAAAGAAGATTTCCATGACGGGAGTCTTCTTTTTTTCTTGTAATTTGAAAATTCTCATGTATAGTATAAGAAGAAATAGGGTGGCTGCTGTTTGGCGGATATTATCTGTGAATGGCAGTGAAGGATGACAGATAGGAGGCAGCATGGCAAAGAAGAAATTTTATGCAGTAAGACAGGGAAGAAAGATAGGGATGTTCCTTACCTGGGATGAGTGTAAGAAGCAGGTAATGGGGTATCCGGGCGCGATATATAAGAGCTTTGGGACGGAAGAGGAAGCAAAGGAATATCTGGGAATTGCTGTGGCTGCAGATGACATGCAGGGAGGTGATCCGTCAGCAGGTGCGGTGGAAATCTACGTTGATGGAAGCTATCATGCAGGCACGAAAGAATTTTCCTACGGGATGGTGGTTCTGATCAATGGAAAAGAAGAGAAATTTTCGCAGAAAATGTCTGATCCAGAGTTGGCGCAGATGCGAAATGTGGCTGGTGAGATCAAAGGAAGTGAAGCAGCGATGCAATACGCTCTGGACCACAAAATCCCTTCTATTATAATTTATCACGATTATCAAGGTATCGCGAGCTGGTGCAATGGTGACTGGAAAGCAAACAAAGCCGGAACGATTGCATATCGTGATTTTTATCGTAAGGCGAAAGAACGGGTTCACATTGAATTTCGAAAAGTCAAAGGACATTCTAATGATAAGTACAATGATATGGTCGATGAACTTGCAAAAGAAGCACTTGGAATCCATTGACAAAATCCGTCAAAAAGCCTTATACTATCACTGACTCTGGCATGACCAGAGCAGAACTTTTTGAGGAGGATATTATTATGAAAAACAACAGCAGTATCAAAACCGTAGTTGCTGTCGGAATCGGCGCAGCATTGTTCTTTGTACTCGGACGTTTTGTTGCAATACCGAGCCCGGTACCAAATACAAACATCAGCCTTCAGTATGCAGTACTTGCACTTCTGGCTGCTATGTACGGACCGGTTGCAGGCGGACTGATCGGTTTCATCGGTCACGCTCTGATCGATCTTTCCTGGGGTGGAAGCCCGTGGTGGAGCTGGGTTATCACATCTGCATTTGTCGGTGTGGTCATCGGATTATTTGCCAAGAAACTCAACGTTCAGGACGGCGAGTTCGGTAAAGGCAAAGTTGTAGTATTTGTAGTTTCCAACGTGATCGCACACGTGATCGGCTGGGTAGTTGTAGCTCCTGTTCTTGACATCCTGATCTATGCAGAACCGGCAAACAAAGTTTTTGCACAGGGTGTGTTCGCAGCAGTTTCCAACAGCATTACCGGCGTGATCGTAGGTGGACTTCTTGTTCTGGCATATACCAAGACCATTGCAAAAAAAGGTTCTCTGGATATGGAATAAGATGGTTGCTTAAAAGTAATAAAGCCTTCTCATATGGCTGTTCTGGCTTGTGAAAAGGCTTTTTCTATTGCATTTGTTATTTATTGTGAGTATTAAATTTGAGGTGTTTAAATGACTGAAAAAAAATCCCCTGTTATTTCATTCAAAGATTTTTCATTCCAGTACCGGGCGCAGAAAAAGCCCACACTGACCGGAATCAATCTAGATATTTATCCGGGCGAAAAGGTGCTGATTGCTGGCCCATCGGGAAGTGGTAAGAGTACACTCGCTGGTTGCGTGAATGGTCTGAATCCTTTTTCCAATCCAGGCGAGTGCAAAGGTACGCTGACAGTAGATGGCGTAGATGCACCGCACAGCAGTATTTTTGAACTGTCTGCACATGTAGGAACTGTTCTGCAGGACCCGGATGGTCAGTTTATTGGTCTGACTGTCGGCGAGGACATTGCGTTTGCACTGGAAAACAGTTGTACACCTCAGGATGAAATGCATGAAATTACGAGACATGCCGCAGAATTGGTAGGAATCGAGAGTCATCTGGGTTATGCACCGCATGAACTGTCTGGCGGACAGAAACAGAGAGTCAGTCTTGCAGGAGTCATGGTGGATCAGGTAAAAATCCTTCTGTTTGATGAGCCTCTGGCAAATCTCGATCCGGCCGCCGGTAAACAGGCAATCGAGCTGATCGATGAGATCCAGAAAAAAACAGACACGACGGTTCTGATCATTGAGCATCGTCTGGAAGATGTCCTCTGGAGAAATGTTGACCGTATCGTACTGGTGAACGAGGGAAAAATCCTCGCGGACATGACGCCGGATGAACTTCTTTCTACAAGTCTGCTTGCAGATAACGGAATCCGTGAGCCGCTTTATGTGACTGCCATGCGTTACGCAGGAATTGATATTACAAAAGAGAAGAAACCTGCACACGTAGATTCTGTTGTGCTGGACGATATAGACCGTAAGAAACTTCAGGATTGGTTCGAGGCACAGCCGATTCAGGAAGATGCAGGAGAACGCGAAAAACTCCTGGAAGTCCGCAACTTAAGCTTCGGTTATACGAAAGACCATCAGACACTGCGAAATGTAAGCCTGTCGATCGATAAAGGTGAGATGGTCAGCATTGTGGGACGAAACGGTGCAGGAAAATCAACATTTTCCAAGCTGGTCTGCGGATTTGAAGACCCGGATTCCGGAGAGATTTCCTTCCACGGAAAAGATCTGTTGAAAGAAAATATCCGTCATCGTGCGAAATACATTGGATATGTCATGCAGAATCCAAACCAGATGATCTCCAAGACAATGATCTATGACGAGGTAGCACTGAGCCTTCAGAAATCTGGAATGGCAGAGGCGGAAGTTCACCAGAAAGTAGAAGATACGCTCAAAATCTGCGGGCTTTATCCATTCCGAAACTGGCCGGTATCGGCATTGAGTTTCGGTCAGAAAAAGCGTGTGACGATCGCAAGTGTACTTGTGCAGGATCCGGAACTGATCATCCTGGATGAGCCGACTGCAGGACAGGATTTCAAGCATTATACAGAGATCATGGAGTTTTTGCGTAAGCTCAATGAGCGTGGAGTGACGGTTGTTATGATCACGCATGATATGCATCTGATGCTGGAATATACACCAAGGGCACTTGTGTTTTCAGATGGACAGCTGATCGCAGACCGCAGAGCTTCTGAAGTACTCTGTGATCCGGAACTGATCGAGCGTGCCGCGCTGAAAGAGACAAGTCTCTTTACACTGGCAAACCACTGCGAGATCACACCGCCGGAGGTATTTGTAGAAAGATTTATCGGAGAAGACAGGGAGGTGAGAAGCCATGGCCGCTAAGACTGTATTAAACTATCTGGACCGCGACAGCGTAGTACACAAGATGACAGGAACTACCAAGCTGGCATTTTTCCTGCTGTTTACGTTCGCAAGCATGATCACTTATAATATCTGGGTGCTGCTGGGGCTTTTTGCAGTCAGTCTTGCAGCGTTTAAGCTCAGCAAGATCAAATACCGCGAAGTGCGGTTTATGATGATCTTTATGCTTGTTTTTTTGCTTTTGAATAATGTGTTTATTTTCCTGTTCGACCCGAATCAGGGAACGAATCTGTATGGAACGAGACATGTGCTTTGTCATTTGTTCTGGAGATATGATGTGACCGCGGAGCAGATGTTTTATATGCTGAATATCTCTCTGAAATATTTCGTGGCATTGCCGGTAGCGATTCTGTTTATTTCTGCGACAAACCCGAGTGAGTTTGCGGCGAGCCTGAACAGCATCGGAATTTCCTATAAAGTAGGATGTTCTGTGGCGATCGCGCTTCGTTATATCCCGGATATCCAGAGAGATTATCACAGTATCAGCCAGGCACAGCAGGCAAGAGGAGTGGAGCTTGGAAAGAATGAGCATTTCTTCTCCAGGTTGAAGAACTCTGTCAATATTTTGTTGCCACTGATACTGACAAGTCTGAATCGCATTGATACAATTTCCAATGCGATGGAGTTGCGTGGTTTTGGAAAAAATAGGAAACGGACCTGGTATACCAGGAGGCCGTTTGCAAGACGTGATTTTATTGCCCTGGGGCTGGGCGTGGTGCTGTTGATTGTAAGTTTTACTGTAACTATTAAGTTTGGACGGTTTTATAATCCTTTCATATAGTAAGAGTACTAACTTTGCTGGGAATGGAAACTTAAGGTAGTTGGATGGGTGTTGGATTTACTGGGAAAACGGAAATTAAGGGTATTGGGATGACTGGTAGAAGAGTAAGTATATATTGGACCAAGAGAAATTTAGGTGGAAAATGGCCTGTAGAAGAGTAAGGTGTCTGGGAGTCCACAGAGCGACCGAAAATAGATGGTTTGAATTGCAATCATTTCTACTCAGGTCAATACAAGCTTTAAAATTAGATGCTCCAGCCCCTGGAATCTTGATTTACGACCAATAAACCAATAGTATGCTAAAATGGCAGGACATCTTCTCCATATAAAAGAGAAGAATCCTGCCATTCTTACATATTGCGATATCATTCATACGAAAGTCTTCTGACCTGAAACACCAAGAGAATTTTTCAAAGGGTACTACATAAGAAAAAATTCCCGTCAAACACCCAGCCCAGGGGTGGCGAGGGGACGGGCGACGTCCCTTCGCGGTTTTCTTACATTCCAAATGTAAAACAAATCCCCCAGGGTACACACCCTGAAAAAACCAAATGTCAATGAAATTAACGGGTCAAAGGGCAGTCCCCTTTAATTACTGAATTGCAGCCTTCTTAACCTGCACCAGTGCCTTCGCCACCGCCGGAATAGAAATCACAATTACAGTAATAATAGCTTCTGCAACCAGATAGCTATAATTATACACAATAGGGTAAACCGCAGTCAGAGATTTCGGGAAATTTTCCGGCATATAACTCATCCAATACAGATATCCCCCAAGTGCATGAAACGCACCCCTTGCGATAACCGCCGCAATATATCCCTTAAGCAGTCCATGGCTCTGCTTTGCAAAAAATCCCGCAACGCCAAGTGCAGCAAACGCAAGAATATAATCACAGCAAACCTGGAAGAAGGAAAGTACATATGGCTCCTGGATAAACTGCAGGATTCCATAAGCAAGACCGACAGTAATACCGGTTCCAACACCATACCAGTTAGCAACCAGTACAATGAGCAGCATACTGCAAAGAGTAACACTTCCACCCCACGGCAGAGTAAAAATCTTCAGATAAGAAGTAACAAAAGCAAGCGCCATTGCCACAGCACAGAACACAAGCTGCCTTGTAGTAAGCTTCTGTTTCTCTGAATGCTTGCCTGCAAAATAGATCGCAGCCAGAAACAGAACGATTCCGGCGATGATCGCGATGGCATATCCGGCTGTAGTCAGCCCGCCGTCACTTGTAACCATAAAGTTAAACATAAAATAAGACCTCCCTCGTCTTCGATTGAAATAACAGCCTTCGAAAAAGATGACAAGATTACCTTCGTCATCCTGAACCGGACCGATGAAGAACTCACAGCACATATCCGCCTCGGAGAATACTGTACAGAGATTACTGTTCAGCCGAAGTCCATCGGGTCCGGCGTGATGACGGAGTGGAAATAAATTAATAGTTGACATTTCGATAACTATGGCATATGCTAATAATAGCTAAGAAGTGAGGATAAACTTCCATAAGGCAAAACGAAAACCCCCAGAGTTGCCGCTCTGGGGGTTTTCTTGCTCGTTAACGGTGAGCTGTTCCGTTTAGGCTGTTGCTGCCTATCGTCTTCCGCTCAGCCATTTGCATATGTAGTAGCTAACTACGTTTGCTAACACGGAGACAAGAAATGAGGATAAAAATTCTTCCATAAGATTCACCTCCTTCCTGCTGGAGGGTCGGCAGCATTTATAGTATAACACAAATAAGAACAAAATGGGCGTAAAATATAAAATGTTTAGTACTGAAATATAAAAATGTAATCTTTAACGTTTTCAAGTTTTTTGACTTTAAACCCCAAAAGTACTTGTGTTTACAGGTTACTATGAGCTATACTGAAATGGTATCTGTCCGGAGCCTTATGTTTCGGTCGTGTGTGAAAATTGGGAGAGGATTTAAATTATGATTGTTACTTTAATTGAGAAAGTTTACAGCTTTCTGTGGGGAAATCTGGTGCGGATTCCGCTGCCGGGAGGCAGTTCACTTGGAATTTCACTGTTGATCATCCTGCTGATTCCTATAGGAATCTATTTTACGATCAGGACACGTTTCCTGCCGATCCGTCTGTTTCCGGATATGGTAAGTGCGCTGGTTGAGAAGAAGAAGGACAAAAACAGCCTGTCATCGTTCCAGACACTGGTCGTATCGACAGCGACCAGAGTTGGTATGGGAAATCTGGTCGGCGTGGTTGCGGCGATATCAGCCGGAGGAGCCGGGGCAGTGTTCTGGATGTGGATCACAGCACTGATCGGTTCGTCCACCGCCTTTATCGAGGCGACACTGGCACAGCTCTACAAAGAAAAAGACCCGCTGTATGGCGGTTACCGGGGCGGTCCGGCATACTATATCCATGCATACATAGAAGAAAAACAGCACAAAAAGAGAAAGAAAGTCGTGCTCTCTGTATTATTTGCAATCTCCGGTCTGATCTGCTGGTGTGGTATCAGCCAGGTTATCAGCAATTCTGTTGTTTCTTCCTTTAAGAATGCATTTTCTATTCCGCCGATCTATACGACGGTTGTACTGGTTGTAGTTGCTGCAGTGATCGTGCTTCGTAAGAATGCGACAGTCAAAGTGCTTGATATGGTTGTGCCGGTAATGGCAGTGTGCTATTTTGCAATCACAATTTTAATTATTGTGATGAACATTGGAAGCCTTCCGGGAGTTTTTGCAAGGATCTTTCAGGAAGCATTTGGACTTCGTCAGGCGGCAGCCGGCGGTTTCGGCGCAGTACTGATGAATGGAATCAAGAGAGGTCTGTTTTCCAACGAGGCAGGTTCCGGCTCTGCACCGTGTGCGGCAGCAGCGGCAGAATGTGATCAGCCGGTTAAGGCAGGACTTGTACAGGCACTTGGTGTTTTTGTAGATACGATCGTGATCTGCAGCTGTACTGCAATGATCATGCTCCTCGCACCGGAAGAAAAAGTCGCAGGACTTTCCGGGATGGATCTTCTGCAGACGGCAATGGAACATCATCTCGGAAGATTCGGCGTGATCTTCATTGCAGCGACACTGTTCCTGTTTAGTTTTTCCACCTTCCTTGGAATCCTGTTTTATGCGAGAAGCAATGTGGCCTATCTTTTTGGAGATAACTGGGCATCCCAGACTGCATACAAAGTTCTTGCACTTATTATGCTGTTCATCGGCGGTCTTGCGGCCTATACTTTTGTATGGGACCTTGGCGATGTGGGAATCGGCCTTATGACAGTCTTCAACATCATCATCCTGTACCCGCAGGGCGAAAAAGCATTGCGAGAGCTCAAAAAATACGAAGAAAGCAAAAAAGCAAAATAAATCAAAAGTCTTCCGGAACAAAAATTCTGGAAGACTTTTTTTATAAAAAACAAATTTGCAAAACTCCGGAGTATACTGAAAGTATAAACAACAGAACATACTTCTGAAGGAGGAAACATGATGGAAAATTTAAAGATAATGTGGAAAAAGACAGCGTGTGCAATTATGATCGTGGCAGTATTGGTCACTGGAATCCTGACACCGACACAGACGACACAGGCGGCAGTTTACAGTTGGATGAGGACTGCAAAAACAATGTATCTTAACAGGACGATCAACGGAACGGCAAGAAATAATGTAAAACCGACGCTGATGGATCCATATGACTGTTATGACGATTATTTTTATGTGAAAATTCCGGCAAGAATGGAACTATATCTTTCCATTTCTGTAGAGGGAACTTCTCCGTTTGATTTTATCAGAGTTTATAATAACAGTGGAAATGAAATCGGTTCTGTGTACAGTGGATGGTCTTATAACAGAAGCTCAAATAGATGTTATATCAAGATAAAAATGAATTTAAACGGCGGTTCTTATTATATCCGTCAGGCAGATATTTATAGATCCAACAGCGAAAAACACCGCTATTCCGTACGGCTTACCGGTCAGTTTGCAAATGCAGTTTCCTTTAGCGGACTCAGAAAGGCTTACTCCGGAGCCGCGAAATTAACATGGAGACGATTCAGTGGTGTAGATGGCTATGAAATCTTCCGGAGCACTTCTGCCCGTGGCACTTACAGACGAATTGCAACCGTCGGAAGAGGAACTACTTCCTGCACAAACCGCGGACTCAGAAGAAACGCCAGATACTACTACAGAATCCGTGGCTACAAAAACATAAACGGAACAAGAGTATACACAAAAACTTCTGCAACAAGATCTGTCAGAGTATAGCAAAATAATAAAATATCTGTATATCCCAGGCATCCGGCTTTTCGAAACCGGGTGCCTGATTTTGAGTTCACCTGCTTAATGCAACATCCCATTGGTTTTTGCACAGAAAAATGGTATAATTTTTTCAGCAAAACTTAAAGGGGAAGAAGGAGCATATATGGCGTCGACATTCGAAAAAATGATACAGGATTTCAGCAAAAAAGACACAACGAAACTTCTTGAAAAAGAAAAATGGTGATATCATTACAGCGACAACATATTCCGCAGATACGGAACTTGCTGATGGCGGAAAGGCAAAAATGCTGTCCATTCGTATCGAATAATATCAGGCGGCAGTCTGAAATACCATAAAAAAAACAAATATGCAAATCTTTTATTGTAAAATTATAGTGTAATATTATAATTAGAATAAAGGGGCGTGTATTATGGAAAATGGAGATATTGGATTATTAAGATACTGTTTTTCAGCAGCGGGTCAGAAAAATCAGAAAGAGACAGCAGACTGGCTTCAGAAAGTTTCAGACTGTCTGCAAAATGCCGGAGCAGGGAAGGTATTTATGGATGAAAAAAAGGACGAAATACTTTTCCGGGTCAATCACCGGAAAGCATCAGAGAAAAAAGACATTATAGAATACAGAGTAAAAATAATACCGGGCAGCAGCCAACTTACACTTGTACAGACAAATCTATGGGAGAACGAAGCACAGGCCAAAAAACTGATGTGCTGGTATGCGGCAAAACGTAATGAAAGACTCACGCATGATATACAGTATTCCATGAACCCGGTCCAACTAAAAGGAAAGGTCATACTCAGAAATGGATGGGAAACGGAACTGATACGTAGAACAGGAGAGATGAATCGCATCGTCATGAATGACAGAGAGATTTTTGAGGCATTGAGCAGAGGAAAGGTGCCGGACTGTATACAGAATCAGGTTCGCCAGGAGTACCAGGAGTATGAAAGGGAAATCAGACATGGCGTCGATATTTGAAAAGATGATACAGGATTTCAGAAGGAAAGATATGGCACAGCTTCTGGAGGAATGCATGAAGCCAGATGTGAAAAAAGCGAAAAAAATTCCACTGAGGTATCGTCTTATTGCAATAGGCTTTGTTTCACATATGACACTGGATGAGCTGGACAGCAAGTTAAAAGAGAACGGGTGTGAACAGCTGTATGCCCGTAATCAGGTGGAGGCAAGGCTGATCTATGCTTTCCTGAAGGGATTTTCTTACGAAGAGTGGCTGAATCTGGAAAGGATCTGCCGGGAAATGAATGATGACAGAACCGATATGTGGTTTAACAGTTCGACCGTAACATATCGGGAACTTCGGGAATATGTCCGCCAGAATTCTGACATCACAGAAGAGGAACTTCAGACTCAGAAAGTTACAAGAAAGCTTCGCAGACAGATCGAAAAAAGTACTACCGAAGAAGATTTTCTGAAATTTATGGAGGACAACCGGGAAGATTTCTGTGTGGTCCGTGAGAAAGCCAGATATTATTTCTGCAAATATCTGTGCTATTATATCGAAGAGAAAACAGAAGCATACCTGGCAGCAAGAAAGAGTGGTTTTGGTCAGGAACAGACACTTGCAGAACTGAATGTACTGAAGTGCGTAGAGCTTCTTCGAAAGAAGTTTAAAGATGACCAGGAAATTCGTGAAGCGCTTCTGGACTGTGCGATTTCTTTTGGAAATATTTATGATGCATTTAATTATTTTTATTTTGAGTATGTTTCTACAGACTGAATGGAAATTCTGATGGATGGTTATCAGGGAAGCCTCAGTAGAATGTCAGAGAAAGAAATCGAATTTCTTGCCCATGCGATCCGGTCATATGAGGATGGATGGGATGAATTGTCAGATGAAGAAGTAATCCAAAGAAAAGTGCAGGAGATAGAAGAACAGGAATGTCTGAAAGACAGTCAGTATGCAAGGGAAGAAAGCAAGAGACAAACTTATCAGAAGAATCGTTCCGGAGAGAAATCGGTCCGCAGTTATATCAAAGGAGTGACGGATCTGGACAGGACGACACTTATCTGTTATCTTCTGTTTATGGGACAGGAATCTCTTGAAAACAAAGAAAGAGTGATGACCAGAGAAAGACTGGATCAGATTCTTCTGGAATGTGGATATGCAATGCTGCGGGACGGCGATGACTTTGATCGTTTTGTGATCCAGTATTTAGAGGTGGATGACCGCATGGGATTTCTCATGGAGAGTGTTGCAGATGCGGCAAGAAGCGAAAAGAATTTTTATCTCTATCATATGTATCAGGGAGCTGTAAGTGAAAATAAAAAACTCAGAACTCTGATAGACTGAGAGATTGCAATAAAAATCTGCATAACGGATGGAGAACAGAGCACGTATGGGAAAGATAACAATAACACTTAGAGAAGATCGCCTTCCGGAAGGAATCGTTTTGGCTGGAAAATGCCGTATTTTGAGGACTTTGCGGATGGGAGAATTTTCTGTTACTTATGAGGCAATGCTTGGAAACAGGAAAGTAGCTGTCAAAGAGTTTTATAACAGGGGCTGTATGTACCGGCAGGGTAACAGAGTTGTTCTGACAAATGAAGAAGACCAGCAGGAATTTGAGAAAGCAAAGCAGAAATTTGTAGAAGAGGCACGACGGCTCAGTAAGTTTGCCTCACAGCCGAATGTGGTTCGGGTGTATGGTTATTTTGAAGCAAATAATACGGTTTATATTATCATGGAGTTTCTCGATGGTCCCGGGCTGAATGAATATTTCCGAAAAAAAGGAAGAGTAGAGGCGGCAGAGATGTTTGGCATGCTGCTTCCGGTAATGCGGACACTGGACAAAATTCACGAGTCTGGAATCATTCACAGAGATATCAGTCCGGATAATATTAAATTTGCACAAAATGATGCTTCAGGGACAGGATTGAAGCTGATGGATTTTGGGTCTGCCAGAGATTATCTGAACAGAAATACCTATACTATGGAACTGAAGGATGGCTATGCTCCGCTGGAGCAGTACTCAGAACATGAACAGGGACCATGGACAGATGTTTATGCGCTCAGTGCAGTTATATATCGTGGAATCACAGGACAGAGACCAATGAGATCCGTCAGACGGGCAGAACATGATGATCTGCGCATGCCGTCGCAGCTCGGAATCCCGATTCCTCCTGTAATAGAAGAAATATTAAAAAGAGGATTGAGTATTCGGAAAGAAAACCGCTATCAGAAAATGGCGTCTATGATAAAAGATGTAGAAAAATTTTCGGGAGGAATGTGAAATGAGAGAAGCAGCAGAGAAACGACGGAAATTGTGGATACTGTTACTGGCTGTAATCTGCAGCAGCTTTGTAGTGGCAAACAGCAGTGTGATGCCTGTTCAGGCGGCAGAAGATACGGATGCGAATACCGGGGAAGTTGTGACTTCCGGCACATTTGGAGAATATAATGGAGAAATCTATACTGTGGATAAGGTTGCAAAGAAAGGGTATCACTGTATCTCCGGACAGTACAAAGATACGATGGCAATTTATCAGGACAAGATCTACTGGCGCAAATCCAGCACAGTTTCTGGTCAGTCGAGTGAGATCATCCGTATGGATCTGGACGGAGATAATCAGACGGTTCTTACAAATTCAGCGAAACCTAATGCAAAATTCTGTATCTATAATAATTATTTGTATTATACCTCCGGTGATGGCAGTCAGAACTACGATGGAAGAAAGATTGATCTTGCGACAGGAGAGGATGTAGAGAGCGGCAGTTATGTTTTTCGTTATGGAAATGAAAAGATATGGGTCTCTACGGGGATTGAAGACGGAGACTGGTATGTTTCAGAGCCCGGATTTGAAAATATACAGAAGGACGACAGTATCGAAGGTTCTGTACTGGGAATCGTAGGAAGCAAAGTCTGCTATATCTATCAGGATGGTGATACCTGGACAACCTGTGGATATGATATAAAAACAGGAAAGAAAGTAGTTCTTGAAAAGGGAAATGCTTCCAGATCAGTTGTCACAGGAGATGGACTTTACTACAAAAAGACAGAAGATGGAAATACTGTACTGTACAGAAGAAATATGCGAGATGGTTCTGTATCACAATACGATTTTGGCGGAATGAATCTGTATATAAGTGGCTGTAATGAAGTTGGAGATGCGACTTTCTTTATACAGTTCCTGCCGGATCAGGGTGAAAATAACACAGAATTATGGAGACTGGACCGCAGTACCGGGGAAAAAGAACGGATTGCTACCTGGTACAATGAAAATGCAGAAAATGCAGCAGAGGAACCATAAATACAAAAAAATGCCTCAGGGCAGTTTTTTATTAAAGAAACAGAAACTTGTATAGAAAAGAATGCAGTCAGAATCGTGTGGAATGCTTGCTGTAAACTGGCAGAAATGCTATATTTATTTTACAGACATAAATAAGAAAAGAATCGCTGTTTTTTGTATGGCGGGATCAGCTGTACAGGGAAGAGCGGGATGCGGAGGCATAGATCATGTTTAAAAAAATAGGAGATGAACGTGCATTTAACGGGATTCTGAATCAGATCATAGATAATATCCAGAATGGAAAACTAAAGGCAGGTGACGCACTTCCGGCAGAGCGGACAATGGCAGAGACTATGGGCGTGTCCAGACCGGCGGTAAGAGAAGTACTGCGGGCACTGGAACTGCTTGGGATCATCAAACCGGTTCCGGGAGGCGGGAATTATATTACTGAGAATCTGGATACCTGGCTGATCGGGCCTTTGACTATTCTTTTTAAGCTGAATAATGGATATCTGAAACAGAACCAGCAGTTCCGTGCAGCATTGGAGAGAGAAGCGGCAATCCTTGCTGCAAAGAAATGTACTCCGCTGGATGCAGCAGAACTCTGGATGATCCTCGACCGTCTGGATTCAGAGGAAGATGAGAAGACAAGGGGAGAGCTGGACCGTGAACTTCACACCAAAATTGCAAAGATCGCGGATAATCCGATGGTCTACAGTGTTCTGGCAGCAGCAGACCAGCTCACGGACAACATTGTATCCGGCACCAGAGATTATATCATGAGAAAAAATAATTCATCCAAAGACATAGATGAGCAGCATCACCGTCTGGTAGAGGCAATCATCAACAACGATGTGGAACAGGCAGAACACTGCATGTCTGAACACATGGATACGATCGAGCGTTATATGGATGAAATGCAGAAAGAGCGCAAACCAGAGGGAAAACGTATCTGAAAGTGTTGAAAGTAAATAATGAATAGATTACAATAGAGACATTAAAACAGCAACATCAAAATACTAAGATTCCACGGAGGATAACAGAAATGGATTACGCAAAAGAATCTTTAAGATTACATGGAGAATGGAAGGGCAACATCAGACCGGAAGCCGGCATGCCTGTTATGGAAGGAAAATGTGCATTATTCAAGGCTTTTGGTGATGTAGATGCATTCCCGCTCTGTATCAAGAGCAATGATGTGGATTAGATTGTAAATACGATTTATCTGATCTCAGGATCTTTTGGCGGAGTCAATCTGGAGGATATTTCCGCACCGAGATGTTTCGAAATCGAAAAGAAACTCAAAGAAAAATGTGACATACCGATTTTCCACGATGACCAGCACGGAACTGCGATCGTAGTATCTGCGGGGCTGACTAATGCGCTCAGACTTGTGAATAAGAAATTCTCAGAGGCCAGGGTAGTCATCAATGGTGCCGGATCTGCAGGTATTTCTATCTGTAAACTCCTTCTGGAACTTGGAATCGGTGATGTTGTTATGGTTGAACGCAAGGGAATCCCTGCACCGGGAGAAGAGTGGATGAACCCGGCACAGAAAGAAATTGCAGAAAAGACAAACAAAGAACAGATCCATGGAGACCTCAAGACTGCTATGAAGGGCAGAGATATCTTTGTCGGCGTATCTGCACCGAATATTGTCACAGCAGAGATGGTAAGCACAATGGCAGACGATGCGATCGTTTTTGCCATGGCAAACCCGCCACCGGAGATCATGCCGGATGAGGCAAGAAAAGGCGGAGCCAGAGTTATTGCAACAGGACGTTCTGATTTCCCGAACCAGATCAATAATGTACTGGTATTCCCGGGCGTGTTCAGAGGTGCTTTTGACGTAAGGGCAAGTGATATCAACGAAGAAATGAAGATTGCAGCAGCAAAGGCTATCGCAGATCTGATTTCAGATGAAGAACTTTTTGAGGACAATATTATTCCGAAGGCATTTGACAAGAGAGTGGGACCGGCAGTTGCGAAAGCAGTTGCAGAAGCGGCAAGAAAAACAGGCGTAGCCCGCATCTGACCGTATGATTCGGTAGTTGTATTTCAGGATGAAAAAAGAAGAAAATACAAGACTAAAAGAAATTCGAAGCCATGGGACCAAAACGTTCCCCTGCGCTGTATACAGAACAAGTTCAAAAGGTCAGGGTGTTATGGTGAAGCATCACTGGCACGATGAAGTAGAGATGCTTTATTTTGATAAAGGTGGCTTTCTTTTGGAAGTCAACATGGAAGTTTATCCGGTTGAATCCGAATGTATCTGTTTCATTAATCCGGGAGAACTGCACAGCATTACAAAAATCTGCTCAGAGGAGTCGGGAGAGGACGCAATTGTGTTTCACCCGGCTGTCCTGAGTTTTGAATCTTATGATGCAGCGCAGATAGAACTGCTCCAGCCGATCCAGAACGGGCGGCTGCTTTTTCCGAGGCAGATTTTTCCAGGAGATGCTGTTTTTGAGGAGATTCGCCAGTACTTCAAAGAGATCCTGATGATTTTTCACAAAGACGGGACGGAGAAACTCTGGATGACCAAAGGCGGCGTTACCGATGATGTGGTGAGCCAGATGTACATTAAGTCCTCTTTGCTCCGGATCCTTGCAGTTCTGTGGAAATATCAGCTTTTTACTGTTATGACGGAGAATGGCAATAAGCGTGTTGAAGAGATCAAGAAAGTTCTTTCTTATATAAAGGGACACTATGACGAAAAAATATACATAAGAGATCTGGCGAAACTCATTAATATGAATGAACAGTATTTCTGCCGCTTTTTTAAGAAAAGCATCGGACGTTCACCGATGGTATATATCAATGAGTTTCGGATCCGTCAGGCAATGCATTTTCTGGAGGATACGGACGAGTCTGTGACAGAAGTTGCAATGGAGTGTGGATATAATAATCTCGGCAATTTTCTGCGGGAGTTTCACAGGCAGACGGGGACAACACCTCTGAAGTACAGAAAGAACAGCCAGAATAAGAAGAAATCTTTGACAAATATCTAAAGAATAGGTACAATAGCAGATATGTGAAAGGGGATTAAGATATGGCAAACTGGGAAAACAATATCCGCAAAGTTGTTCCGTATACTCCGGGAGAACAGCCAAATCAGCCGGATATGATCAAACTGAATACAAATGAAAACCCATATCCGCCGGCGCCGGGAGTACGAGAAGTGCTTCGCAATATGGATACCGATACACTGAGACTTTATCCGGATCCGGCAGCACTGGATCTTGTACGCGCAATTGCTGATACTTACGGGCTTTCGGATAATCAGGTGTTTGTAGGCGTAGGGTCTGATGATGTACTTGCAATGAGTTTCCTTACTTTCTTTAACAGTGAGAAACCAATCCTGTTTCCGGATATCACTTATTCTTTCTACGATGTATGGGCAGATCTTTTCCGTATTCCGTATGAGAGGCCGGTACTGGATGAGCATTTCCACATTCGCAAAGAAGATTACTTCGGGGAAAATGGAGGAATTGTATTTCCGAATCCAAATGCACCAACAGGTGTGGTAATGCCGCTTTCTGAAGTGGAGGACATTGTTGCACACAATCAGGATGTGATTGTGATCGTAGATGAAGCCTATGTGGATTTTGGCTCACAGTCAGCGCTTCCTCTCATCGAAAAATACGAGAATCTTCTGATCGTTCAGACATTTTCCAAGTCCAGGTCTATGGCGGGAATGAGAATCGGTTTTGCAATGGGTTCACCGAAACTGATTAAATATCTGAATGATGCCAAATATTCTTTCAACTCTTATACTATGGACAGAACCGCCCTGGCAGCAGGTGTGGCAGCAGTCAAAGATCAGGAGTATTTCTGCGAGACCTGTCATAAGATCATAGAGACAAGAGAGTGGACAAAGAAGGAACTCAGCAAACTCGGCTTTTCTTTTGAGGACTCCAAGGCAAACTTTATTTTTGCAACGCATGAGACCTGTCCGGCAGAGGATCTGTTTAAAGCACTGCGTGAACGCCACATCTATGTGAGATATTTCCCGGGTGGACGAACAGGAAATCATCTTCGCATTACTGTAGGAACCAGAGAAGAAATGGAAACTTTTATTGGATTCCTCAGAGACTATTTATCTGAATAAGGAGAAATATATTGGAAGTTTTAGTAAACTGGTTTACAAATACTCTTGGGCAGCATATCTCAAGAGAAATGGTGATCTTTATTATTTCCATGATTCCAATCCTGGAACTAAGGGGCGGACTTCTGGCAGCATCGCTTCTTAATATATCTATGGTGAAAGCGATTCCCATCTGTATTTTAGGAAATATAATTCCGATCCCGTTTATTCTGTTGTTTATCAAACAAATCTTCAAATGGCTCAAAAAAACAAAAATTTTCCGTGGACTTATTATAAAAATGGAAAACCGTGCAATGGGCAAGAGTGACCAGATCAAGAGATATGAATTTCTGGGGCTTTTGCTGTTTGTAGGAATCCCGCTTCCGGGAACCGGTGCATGGACAGGCTCACTGATCGCATCTCTTCTGGAAGTAGATATCAAGAAATCTTCGATCGCAATTTTCTGTGGTCTTATTATGGCAACTGTTATCATGAGTATAGTTTCTTATGGCGTTCTTGGAAATCTGATTCATTAAGGACCTGTAAGAAGAAAAATGAGAGGTTTTTTATGAGAGAAAAATATGAATCGTTGCCGCTGGCAACATTGAAAGACCTTGCAAAAGCAAGGGGATTAAGGGGAATTTCCACTCTGAGAAAGCCGGAACTGATCAACCGTATGCTTGAGGAGGATGAGAAGGAGGCTGCTCAGAAAGAATCTGCACCAAAGGTACAGAAGAGCGTTCAGACTGAAAAACCACAGGAAGTGGTGAGAGAACAGAGATATTTTGAACGGGCAAATGAAAAATCAGCACGTCAGAGTTTCAGAACTCGTGAAAACCGTACTTTTTATGATAATAATGAGAGACGAAATTATCAGGAGCGGAACAACTATCAGGAACGAAATCCGGAAGGTTATGCATATCGCAGTCAGGAGGACTATCAGGAGAGAACTCCGGAGTTTTTTAAAGCCCCGTCAGAGACAGCGCAGCTTGACAGCGGCGAGAAAGCAGATGGCATTCTGGAAGTGCTTCCGGATGGATACGGTTTTATCCGCTGTGAAAATTATCTGCCGGGAGAAAATGATATCTATGTTTCACCGTCCCAGATCCGCCGCTTCAATCTGAAGACCGGCGATATCCTTAAAGGAAGCATCCGCATCAAGACACAGGGTGAGAAGTTCAGTGCACTTCTCTATGTGGATTCGATCAATGGATTCCATCCAAGTGAAGGACAGAGACGTTATAATTTCGAAGATATGACTCCGATCTTCCCGAATGAGAGACTTCGTATGGAGCGTCCGGGCGGTACAGTTGCCATGCGTATCATGGATCTGTTAAGCCCGATCGGTAAAGGTCAGCGAGGCATGATCGTATCTCCACCGAAGGCTGGTAAGACCACACTTCTCAAGGATGTGGCCAAATCTATCCTCAAAAACAGCCCGAATATGCATCTCATCATTCTTCTGATCGATGAGCGTCCGGAGGAAGTAACTGATATCAAGGAAGAAATCCAGGGCAGCAATGTAGAGGTTATTTATTCTACATTTGACGAACTTCCGGAGCATCACAGACGAGTTTCAGAGATGGTCGTTGAGCGTGCACGCCGTCTTGTAGAGCATAAGCAGGATGTTACGATCCTCCTTGACTCCATTACGAGACTTGCCAGGGCATACAATCTCTGTGTAAATCCAAGTGGAAGAACGCTTTCCGGTGGTCTGGATCCGGCAGCCCTTCATATGCCGAAGAGATTTTTTGGCGCGGCACGTAATATGAGGGAGGGCGGAAGCCTGACGATCCTTGCAACGGCACTTGTAGAGACCGGAAGCAAGATGGACGATGTCATTTATGAAGAATTCAAGGGAACCGGTAACATGGAGCTTGTACTTGACCGTAAACTCCAGGAAAAACGAGTCTTCCCTGCAATCGATATTCAGAAATCAGGTACCAGAAGAGAGGACCTTCTTCTTAGTAAAGAAGAGCAGGAAGCTGTCTATAATATGCGTAAAGCACTGAACAGCCTCAAGGCTGAAGATGCAGTAGAGCAGATCCTGAACATGTTCTCCAGGACAAAGACAAATGCAGAATTTGTCCAGATGGCAAAAAAACAGAAATTTTTATAAATAGCTTGCAATTCAATATTCATTGTGTTATAATCAGAAAGCTGTGAAATAGTAAATTCGTCAAATTAATACGAATAGAAAATAGAACGAACATAGAGAGGTGAAAATCATGCGTGAAGGAATCCATCCGAACTACTATCAGGCAACTGTAACCTGCAACTGTGGAAACACATTCGTAACAGGATCTACAAAGAAAGATATCCACGTAGAAATCTGTTCCAAATGCCATCCATTCTACACAGGACAGCAGAAAGCGGCTCAGGCTCGCGGACGTATTGATAAGTTCAACAGAAAATACGGCTTAAACAAATAATCAGACAGAATAAGAAACTAGAGAACAGGTTGAGGTTGGGAAATCTCAACCTTTCTTTGCTTCTGTGGATAATTGGAGTGATATATGAAACCATCAAACATTGGCGGACAGGCGGTAATGGAAGGTATCATGATGCGCCACAAGGACAAATATGCAGTTGCAGTACGCCGTCCGGATAAAGAAATAGAATTGAAGGTTGAGGATTACAAGTGCACCTTCGGTAAGGCTTCTTTCCTTAAGAAGCCGATCATCCGTGGTGTGGTCAGCTTTGTGGACGGACTTGTAGTCGGAACCAAGTGCCTCATGTACTCGGCAGAGATCGCAGGAGACGAGGAGGACGAGGAAGAAGCGGCAAAGAATGCGAAACTTTCAGAGGAAGAACTTTCTGCCAAGAAAGAGAAGGAAGCAAAGCAGTTCCAGTGGCTTCTGTACATAACGGTTGCGATTTCCATTGTTGTCTCCGTAGCAGCTTTTATGCTGCTTCCGTATGCACTGGCAAGCCTTCTGCGCAAGGTTGGTGCTTCTGAAGTAGGGGTAACAGTTGCAGAAGCATTTGTGAAACTGGCACTGTTTATGGGATATATGCTGCTGATCTCAAGAATGAAGGATATTCAGCGTACGTTTATGTATCATGGTGCAGAACATAAATGCATCAACTGTGTGGAACATGGACTTCCACTTACTGTGGAAAATGTCCTGGCAAGCTCCAGACAGCACAAAAGATGTGGGACAAGTTTCCTTTTTCTGGTAATGATCGTCAGTATATTCCTGCATTTTATTTTTGTGCTGGTACCGGGCTACTGGGTTCGCCTGTTTGGGCGTCTTCTGATGGTTCCAATCGTGTCAGGTGTTTCTTTTGAACTTATTCAGTGGGCTGGCAGAACAGACAGCAGACTTGCTGATATTTTGAGCAAACCGGGACTTGCAATGCAGAAGCTGACAACGAAAGAACCGGACGACTCAATGATTGAAGTGGCAATACAGGCAGTAGAAGCAGTATTTGATTGGAGAGCATATGAAGCAGAGAACTTTAAAACTGCAGAGGATTTATAAAGAAGGATCTGCGTATCTGGAAAGCAGACAGATACCAGATGCTCAAATCGATGCATGGTATTTACTGGAATATGTGACTGGAATCAGTCGTGCTTCCTACTATGGAAATCCGGAAAAAAATATTTCGGAAGAGGAAGCAAAACGGTATTGGGAATATCTGGAAAAGCGTGCACGAAGAATTCCACTTCAGCATATTACGGGAAGTCAGGAGTTTATGGGATATGAATTTCTTGTTAATGAGCATGTGCTTATACCAAGACAGGATACAGAGAATCTAGTGGAAGAAGCATTGAAAGTGATAAGACCGGATATGCATGTGCTGGATATGTGTACTGGTTCGGGCTGTATACTGATCAGTCTTTTAAAGTATGCGGCAGAAAGAAAGCACATTACAGGGGGGAAAGCGGTTGGCGCAGATATATCAGCGGATGCGCTTGAAGTGGCAAAAAAGAACGCTCAGAGACTTAAGGTTCCTGTTATATGGGTACAGAGTGACATTTTTGAAAATGTATCTGAAAGTTTTGACCTTATTGTGTCAAACCCACCATATATTAGAACGGAAGTGATCCAGGGACTGGAGGACGAAGTAAAGCTTCATGATCCGTGGATCGCGCTTGACGGATATGAAGACGGACTTTACTTTTACAGAAGAATTGTAAGCGAAAGCATTTCACATCTGAATGATGGTGCATGGCTCATGTTCGAGATCGGTCATGACCAGGCAGAAGATGTATCAAAGCTTATGAAAAATGCAGGATTTTGCAATATATATGTGAAAAAGGATCTGGCAGGACTTGACCGTGTAG
>ERZ773190.1564-NODE-1564-length-21091-cov-4.633248_pt1 | contig 21091 bp, 14 predicted proteins | sample MGYA00511111_ERZ773190 | MGnify/ENA primary metagenome ERZ773190 (study PRJEB29015, sample SAMEA2737777) | human gut metagenome | biome: human gut; feature: human-associated habitat; material: faeces | place: China | collected 2012 ... | reverse complement strand
TCAAGGAGCAAAACGAGATCGCCGGCGCCATGTTCAAGATGAGGGAGGACCCCCGCGTCACAAAGATCGGCAGGTTCATACGCAAACACTCCATCGACGAGTTCCCCCAGTTCTTGAACGTGTTCCTGGGCCAGATGTCCGTGGTTGGTCCCAGACCACCGCTGCCGAATGAGGTCGCGCAGTACACGGAGTACGACCTGCGGCGTTTGGCCGTCAAACCAGGCATCACCGGCTGGTGGCAGGTTACAGAGCGTAACTCGACGGGATTCGACGGCATGGTTCGTCGCGACCTGGAATATATCGCCAAACGTGGCGTTTTCTTCGATTTAAAAATAATCCTATTAACAGTGATTGAGGTTGTCAGCGGAAATGGCGCTTGCTAAAGAGACAAGAGGGAAATACGAAGGCACCAGTTCAACGGTTGATCTTCCCGGGCGAGTCGAAGTCCTGGGCGCCCCCGTCGACCCCTGGACGATGGGACAGACCGTGGAGGCGACCGATGCTCTCATCAAAGAGGGGCGCTTCGCCCACCTGATCGGCGTGAACGCCGACAAGTTGCTGCAGATGCGCGACGATCCCGAGATGGACGCGTGCGTGCGCCGCTGCGAGATCGTGAACGCAGATGGCGCTTCCATGGTCATGGCCGCCAAGAAACTGGGCGTGGACCTTCCGGGGCGCGTGGCCGGCATCGACCTCATGTGGGAGCTGTGCGGGCTGGCCGAGCGCGAGGGGCACAGTGTCTACCTGCTGGGCGCAAAGGCCGAAGTGGTCGCAAAGACCGCCGAGGTACTGTCTGAGAGGTATCCCAATATGGTCCTTGCGGGTTACCGTGACGGCTACTTCGGCGATAACGAGTTCGATGCCGTGGTCGCCGAGGTTGAGCGGGCCGAGCCCGACATCGTGTTCGTGGGCATCACCTCGCCCAAGAAGGAACGCCTGATCGAGCGTTTCCGCGAGCTGGGCGCCAAGGGCGCTTTCGTGGGCGTGGGGGGTTCGTTCGACGTGGTCTCCGGCAACATCCCGCGCGCCCCGATGTGGATGCAGCGCGCGAACCTGGAGTGGCTCTTCCGCATGATGCAGGAGCCCAAGCGCCTGGTGAAGCGCTACGTGGTCGGCAACACCCGTTTCTACATGCTTCTCCGCAAGGAGTCAAAGAGGAGCAAGGCCAATGACTAAGAAGAAAGTAATGCTCGTTTTCGGCACCCGTCCGGAGGCAATCAAGATGTGCCCGCTCGTCAACGAGCTGAAGACACGCACGGATGAGTTCGAGACCGTCGTTACCGTGACCGGCCAGCACCGCGAGATGCTCGACCAGGTGCTGCGCGTCTTCGGCGTGACCCCCGACCACGACCTAGCGATCATGAAGCCTGGCCAGACGCTGTTCGACGTGACGTGCGACGTGCTGCTCAAGCTCAGGGCCGTCCTCGAGGGCGAGAGGCCCGATGTCGTCCTGGTCCACGGAGACACCACGACCAGCTTCGCCGCGGCGCTCGCGTGCTTCTACCTGCAGATCCCCGTGGGCCACGTCGAGGCGGGCCTGCGCACGCACGACATCTACAGCCCCTGGCCGGAGGAGTTCAACCGCCAGGCCGTCGACATCGTGAGCGAGTACTACTTCGCCCCCACTGAGGCCAGCAAGAAGAACCTTCTGGACGAGGGCAAGCCGGAGTCGAAGATCTGGGTCACCGGTAACACGGGAATCGACGCCCTACGCACCACCGTGCGCGAGGGCTACTCCCATCCCGAGCTCGAGTGGGCGGAGGGCTCCCGCCTCATCCTCATCACGGCTCACCGCCGCGAGAACCTGGGCGAGCCCATGCACCGCATGTTCCGCGCCATCCGCCGCGTGATGGAGGAGCACCCCGACACGAAGGCGATCTACCCCATCCACATGAACCCGCTCGTCCGAAAGGCGGCGCACGAGGAGCTCGACGGCTTCGACAGGCTCCACATCATCGACCCTCTCGAGGTCCTCGACTTCCACAACTTCATGGCCGCGAGCCACCTCATCCTCACCGACTCGGGTGGCATCCAGGAGGAGGCGCCGAGCCTGGGAAAGCCGGTCCTCGTCATGCGAGACACCACCGAGCGTCCCGAGGGCGTAGCAGCCGGCACTCTGAAACTCGTGGGCACCGAGGAGGACGTCATCTACCGCGAGTTCAGCCGTTTGCTCAGCGATCAGGCCGAGTATGAGGCAATGAGCCATGCTTCGAACCCCTACGGGGATGGGCATGCGAGCGAGCAAATTGTGGATGTGCTGGCAGGTTAGCAACATGAATGAATGCTTCAAACTATATAAAGCTGCCCACGCCTGCACCAAGGGCCCGAAGTTCGTCCGTCCGTTGGCGGGAGTTTTCAGACATCTGTCGCAGTTTCTCTTTGCTTGCCATATCGGAAGCCAAGCCGAGATAGGCGATGGTTGCTTGTTCCAGCACAACGGTGTGGGATGCGTCATCTCCGAGAAAGCCGTGATTGGAAAGAACTGCGAGTTCTATCAGCATGTTACTGTTGGAACGCTCCGGGGGGGGGGTTCCTATCATTGAGGATGACGTCTCAATCGGCGCCAACGCGGTACTGCTTGGAAATATCGAAATCCACAAAGGAGCGAAGATTGGCGCAGGAGCCGTCGTTCTTTGTGATGTTCCTGAAAGTGCTACTGCCGTTGGCGTACCTGCAAGAATCATCATGACTAGTGAAATGTGATTAATTTTAAGGAATTATATATGGCTTGTTGCGATGAAATAGAAGTAGTTTCTACTGATCTTGTCTCAATCGTATTGCCCGTTTTTAATACTGCGGATTATCTTTCGACTTGCATAGAAAGTCTATTATGCCAGACCTATCCGAACATCGAAATTGTGATTGTTGACGATGGGTCAAGTGATGGTTCTTCTGATATTTGCGATCATTACTCAATTAGTAATGAAAATATCAGTGTCTATCACATTGAGAATCACGGCCTCTCATATGCAAGAAACCTTGGGATTGGTGCCTCAAAGGGGTCGTATATAACTTTTATCGATAGCGATGATGTTGTTCCGGCTTACTACATTGACTATCTAATGAAAGGATTGGCAAACGGGTCGGCCGACTTATCATGCGTTCAACTGCAGGAGATTGAAAACCAAAGCGCTATCAGCTCATTACCATGTGAATTAGATTTACCTGCATTTGAAATTGTGAATACCAAAACAGCTTTGTCGAAACTACTTCGTAACGTAGATATCTGCGAGTCTGCGTGTGGAAAAGTTGCAAAAGCTTCTTTTTGGAAGCAACATAAGTTTCCCGTTGGGCGGGTTTACGAGGATTTAGCAACTTGCGCAGGGATTATCAATGACGCTGATTCCATTGCGTTTTCCCCTGGGAAGATTTATGGCCAAGTTTATCGCGTTGGATCTCTTTCTAGAAAAGGCAAAATTAGTAATAAGCAATATTCCGATTGGAGTTATGCACTGAGTCGTTCGATGTTTACTATTAAAAATAGTAAACATTATGACGAGCTCGAAGATGAAATTGAATGCTTCATGATGTTAAACAGTGTTCGATTGATTCGTCTCTTTAACGATATTAATAAACCTGACGAGAATAGTCTCTCTATCAGGAACGAAGCCAGGGACTATGTCACTCTTCATTTGAGGACAATCAGAAAAAATGCATTGGCTTCTCGCTCCTTACTTTTAAAGTCTTATATGAGTTCAAAAGCACCCTGGGCATATTCCGTAGCATTTTCAGCATATCAGCGCGTTAAGTTGATGAGGCGTAAGAAATGACGCGTCTCAATTACGAACATAACGGGTCGAAAAAACTAGACAGCAAGATGAGCTTGCTTTCATATAGGGTTAGTGACTTTATACTATTCAACATTTTCTTTCTGCTTGCCTTTCAGAATGCATTTCAAAAGCTCTTTGGAGGGGCATTTGCATATATCGACGAGTTTTCAGCCCTTCTTCTTTGTTGCTGGGCGGTCTTCAGTATGCATGGGCACAAAACTCGTTATTGTATGATTTCACGCTATTTGCTGTTGATTAACAGCCTTCTTCTTCTGTTGGGATTGTGCGGTAACTTATTGTATAAGTTACAGCCTGCTTATCAGGCGATTGCAATCGATGCCTTTGCCTGTTCGAAGTTCATTATTTCTTTGATTTCTTCCGTAGTGATTCTGCAAAAGCGATCAGTGATTGAACTTGCATCTAGCTTTGCAAAATTTGTCCTCCCATTACTACTAATCTTATATTTTCTTAATCAATTTATTGATCTTGGCCTGTCATCTGGCGAGCGATTAGGATATTCATTCTTATTCGGCCATCCGACGAATTTTGCCGCAACTGTTGTTTGTCTGATTAGCATTCTTCTACTTGATGTTAAATCCAATAGGTTATTTATCGTCTGTGGACTGCTTGTTCTCTGCGCTACGGGACGCTTCAAGGCCATCGGGTTTGCTTTCATCATTGCTGCTGCAGTTTTCTTGTATTCGAATAAGAAAAAGATTCCCCTCTCTTTCATTCTTCTAGCGGGATGTGGAGCATTGTTTCTTGTTTACGATCAGATATCGCTTTATTTTTTTGACTCCACTACGGCACGAAGCGTTCTTCTGTCAACGTCCTTTGACGTTGCAAACATGCATTGGCCACTAGGCAGCGGTCTTGCTACTTACGGTTCTAATGCATCTGCTGATTATTATTCGTCATTCTATTATTCCTTAGGGTTCCCAAGCGTTTATGGCCTTGGTCCCATGAATCACGATTATTTAGTTGACAGTTTTTGGCCTGCTGTTATTGGCCAATGTGGCTATATTGGCCTGCTGCTGGTTGCCATCATATTTGTACTTCTATTTTCAATGTCCCGCAAAGCCGTAGATCATGGTGTCCCTCTCTGGGCTAGCTTTGCGATTCCCATCTACCTTCTAATAGCAAGCACATCTGAGGCAAGTATTTTTTCTTCATATTCAGTTTTACTTGCTATGACTTTTGCGATGTTGACTGCAGACTCAAACCCATTTCATGTGGGGGAATCAGATGAATAAAAAACACGGTACTTTTTTTAAGAATACTGCCTGGCAATATGGCCTTCAAATAATCAAATACTTGTTTCCCTTAATTACACTGCCTTACTTGACACGCGTGCTGGAACCCGAAGGTTATGCATTCTATGCTTACGTGATATCTTTCATGTCCTTCGCGCAGGTTTTTGTTGATTTTGGATTTAACCTTTCGGGTACCAAGCGAATCGCGAAGGCACGATCAATAAAAGAGGAAAACCACGTTATAGGAGCAGTAACCGAAGCGAGACTCCTTCTTTGCATCGTTGCAGGCGTGGCTGTAATGGTTACTGCATCTTTCCTGCCGCTTACACAAAATAGGTTGCCCTATGTCTTTCTGGCATTCACAGCGGTATGCGGAAAGGGGCTAGTTCCCGATTTCCTTTTTCAGGGGCATGAGAATATGGGGCCGATCACCACACGTTTCTTTGCCTCGAAAAGCATATCGACTATCTTTACGTTCGTACTTGTACATTCAATTAACGACATCATGTGGGTGCCAGTGCTCGATATAGTCTCGAACGGCGTTGCACTTGCATGGTCGTTTGCGGCCGCGAAGCGGAGCTTTGGCACTACCATCGAGCTCGCGCCGCTAAGCGAATCACTTGCTGAACTTAGAACTTCGGGTTTATATTGCTTTTCGAACATGGCCGCAAGCGTTTTCTCGGGTTTTACGACGCTGCTTATCGGCGCAGTCGTGACCGATGCGGCCCAGGTCGCCTATTGGTCTTTGTCTATGACGGCAGTCACCGCGGTTCAGGCGCTCTATGAGCCTATCATCAACAGCCTATACCCTCATATGGTAAATACAGGAGACTATTGCTTTGCCCGAAAACTAAGTATTTTGGCATTGCCAGCCGTCTTAATCGGCACAGTTGCTTTCTGTTTACTTTCTAAATCTATCATGCTTGTTTTAGGCGGCGAACAATACCTAGAAGGCTCTTGGGTGCTCGTGTGGGCGAGTCCGTTACTTGTATTTAGCTTCTTTGGCATGCTATTTGGCTGGCCAGTCCTCGGGGCAGTAGGTAAAGTCGCTGAGGTCACAAAGTCCACCGTAATAAGTGCCTTATTCTGCATCGTTACGCTTCTGATTGCCTCGTTTACTGGTATGACGGACCTCCATGTGATTTGCGCCATTCGATGTGCCACGGAGGCTTTACTGTGCGGAATTAGGTTTTATCACGCACTTCCCGTGCTGCATTAAAAGGAGTCCTGCAATGGATAAGTTAATGGATGAAGAGCGGACATATCTAACGCTTGACGAGGTGCATGAAGAGCTACTGAATTTGCTTCTGCGTTTTGATGCTTTTTGCAAGGAACATAATCTTCGTTATTCGCTAGATTCGGGAACGCTTTTGGGGGCAGTTCGTCATAAGGGTTTTATTCCATGGGACGACGATATTGATTTGAATATGCCTAGGCCTGATTACGATAGATTGTTAAAAATTGCAAATTATCTGCCAACTGATTTGTGCGTTATAAACGCCTCCAATAGCAACTTTACTGGAGGGTTTACGAAGCTATGCACTTCTAATATTCGAGCTCAGGAGCCTTCTTATGACGGGGTAATGGAAGAAATGCTTTGGATCGATATCTTCCCAACTGATGGCGTCCCTGAAAACTCAGAACTATTTAGAAAGTCAAAAAAACGCATTCAGAGAGCATTGAAGCGCAACGAGTGGGCAAATATAAACCTCAATTACGAACGAGGGGCGCGTAAAGTAATCAAGACAATTTTTGGCTGGCTCTTCAGGTTCCAAAATCCTAAAAGTCGTTTATTAAAGCTCATTGATGAGACCATTGCATGTCCTGGATATGAGTCTGCCAAGCGGGTTGGATGCTTTTTTGGCGCAGAAAATGGACTTTGGACACTACCTAAAAGCGCATATGAAAAGACCGTATATCTGGAATTTGAGGGGCATATGCTGCCTTGTATGAGTTGCTGGGACGAATTTCTTACTGACCTCTACGGGGACTATATGAAACTTCCTTCCGAGAACGATAGGCAAACTCACTGTCTTAAGGCGTGGCGCGCCTGAGCTCCGAAGTCCAGATTTTTGACCCATGAAAGGATTATTCTATGATTAACTTCGCGGTAGGTCCTGTACCCTCTTCCGAAAACGTAAGAGCAATTGGTTCCCTAGATACTCCTTATTTCCGCACGCCGGAATTTTCACATACCATGCTCGAAAACGAGCGGCTTCTTTGCAACCTAGCCCACGCACCCGAGGGGTCACGTGCGATTTTCCCAACTTGCTCGGGCACCGGGGCGATGGAAGCCGCTATCATGGGGCTTCTTGATCCCATCAACGACAAGGCAATTGTTGTTGATGGCGGCAGTTTCGGTCACAGGTTCCGTTCTATGCTTGAGCTGCACGGCATTGACAACGTCCCAATCGAGCTTGTACCTGGCACTCCGCTTACCGAAGCTGACCTCGAAGCTATCAACGTTGGGGACTGTACCGCTTTCCTTGTAAACCTGGGCGAGACCTCACAAGGTGTGCTCTATGACGCTAGCCTCATAGGGCGATTTTGTCGTGAACACGATCTGTTTCTAATCGTAGACGGCATCAGCTCTTTCTTGGCCGATCCATTCGACATGGAAAGCATGGGGGCTGATGTGCTTATTACCGATGCCCAAAAAGCCTTAGCCTGTCCTCCGGGCGTGGCGCCTATGGTCCTCTCACCTGATGCTGTTAAAAGAGCGAATTCTCTTACGCAGCCGTGCATGTATTTAAATCTTTGTGACATGCTAAAGAATCAAGAGCGTGGGCAGACTCCGTTCACCCCTGCAGTGACAACGCTATTGCAAATTCACGAGAGGCTAGCCGCCCTAGATGCCGCCGGTGGCGCTAAAGCTGAAGTTGCTCGATGTGCCGACGTGGCCAATGACTTCCGCAATAGGATCTTCTCGGCCGGTCTACCTTTTCAAATGCGCCTAGCTTCTCCCTCAAATGCCGTGACCTATATCGAAAGCCCTTACGTGAGTGCCAAGGCACTGTTCGCCTTGCTTAAAGATGAGTACGGCATCTGGCTGTGTCCCAACGGCGGGGAAAAGGGTGATACCTCGTTCAGAGTAGGGCACATCGGCAATCATCCGCTCTCTGATAATGTGCTTTTAGTTGCAGCACTCGTCGATGCTTGCGGACGTTTGGAGCCTAAGCACGACAAGGAAGCCAATAAATGATGAAGGTCATCACCTATGGTACCTACGACCATCTCCATCGTGGACATGTGCGTCTACTGGAGCGCGCAAAGGCTTTGGGCGACTACCTAATCGTAGGTGTCACTTCTGATGATTTCGACAAGCAGCGTGGCAAGATTAACGTGCAGCAGCCTCTCGAGGAGCGCATTGCTGCAGTAAGAGCCACGGGTATTGCCGACAAGATAATTGTCGAAGAGTATGAGGGTCAAAAAATTGATGATATCAAGCGCTATGGCGTGGATATTTTCACTGTAGGCTCTGACTGGGTAGGGCATTTCGATTATCTAAACGAGTACTGTAAGGTTGAATACCTTGAACGTACCCGCGGTGTATCATCCACAGAAATTCGCAGCACTAAAAAACAGCGTTGCGGCTTGGTTGGATATACTGACTACATGAACCGCGTGTATGCAGAATGCGGTTTAGTTAACGGCCTTGAGGTCGTTGCGATATGCACGAAAGATAGAAGCTCGCTAAGCAAGAACTCGTTAAGCGCTCCGCTGATTACAGATAATTTCAACGAATTGCTAGACGCCGTGGATTTGGTCTATATCCACTCGCATCCAGATTGCCATTATGAACAAGTAAAGAAGGCGCTTGAGGCAGGCAAGCATGTTATGTGTGAAGCTCCGCTCGCCAAAAGCGCAGCAGAATGCGATGAGCTATTTTCCTTAGCTGACGAGCGGGACTTAGTGCTAATGGACTCCCTCCGAACCGCGTATTCAACGGCATACGCACGAATGTTATTGCTTGTAGCGGGCGGTCGTATCGGCGACGTCGTATCCGTTGATGCAACTTGTACTAACCTCAATACGAACCGTCCGCCGTATTCATTGAGCCATGAAACTGCCTGGAGCAGCATGGCCGCATGGGGACCCACAGCACTGCTGCCGATATTTCAAATATTGGGTTCCAGCCCCGAAACTGTGCAGTTTTCCTCCTTATGTGATCTGAAAGATAAGGCCTTCGACAATTTCTCCAGAATCAGTGTTGAGTTCCAAGGGGCCGTTGGTAGTGCAAAAGTAGGTGCAGGCGCAAAGTCCGAAGGAAGCCTTGTAGTCTCTGGCACCAAAGGCTATGTATACGTTCCTGCTCCTTGGTGGAAAACGGACTACTTTGAAATTCGCTACGAAAATTCATCTGACAACCGTCGATATTTCTACCAATTGGATGGAGAGGGAATTCGATTTGAATGGGTTTCCTTCCTAAGGATGATTGAGGCGGTGAGCGAAGGGACTGATGGTGAAGAGGCACTTCGTCGTGAAGGTGGTATTGAAAGAGATATAACACGTGCAATCTGTGAAGTGATCGGTTCCTTTGAGCGAGGCGATCACGTTAGATACATGGAGGTTCATAAATGAAGAAAATTCTTCTATTAGGCGGTCCGGTTTTCCAAAAACCTGTAATTCAGCGCGCCAAGTCTATGGGGCTTTACGTTGGTGTGGCTGACATCAGTCAGGATGCTCCCGCAGCATCACTCGCTGATGAGTTTTTTCAGGGTTCCATTAGAGATTATGATGCCATGCTCGCGATTGCTCGTGAGTTTAAACCGGATGCCATTGCCAGCGGAGCATGCGATACCTCGGTTGTCACTGTTGCTCGTCTTTGTGAGGAGCTAGGGCTGCCAGGCAATTCAGTAGATGCCGCTCTTAATTCAACCGACAAATTTAGGATGATAAATTGCTTTGCTCAAGAGGGGGTTCCTCATCCTGCCTTCGCCGTAGCCAAGGTGAGTGAGCTTGATACTTTTATTTCCCCTTTCTCCTATCCTGTCATAACAAAACCTACTGACAGCGCTGGAGGCAGGGGAGTGAATCTGGTTTCATCACCGGAGGAACTCCCCGCAGCACTTCAGACTGCATCCAAAGCGGGCATCTCGGGCGATGTGCTTGTAGAAGAATGCATGACCGGCCCTGAAGTCAGCGTGGAAATTATCGTTTCTGGCGGTATACCTCATGTTCTGCAGGTTACCGATAAGTTAACGTCCGGCGCTCCAAATTTCTTTGAAATTGGTCATGTTCAACCCACAAGTTTAAGTTGTAAACAGCGTCGGGCAATTTCGAATGTTGCTTCATCAGCCGTACTAGCCGTTGGTCTCAAAAATAGCGCCGCGCATGCAGAAGTGATGCTAACTTCCGAAGGTCCTAAGATGGTTGAGCTTGGAGCACGACTTGGTGGCGACTGGATCACCTCACATCTTATCTGGAACTCTGTATCGGGCATCGACATGGTTGAGACCATGATTAAGCTGGCATTGGGAGAAGAGTTCAGTGAGCTTAGCTACAGTGATAGCGGTAATTTCGTAGCAACTAAATTCCTTCCTGCTCGCGAGGGCGTACTTCAGGAATTAAACGGTATTGAAACTGCAAGAGATTCCGAAGGCGTTATTCATGTTGAAGTTCACGGTATCGTTGGAAAACGGTACGGAAAAGCAGTGGATGATTCTGCTCGCTTTGCTTCCGTTGTTGCCAGCGGCAACACGAAAGAAGAAGCGTTAACCAACTGCGACCGTGCTCTTAGGTTAATTGAAGTTCAAATGGGATAAGAACTATTCGCTAGCTCTATATGCTGGCTTTTTGAGGCCGGACTGCTTTGTTTATTAGTAACAAAGCAGTCCGGCCTTATTTGTACAGGCTTCTAATCCGAGGGTCCTTTGCTGCTTTTGAAGCAAGCAATCAATTCACCCGTTTATTGCTCCTTGTTGGAGAACCTTTCGCATAGTCCCACTATATGGATACTGAATGCACAGCAATAAATGTAGTATTGCCAATTGACTTTTGATGGCGGAGGAGACAATAAATCTAACGAATCTACCTGAGTACATCTCGGCGATTGTGGCAATCATCGCATTGCTCATTTCTTGTTACCAAGCTCGTCTCAGTAATAAACAGTCTCTATTTAATCGACGTTTAAATATATGGATAACCGTCGATAAACTCATGAGCGTTTACGCAAATAACGCGGAGAACTTGAAACATGATGATGAACCGCAAATGGCTATCGACCTACTATTTGTATGGCTGACTAACACCACGTACCTGCAATCAATTTCAGCCTCAATAAATAAGGTGTTAGATGCCGACCTTCAACTCAAATTGCATTTAAAGCTTGATGAAATGAAATCACTCGCCATGGAGGCAAGATTTTGCTTCAAAGGAAAGAGCGGAGACGCAATAGCCGAATTCATAGAAGCTTATCAATCCCTTTTGTTTTCAATGTATCAGTATCAGATTCTATTAAATAAGATGTCTCAGAGTGCAAAGGAATATCAATGGACGCTTGAACAGGCCTCTGAAAAGTTACATGAGCCCGATCAACGGAAAGATCTCTTTGAAAAAGAAAGCGCTCTTGCCGCTTCATATAAGACTCTATGTCAGCAAAACAAGCGGGGTGCAATTCAGCGCCAAATACAACTAGCAGGCCCTATATGGCGCTGAGAGAATTGATGGATTACGTGATGACTGGTAACAGCAATCAGTTTCTATTGAGATTCTAAACAAGCTATGTCCTGATGCAGTTCTAATTACCCCCGGTGTCTCATTTGCTGGTATCCGTCTGTCACTCGAGCACTTTTGGGATATGGCAATACGAAATAAATGTCAGATCACATTGTGTCATCGGGCAACTCAAGAAGTACTTATTGAAAAGCGCTTAATAGCAATAAGGGAGGGGTATGTGAGCAGCTGCCGATTTGCCCCTTTCAAATAAAACCAATTTGGTACTTATTAAGTCTTATAGGTCGGTCCCGTCCATCTTTACTAGACCACAAGCTGATACCATATTTTTATTCAAGTCGGCAATTAGCGTTCCCGACTTGATTCCATCGTCTTAATACCATTTACCCAAATGTATTAAGTAATGCGGCTTTATATCGGAAGGTTGGTTACGCCTTGAGCATTTTTAGCAGATTCCGGCTTCCTTCCAAGGAGGGTATTTGCCAGGAAAATCAACTTAGGCCAATGACTCCAAAGTATGATTCTAGTCAACATGGTCGTTACGTTGGCCGGCTTAACGATGCTCTATATAAGCAAAATTGCAAAAATGTAGCTCTCTCAGGATCTTATGGAAGTGGCAAGAGCAGCATTTTGGAACAATTTGCTAAAGAAGCGAAGGCGGGTGGTCATTCTATTGCAAAAGTTAGTTTGGCAAATTTTTGTACCGGCACGAGCAGCATTGGGCCAGATTCCAAACTTTCAACAACAGCATTACTTGAACGCGAAATCTTAGGTCAGCTTCTTTATCAAGGAGACCCTTCGAAAGCAAGTAAGTCGTCATTCAACCAAGTTCATAACATCGCCCTATATCGTCAGATTCCGAAAATCCTATCCCTATCGTTAGTTCTATTTACAGCCATTATCATCGCGATGCTTCTCCCAGGCGCCATAAAGGGAGATGCCGAACGCTGGTTCAATGCTCTAGCAAGCATGAATGATGATTCCCTGCATCATTATTTATTGATACTCATCGCCATAGCTGCCGTTACGTTTTTCCTGACTACGATTATTTCTGCATATCTACTTTCGTCTATAAACAGCCTGCATCTAAAATCAATCTCGGCATCGGGCTTGAACCTATCGCTCGATAAGGAAGTCGGCGACTCTTCATACTTCAATAAATATAGGGACGAGCCTATTTATCTCTTCGAAATTAATAAGTACGACACCGTAATTTTCGAAGATATAGATCGCTTTGACGATCTGGGTATTTTTGACGAACTGCGGAAACTCAATGACCTTTTAAACTTAGCTCCTGGCATTGTTGGCAAAAAGGGCAATAAGGTTGTTAGATTTGTATATGCTATAAAGGACAGCATCTTTACCTTTGGCAATGAGTCCAAAGGAGCTTCAAAAGAAGTTCTTGGCTCCGGTCGTGTCAAGTTTTTCGACATGGTCATTTCTGTAGTGCCGTTTATTTCAAAGTTTAATGCCAATGAAATGGCCGCCAAGGTTTTCGCTTCGGAGCTAAGGGATGCCGGTCAGACAGACGAAGGTACGCGCTATTCTGATTTACTTCTTCTGGCCGCTCCATATATTGCAGACATGCGCTTGATGGTCAGCATCCGTAATGACTATCTGGTCATGACTCAAGAAATGGGGTCCCCCTCGTTCGGTAACCCCTCTGCATTGGGGTTGACCTGTACAGGCATTTTGGCAATTGCCATTTATAAAAATCTATATCCTCTTGAGTATGAGGATCTTCGAATCGGCAAGGGTAAGTTAAATGAGCTGTACGACATACATCAAAAAGGGATTAATCGATTGCTTCCGCAGCTTTCGGCTGCGAAAAAATTACTCCAGTGTTGTATAGATTGTGGTGGTTCACTGGATGATGTTGCTGAGACTCTAGGCAACGAGCTAAAAGGCGCGTTTGATAAACGCGTAAGTTCAATAGAACGCTTAACATTAGGAACTGATTCGTTTCACACGCGCAGAGAATACTCGAACAATATTTTTGAAACCGAATTCTGGGAGGAGTTCTTCTCGCTTGACTCCGATGACTTTCTCTATGTCGGCCAACCCCACGAAACTGGTGGCCAAGGTTTTAAGCTAACAAAAAGAGAATTCCTTGACTTATTTGGAGTTGAGATATCAGATATCGGAATGCGTGATCTAGTGAGCAGCGGTTTTACTGATAGCTCGCTTGCTAACATGGATTTAAAAATCGAACAACTACGTACTGCTGATTTTTACAATAAGCAAGATTTGCTTTGCCCAATCAATACCAATGGAGGGGGAGAGCGCCTTGAATCGTTTGCCGAAATCGTTAAGCAAATAATAGGTGACGAACTTGTTTGTGAACTGATTCTAGAAGGTTACTTAAGAAAAGACTTCGACCTTTACATATCTAAATATCCTACTGATGCGAAGCCGCGCGTTGTTAACTTTGTCTACCACTGCTATCAGCGCGGTGTTCAGGACCTCGATTATTTCTTAGATGATGACGATTGCAGTGCAGTTTTAAAAATCATTCCGACCGTTCACTTGGATCGTCCCTGTTGTTTCAACCGCTATCTGCTGTCGCATATTCTTGGCAGAGGGGGCACTCCTTCAACCACGGTTGGTCGTGATGCAGTCATTACAACTGTAAACGGCATCATCAACAATTACATAAGCTCAGGAAGACAAGTAATCGAACGCTTGCTTGAGGAATATCCCAACAATAAGGGTCTTGTGCACAAGTTTATTTCGGCATTGCTTAATCAAACCGAGCGTGCCTTCGATATCATCATTGAGTCATCAGGGAGCGTTTGCGAGACTCGGTCCCAACGCGAGCTTGTTTCCTATGCTTTTGAAAACATGAATCTGGATACTTCATATGAGTGTGAGCTAAGTTCATCTTGGATGTCGGCTAATATTGAGACGATGTCAATCGCTAACGCAGTCTCAGACGAAACAAGGGCTGATGCAATAGCGAATTATCTCAACAGATGCTCAATTATCATACATGAGCTTAGCACTCTTGGAATTGAACTCAGCTCTTCGGTTGCTGAACTTGGAAACTATGACGTCACGCGCGCCAACTTGTTGTTTGCATGCAATGCATCAAATCTTCCAACGCTAGACACGCTCGAGGAAGCATATCCTTCTGTTTATAAAAGGGTCGTTTCCTCCGAGGATGCACTTAATTCTTACCTGACGGCTTTAAATCCAGCTGAATATTCGATTGTTGGATTCCCGCCCTTTATCTTTACTAGCCTCTGCCGAGCTGCGGAGTCATGGAGCGATTCGGCTAACGTTGATGAACTCGCAAGTTCAATCATTGCCAAAATAAAACTAGAGGATGGCGAAGTTAATCTGAGTGAGCTCAATCCTAACAATTCGATTGAAAATACTAACGCCATGGGAATCGCCCTGGTTCGAGAGCTCGTTTTCAACCAAAAAGTTGCAGGGACATTAAGCAATGCGAACCTTATCTTGAAGCTCGAAAGTGTCGATGATTTGAGTAGCGAACTTCGCCTGTTTGATAGATTTATAAAACAATTTCCGATTATTGAAATGCCTGTCGACCAAAATCTGGGTGATTCTGTCGTTCTGGATCTAGCTATTGGATTATTGTACAAGGCACATCTGACATCTACCAATTTGCTCAACGCAATGACCAGGCTAAGAGCGATTAACAGAAGCGTTTTCCCTCTTACGATTGATAAGGAATCGATTGATAAAATGCATTGCTATGACCCTGCCCTCGTTGAGCTGACTGAAAGAAACTTTATTGGACCAACAAAGACTGTTTATGAGTATTTAGACGGACCCAAGTGGAATTCTCGCAGGAAGGTTCTAAAGAGGCTGTTGCAAAAATATCCTACGAAAGACCGGTCTATCCTACCTCGGATCTTTTCGTGTGATTTGCCACGAATTGTTTCCGCTGCGAAGTCCTGGGGATCGTGGTTGGCTGTGGATATCGCATCTTATCCGCACTATTACCTCGATCAGAGTTGCGAGGACGATTCTGAAAAGGCAAGGGTGATTACGGAGATTGAAGATAAGGCAAAAAAGCACGGTTTGCTTTAATCCTGTCTGGTTCTCGCTAATCAACAATCAACATGTAGACTTAGCAACTCGATATTATCTCTGCAGCAATTAAAACTTCATCTAACTAATGAAGACTGCTGTGATTTACACCAGTTGTATTTCGATATTTAAGGGGCGACCTTGGAGCGAAGCGTTTATTACGAAAAAATCAAAGAACTGTTGCTTCGTCATTGCGTTGAGTTACATGCAGATGGTAGGAATAATCTGCAGGATTCGGCTGTTCATTCGGAGTATTTCTACCGCGACTTGCTAAACATAGTTTTCTCACTTCATCTTAAGAATGCAAACCAGCTTGATCCCAACATGAAGGGTTATGACCTGATTGATAGGGAAGCTGGCATCTGTTTTCAAGTAAGTAAGTCAGCAACTTCAGAGAAGGTTAATAGTACTTTAAAGAAAATTTCCGAGATCAGTTCTGAACGTTATCGGATTCGCTTTATGTTCCTTGTTCAAAAGGCGCCGAACTTCAGAGCAAATTTTAAATCATACGAGAATGTAATATTTGATCCCGCTAAAGATATATTGGATGTGGAATCTGTTCTCAGGTTTATTATTGACCTCGATATTCAAAGGCTTGAACAGGTATATAAAATAGTTTGCGCTGAACTCGATGGCTTTTCTTGCTTATCGTTAAGTAAAGAGCATGAGTCTGACTCTACTCCCTATTTCTGCGAACGAGATTATGTTAAGCGCCTGCTTGATGACAGAATTAAAGAACTCGGTCCAAAATATTCACCTGAGCTGAATATTCAAACAGAGGCTTCAGACCTATTCGCTGGCCTTCTTGAGACCGAATCATTTTATGAAACTGTCAATGAATCACTGCTTGGACTTCAAGCCCCCATTTGTTCAATGCATAAAAATCTCGATTGCCTTCGTGACCTAACCGGCACGATGCAAATTGAAGGTGTTTTAGGGCGCATAGAATCCGCAGGCACTCTAGCAAAGCAATCGCATGGTCCAGGGCTCTATAAACAACTAGACTCTATAATATCGATGAGCGATGAGCTCTTCTTTGCAATGTCTGAGCTACAGGACTATAAGAACCATAGTAAGTTTCAGGCTTTATACAGCAGTTATGATGAATATCGCAATGCCAAACTTAAAATTGAACTCATCCTCAATCACAGCGGTCGCGCTTTAAAAGGTCCCTTGCTAATTGTCGAAGGCGTTGCAGGTGTCGGTAAATCTCACTTATTTGCTGATAGCTGCCTCAAAGCTCTTTCTGAAAACAGACTTGTCTATCTTGCTTTAGGGCAATACTTTGCAAAAGGAATCTCTCCAATCAATCAGTTAGTTGAACAGTTTGCACCTGGAATTGAACCCCACTCATTCTTTACCAGTATTTCGAAAGCTGCTGGTGAAAATAGGGTACTTATTGCAATTGATGCCCTTAATGAGGGAGACGGACAGTTCATATGGAAAAACTGGCTAACTAGATTGATAAATGAAATCAAAGAATATCCTAATATCAGGCTGGCTGTTTCAGTTCGATCGCCTCTTGAGGATTCCGTTATACCAGATGAATTAAAGATTTCTAGCGATGTATGCCAGGTCGTCCTTGACGGATTTAGTTCTAATAAAAGGTATGCCATCGAATCCTTCTGTTCTTATTATAATCTCACACTCCCGCAATTCCCTTCCTTTGGAAGCGAAGCATGTAACCCATTATTCTTAAAGCTAACATGCGATTACCTCAGCACTACTAGTGAAACCAGATATTCGTGCCCCCGATCCTTCGGAAAACTAATGGCCGCTTATTTGGAAAAAGTAACTAAGACAATTTGCGCCCATCCTGATATCGATTTGGGATTTGACAGCGACGTCGTAGTACGATCGGCTCTAAATATGGTTGCCGCTTCGACGTATAGGTATGGATCTATTCCCTGGAATCAGGCTAGCAAAATAGCTTGTAAGTTGGCACGCGACGAAGGTGCAAATAAGCCTTCTCGGCTTATAGAACTGATGGTGTCGGAAGGGATTCTCAATAAGACGCATCGCTACGGCATGGAAACCGAACAAGCGACTTTCTCATTTGAAAGACTTGAAAACTATTTTGAGGCATTAAACTGCATACATGTCGTTGGAGGAAGCGCCGTTACAGATGCCATAAAAGGCAATAAATACTTTAGGGGCTTAATTAATGAACGGAAGTCGACTTGCGGTCATGAAGGCACTTTTGAGGTGCTTGCCTGCCTGCTTCCCGATTTGTTTGATATCGAGCTTATTGATGTGCTTGATCCAGAAATACTCGACTCTGATGCTTCCGTTCCATTCTGGATAATATCCAGCCTTCAATGGCGTGACGTGAGTGTTATTTCAGTTAACCTACAAAAGTTTATTGATGAGCGCATTCTCCCGAATCGTCAGGAACGAGGCGATTTTCTGCTTCGCCTTTTAGCTGATTCGCTTAATCCTAACACTGTGTTCAATGCCGATTATCTTAACGGCGTTCTTATGAGTTGGAGCGCAAAGGAACGAGATGCAAAATGGACGTCAATAGTTTCTCTTTCCAACTCTGAGTTGATTGACCCGCTAGATATTGTCGAGTGGATTTGGGACTACGCTTCAGAGTTAAACGAGCATACTGCAAGGCTTGCCGCGTTATCACTTATGTGGCTTTTAGCCTCAACTGATAATAGGCTGAGAGATAGGGCAACTAAGGCGCTTGCCTGCATTCTCGCAAATCGCTCGGCCATAGCTGCAATTCTCGTTCAGGAGCTTGTTTCTATTGACGATGATTACATTATTGAGCGTAGTTTTGCTGCAATGCTTGGCGCATTTTGGGTGAGTGACAATCGCGCCCAATGGGTTGATGTAGCCTTTCGAATTCGAGACTTTGTTTTCGCTTCAACTCATACTTATCCCAATATTCTAGTAAGGGACTACGCAAGATCTCTTTGCGAGGGCATTGTAAGTGAAGAGGCTGCGACAATGGATGACTTTGCAAACATAAACCCACCCTATTCGTCTGAATGGGATTCTTTAACAATGTCAAACGAGCAACAAAAGGAAACAGTTGACTCCATTGCAAGCGAGTTTGGAGACAGCAGTGATGAGCGCCTTTCTGTTTCAAAAATAGTCCATTCAATGAGAACAGAACATGGTAAGCATCGCGGCATGTATGGTGATTTCGGCCGTTATACATTCGGATCAGCGGTAAGGCTCTGGTCCAATCAGTGGAATGAGCAGGAACTTGCGGATATGGTCGTTGCCCAGATCTTAAAGAAGCGTTATTCAATCGAGTACTTCGCTGAATTTGATGCGCTGGTTGCGCGACATGAAGGACGCTTTGGCAGACGAGTTGAACGAATTGGGAAAAAATACCAATGGATTGAGACTTATAGGCTGTTAGCAAGACTCGACGACAACTATCCACCATTTGAAATTGAACATACCTATAAAGAAGGTTACGAAGCAGCGAAGGGTGCTCATTTTTCATTCAGCAAAAGCTTGCTATCGCGACTTATCGAATCAAATATTTCGGACGAATGTACGACCGTCGATTATGATGAGATTCGACGCCTGCAGGAATCATGGGATGAAAACAAATGGGTTTCCGCTGAGCGAAAAACATTACTTAGCGATGGGGCGGTTCAACAGAAATTAATCTGCTGGCGTGATATAGATCCGACGTTTGTGTGGCAGAATTCGCACCCCGAAGCAACGAAGTGCCTGTTTGTAGACAAACTATTTCTACCGAAGAATGACAGAGCAAATTGGTTGAGCTCAAATGAAGGCTATGAACTACTCGATAAATATAGAGCTGTCGTTCTAAATCAAGTCGAATATATTCCACTTGCGGTTTCTGCTGGGATGCCAAGCAGTTATGGGAAAAATGATGGTGCCAGTCTCTACTGGTTGTCCGGTGGCGTTTTTATTCCTCATTCGGCTATTCATTCGTTTATAAGTCTCCATAACGAGATGAATGGCAATGGGGTTCCAGAACGCTCGTTCGCCTTTAACTTTTTATATGATTACTGCGGAACAAGTGCCTTTCATTCTACGCGTGCGGCATGGGATTCGGAAATGCAGACCGGAACCGAGTCCTATATCATTGCTGCGCAGCACTATGAGGGAGGTCTTTATGATGACTCGTCCTTCAAGAATAATGAAAGTTCCGAGTTCTACCTTCCTTGCGAGGAACTCATACGTGAGTACTCTTTGGTTCATAGGGGGATATCGGACTGGCTAGACCCTGAAGGTGAGCTGGTTTGCTTTGACTCTTCAGCGCACGGTTTCAAAGAAAGCGTTCTACTTTTTGAAAAGAGTAGGCTCGAGTCATTCCTGAATAAAAATGATTATGTGCTTGCATGGGGAGAGTTTTTCTCGAAGGACTTTGAAGACAAACGTCATTATTGGTGGCAATCAGTTTTGAGAACAAATGGAGGTAAGTACAAGGCCACTGTTGACCGCGAAGAGAATGATGCTGAGGATATTGTTTTCGAAAATCCAGATACCGATCCACGAAAATTTAAGCTGAGCACCGGCTTAAGCGCAGACTCGTAACACGTTCTCTTTTACAATGGATCTCGATGAATAGCGCCTCCAGCTGACACCTTCCTATTTTCGTTTCATCATTGAAGTTCTAAGCTCTAGTTCAAGCTTCCTGTTGCGGCACCTCCTTTCACCGATTGGCAAAACGATTTACACCTAATTATTGGCACTGTTCAGGGGCATTTTCTTTGTTCTCGGCTTGATCTCGCTAAACTAATAGCTGCTGCTACCAGGGCATTTTCTGGTGCACATTCTATTGGCTCCTGCGAAGATCGGAGCGGGTATGTTTGCTGCCGAGTCCTACACCAGCCGTCATTACATTGCGATTGTTGCCATGGCCTGCCTATGCGTTTTGCTGGGCGGGCCTTCTTATGCCGCGGGCGCGGAGAGCCTCATCATTGCGGGCGCGACGTACTACGAGCCGGGCGCGTCGGGCCCCGGCTGGGCCTGGACCGATGCCGACCACCTGGAGCTTAACGGCTACGCGGGCGAGGCCATCGGCGCCGAGGGCGACCTGGTGCTGACGCTTGCCGGGCAAAACTCCGTCACGGAGTCGCATGCGCCCGATGCGGACATCACGCTGTGCGGCATGGAGGTGTGGGGCAACCTGACGCTTCGCGGCTCCGGGACCCTGACCGCGACGGGCTCGCAGTGCGGGATCCACGTTTCGCAGGCGCTCGTGGTGGACGAATGCACCGTCGATGCCCGGGCGAACGGGGCCGATATTACGGACGAGGCGGTTGCCGGCGTGATCGCAGGCGACATGGCCGTGCGCGGCGGCGGGCGCGTCGTTGCCGCGGGCGCCGGGTCCGGAGCGGG
>ERZ773190.1563-NODE-1563-length-21100-cov-14.594155_pt1 | contig 21100 bp, 25 predicted proteins | sample MGYA00511111_ERZ773190 | MGnify/ENA primary metagenome ERZ773190 (study PRJEB29015, sample SAMEA2737777) | human gut metagenome | biome: human gut; feature: human-associated habitat; material: faeces | place: China | collected 2012 ... | reverse complement strand
AATGTTACTCTTTTCATATCGTTTTCAAAAACTTTAGTAGCAAATTAGTTGCAATACTTCCCTATTGCTCCTATGAAATCCATGGCAGATATAATCTACTTTTACTACTAAAAACGAATAATCAAATGTGGCTTGCGGGTGCTTAACTGTGCCTGCTGCCATACCCACTATGAAAGGAGCTTTTCTATGAGCAATCAACACAAACATCCAACTATAAGTTTTAGAATCAGCGATGCTGAACGCAAGCAAATCGAAGCCCGTATCCTTGCCAGCGGTATGATGAAGAAAGATTACTTTGTCCGTTCCTGCATCTATAACCGCATCTGCGTTGTTGGCAAGAAAGAAACTATATATCCTCTTGTACAGACTGTTAATGCTCTGTATCTGCAATTACTTGAAATGCAGAAAGCATTTACATCAACTGGTACTACTTCTGGTACGCTTCCTGCTTCAGATGAAATAAAGGAATTGCAGACAGAATACACCAATATGCTTACAGCCATCATTGCCATGCTTGATGGTGCTAAGTATCTGTGGGAAGGAGAACACCATGAAACAAAATAATCCTTATTACCTGTTTGGCATGTATGAACCTGATACAGATTCCGTTATTGTTAATGCCATCAATAATACATATACCAGTACGCCTCGTACTATCAGTTGTAAAAAATGCAATTCATCTGTCTTGCTTGATACACCTGATGATATTGCATATCTATATCGGCTGGCACAGGAAAACCCTCTGCTGTATGCTGAATTGGCTTGCAAACCTAATGGATTACAGGAATATGTGGATACTATGAATGAATTTAATTAATATTAGCTATTTTATCATTATCACAAGCTGATTTAATAATGTTTTGCCCGAACTGATAAAAACTTTTCGTCGCTTTTCCAACGAAAAAAGCGACGAATTATTTTAATCTGTATAACTTGCCTTTTGCTTTTCCACTATCAATACATTTCTCAATCTTCTCTATTATCCCTGCCATAAAAGAAAGTCTATCATATACTCATTATCATTAACCCAATATGTTATTACCTATAATAAGGTATGAACTTTTTGTTTTTCAAAAACTATAGGTAACAGTCTTTCAGATGGTATCTGTTCCCCCTGCTCCGTTGCTGTAAATACTATAGCATATTCTCTCTGTAAATTACGTAATGTACCTACCAAATTGAACTTCTTGGTTTTTGCAATTAAAAGTGCTTTTTCTGTTCTTTCAACAAAACATTTAATTTCGTCACGAAACAAATGTGCCAAAAATTTTATTACCTCATAACATCCATTAATTTCCGATTCAATTTCCTTATGCTCATATAAAACTAATACATATTTCCTAAAAAGTTCATAATACAATCTGTCTTCGTATATCGCATTTTCTCCATACTTCTCATATAGATATTGCTGTACCAAATTTTCATTCTTCTGTGGTTTACTTAAAACAAATCCGTTATTAGTTTCTGTAATCAGCAAATTAATCGGTCCATTCTTCTTATAAAACGCTTCCCTCCACTTGAGATATTCAATGATTTCCATCGGGGACAACAACTGCTTGCACATAAGTTTGAAATCATATATCGACATACAATTAACTGCCAAGCCGTCATTAGTGTGGTTTCGAAGTAAATGTTCATATTCAGAAATACTATCATTCTCAAAAACCACTAGTGGAACAACCTCTGCACTCGGATTAATTATTGTTTTCTTTCCCCTAGCATTTATAAAAGAGACTTTTTCACTAGTAATATATGAAATCGTATCCTTTATCTGTTCTTTAGCTTTTTTGCATTTCTTTTTCAGCCACTTCTCTTCTATATTTTTGTCCTGCGTCCTATCCTTTTCATTCCGCTCCTTTAGTTGAATCGCCAGAATAATATCTTCGAGATTTATTATCAAATCTGCTAACTCTATTTCTGTTCCACCTATAGGCGTAAATTTTAAATCTGCATACACAAGTTCTTTGTAAAAATAATTTTCCGAAAAAGAACTCAACAGCTTTTCTGAATTTGTCACTTATACACCACCTATCTATTGTCGGCAAGCGATTACCTATCAGCATTTCATATTTAGCAATAATAAGGCTGAAATTTTTAATCCACAGGCTTAATATATCTTCTTCTTTTAGTTGTTCCAATACAAGCCAATAACTCCTTATTCACTAATTCTTTTAATAATTGTCTTGTCCTTGGACCTTTTAAACCTATCTTTTCTGCCACCTGTTCCGTACTATATTCAATACCAGCCTCCATAATGGCTAAAATCTGCTGATGTCTTTCTGATAACATCACTCCTTCCCTGTTTTTTAAATCTGCTGATTTTTCTGCTGATTCTGCTGATTCTGCTGATTTTTCTGCTGATTTATCATCAGATTCCTTTTCCATCTTCATCACAAGTGTCACCTGATCGAGATTTGTATCTTCAATCAATTCAGGTTTTATCCATCCTTCTGACTTCCACACATCAAGAATTGTCGGAAATCCTGAGCCAGCATTATCGCCAAATCCAACTAATCTAAGCATAGTCTGCATATGAGGATTTCTTGACTTTGAATTACCTCCACGGTAAATATCCTCTAGCGGCAGTTTCAAAATTCCCGGATTTGTAAATTCAAACGAATCAGACCTCTTAATTACCTTCAACACCCCTGCATCCATTAAGTAATCTGCGTGAATAATCATATTTACAAAACCTTCACGAACTGCTTTGTGAACCGGAGTATCATCTATACGCTGAACGCCACCTTCCAATTTAAATGGCTTTTTTAAGTCCTCAGTTAATTTAGGTGTTACTTTGGTAAAGAAATTAAACAGGTTATTTTCCCATGTACCATCATAAGTAATTCTATCATTCCAGCGGATATCTGCTGTCACTTGACTCTCATTACGATAATCCATAAAAACATTATCAAAGCGTTCTCTGATAGCCTGTCCTGTACCAAACATCAAAAGTCCTGCTAATGTCAAGCCTTCTACTCCAGTTTTTCTATCTTTCCTATAACCACCCAACTTTTCAAGAAAAGACTTGTCATCTAAAGCATTCCATACATGTCCATCATTTCTGATTTCAAAAATCTGACGATATTTTCTTAATGTTTCTTTATCAATATCATCCATTGTATAATACTCAATTATTTGATTATCATTGCCCTCTGGATTTTGATCTCTTATCATTCCTCTAATCTCATGCTCTGTCGCATGATAATCGCCTTCATGATTTCTTTTATATGTTCCCTTATATGGATTTTCACCAACATATACCGGACGCATATTAAAATCAGCTCTAGGAACATGGATCACAATTAGACTTATACTGCCATCTTCAACAATCTTTACATCATCATCAGTTAATAAGTTTATATTCACCTTATTTCCATTAATCGTATTCCAAAAATCCTCCTTCTGCTTAGGCGCATCCTCTATTCCTTGTATTATAAATCGTTCCTTCGGATCAGTCTTTGTTTTATCTTCTCTTACTCCAAGTATGATATATCCACCTTTTGTATTGGCAAATGCAGAATATGACTCATACGCAGATTTTGGCACACTTTTTTCTGCTTTTTTGCACTCTATATCAACTTTTTCACCTTGGTAAATGAGTTCCTTTAACTCCTGCATATTCATATGCTGCACCTGCTTTCTTTATTACATTACGATACTTGTTGCGAATGTCCTGATTATCAACCACGTAATCAAACGCAACGAAGTATTCATCTCCATCTTCAGTCTCTAAGTCTATTAATGAATCCAATAATCCCTGATTACTCCCTTTACTTTCAACAACAAGCTCATTGTCAAAGAAAAGCTGACTAACTAATTTCCAGAAGTGAAGCCCTGCACCCGTATCCTCTGTCCATAAATATCTCATATCACAACTCCTCTTCCAGCGTTATCCTGTTATTATCAAACTTCAGCACCTTAAAGCTCTTATCAGATACATTAAGTCCGTCATAATTTCGCAGGAAGAGCATATACTGATTTGACAACTCAAAATTAATGAATCTCCTGACATCATCATTAATCAGACAATCTGCATTATCTATTACAATAAAACTATTTCTACACTGTTTTATTGCTTCTAAAAAATCATCTGATTTGTAGTTAAATAGCTTGATTGCTTTGTATTCTTCTGTCAACCTTATATCTTCCAACATTTCATAAAATACTGTTTTTCCGATACCACTGTATCCACCAACAAGTGTAATTCTGTCATCAAATGTCAAATCATATGAAAATGGAGCTGCTTTAAATGTAATATTCTTATAAATCATCTGCTTCTCTCCTTTCATATTCATTACTCCACCATGCATTATAACCTCTGCCACCGATAACTATATCAGAATCATTAAATCTGATTTTGGCATCATCCGGAATATCAAAAAGCGTTGGTCTTGACATATAAATCTTAATATTATCCATAGTAAAAAGTATTCTAAGTACATTCGGTCCACATTCCTCAACATTTACCACTTTATCAGGATGCTTTACAATATTAAGTAATGTCTTGCAACCTGATGATAAATTTCGAATTGTACCCAAGCCATATTTTGTTTCTATATGCTTGTCTGGCGTCAGCTTAGCCGCATCCACTTGTTGAATCAAATCAATTTCTTTTTGTGACATCTCTTCATTGCCTGTATTCAGGTTAAAATACAGGTCATTCTGAAATATCCAATCCTTTAAATTCTTTTTTTCTGTATAGACGTTTATCATTGATATTACTCCTTCAATTTACTATCAATTTTGTACCAATGTCTTTTCACCTGATTCCGAATACCACTCTCAAGCACCTTACTTTCAACATTTTTCTTATTACCCATCCTTTTTCCTTCCAGTACAAATATTAATTATTTTGAGTTCATCATCATTATTACAACAATTCAATTTTTCATCTAATATCAATTCACATATTATTTTCTCTCAATATTATCTATTAACATATCTGTTTTCTAACGATTGCATTTTCCAATTCTATAAATGGAAGTTCTATCATTGCTATATTACTGATATTAACTATTATCTCAATTTCATTAATGTCTGTATAATATACAATATTTTCACTAAAATCATCTGACATACCATCATATACAATTGCTACTTCATCTGACAAGTTTTCATCTTGATTAAAATCCATTAACCCCTGTTCGCTTCGACCGTCCTTATAATCAATATTTATCTTTTGTGTCATATATATATAATCGTCGTCTTTCCAATCATACTTTTTCGCTATTGTATTTATTGCTTTCTTAAATTTTTCCGACATTGTTTTATCTGATTCGTACTCATAATCATTAAGCGATTCATATACAACCAACGGTATTTCTCCTTCACCTGAACTAGAATCCCAATCCATATCGTAAGGGCCACCACATGCTTCATCAAGTAAAACAATTTTCTGTATATTATCCATATTTAAATACAATACCGTATTATTCATACATGGTATAACTAATTTATTATTTCCCATAGATTCATATATCATATCTCTTGTTGAATCTGTTATTGGATACCATTTGTATTTCTTACTATTAATAGCTAATATACCTATATTCCCCCAAAATCCACTTACATTTTCCTTATTACAATTTTCATTTACTTCCAAGAAATATGTCGATACCTGTGGTTCGAAATAATTTTCTTGTTTTATAACATTAACGCTTGTCCTTAAGCACATTGCCAAATCTCTTAATTCCGCCAATGAAGCATCCTCTCCAGCTTCTATTCTTTTCAACTGTTTAACAGATATTCCAGTGAAATTAGAAATATCTTCTATATGCATTTTTAATATTTCCCTTATATTCTTAACTCTATTTTTTTTTATGTTCCCAATCAATTCATCTGGGGTCAGTTTTAAATATTTTAATATTTTTTCTAAATGTTTATCATAATTAGTTTTATTAGTAATCTCTCCACCTATCATTTTATCTAATGTAGGTCTTGATATACCTGCCTCACTACATAACTGAGCTTTAGTTATTTTCCTATCTTCCATAATAAGTTCTAACTTATTACCTATATTACTTCTTAAATCAAATAATTTATCTAAATATGCCATTATAATTCCTCCTATAGAATCTTCATAATTCTTTGCAAAGGTATTTCTATAATCACATAATACTTCCATTTTTAATTTATGTCAATATTTTTTTTACTCTTTTACATTTTTTCTTTTACTTTTATTTTCCAATATTTCTCACTATGCACTTAAATTTAAGACATTTAATTTTTTACTAAAATCTTTTATTTATAAACATTTTAGGCAATAAAAAAGAACCTAACATAGCATTTCCACTATGTCAGGTTCTGAAGACCTAATAAAAATCAAAATCCCTTACTTTTTTATAAATATTCAGTTAAGCATTCTGATTGTCCGTTATTCAAACTCTTGGGCAGAGAGATTTATCTGGCTGTTTCTTGGTACACATTTGTGCGTTTTATTCTCTCTATTCATCTTATTTCGCATTTTTGTGTACCTCGTCTAAAATTTTTAGAGCCAAAATGGAGCCAGCAAAATTTATAATAAATTACTCCTTAATTGTTATAGAGAATATTCTACTTGCAACTGCATTATATGATTCAACAAAACTCCTCTTAAATTTCTCTACCAGTTCTTTATTATCGATAGCCCAAAACTCAAATAACTTTGTTGAATCAAAAATCGCCTGATGATCAATAAACCATTTTTTATATTTTTCTCTATCCTTTTCTTGATTATATCTTGATGAATCTGGTCCATTTTCTTTAAAATACGTCCAATTCATATCTACTTTACTTGCATTCTCCCAATACGGATGTTCTGGATCTAAATCAAGAATATACTTGTATATTACCTCCTCTGGTCTTACAGTTCCCGGTAATTTTATGATGTTATTCAAACGATTTCTTAATTGTTCAGGAATCGTTTGTAAGTCTTTATCCTTTACGTCTCCATCAAGCACAATAAGCACATTTCCAAAATAAGAGACATCACCAGTAAATAAACTTAATAGCTGATCACAACCAATTTTTACGTCTAATATATCTACATAAGGTAGATACTCTGGTATTAATTTTTGTATAAACCACCTATTTTCTGCATCTTCTGAATAAACTTTTACTTTATTTGAATTCTGCAACATAGACTCCACCAATAAATCATTTTCAATTGTTGAATAATCAGGATTGCGTTTCATTTCCAAACGCCTATTTCCATTTGTAAAATAATATAATTCAACATCATTATTCTTACTAATATTATTATGTGCATTCTTATTGCAAATATGCCTAAGTAAATCAGAACTATGAGTTGTCACAACAACTTGTATGTCATTTACTTTTGCTTCCTTTATAAGTAAATCAATAAGCCTCTTCTGTGCTGCTGGATGAAGTGTTGCATCTATCTCGTCAATCAGTAGAAGCCCACCAGTCCATTCTTCTCGTTGCTTTTTCAGCCTTTTAAAAGAAAGGATAGCCATTAAAATCTGTCCTAGATTATCTTGACCTGATGAATTTGTTAGATAATCGTACTTATCAGTTTCTATTCCAACACCTTTTTTCTTATCAGTTTCTCCTATCGAATAATTGCTAACATCCGCAACTGTATCATACAGTGATAATATCCGAGTGTATTGTTCAACAAACCACTGTTTCTGTTCATCATCAATGAACTTTATCTTTTTTGTGGTTATTCTATCCTCATTAGCCTCACCTATAGGAAATAGTCTTGATAATCCCAAATAAATTACAGGTATCTGCATTTTAGCTTCTGTTTTTTTACCATCTTCAAGCATTTTTAATGGAATCACTCTAAATCTATCTTTTCCATTATCATTTTGCCAAGCAGTCCTGAATTTTCTATAATCAGTTTGCTTATCATTTTCATCGACTATATCTATTTGAATTCTGTCCGATCCCGAAGCATCATACTTTTTGCTTCCATGAAAAATCTCACTGAATTCTGCTCTAAACTGTCCGTCGGAATATGTAGTACCATCTTTCTTCTTCAATTCGCCACTATTGGCCAATACCCCTAAAATTGTAGATTTACCTGTTGAATTTCGACCTGCTAAAACAGTTAGTCTTTTCCCCAATAAAATATCCATATTTTTAAATTGTCTAAAATCATTCAATTTTAAAATTTTGTACATTCCTGTTCTCCTTTATCGTAAATTCACACAAATTCCACTCTGTTGCATCTGGCTATCCGTTGGTATCATATCCAGATGTCTAAATATTATAATTTCACTTGCTTTTCTCTTTACAGCCGCACTATAGTTCAAATCAAACCTTTTCAAAATATGATTTTGGTAAATATCTGCAATTTCCTTAACATCATCATATGTAATAACCCAATCACAATTAACATGATTATCTATCATTCTTTCGATTCTTACATGATCATTATATGAAAAAAAATTCAAATACAATTGTTTTCCCTTACCAAAATATGGAGGATCAAAGTACACAAATGCATTATGCTGATATCTAGGCAAATAATTTTGAATAAAAGAATTAACATCTTTATTATACAAATGGATGTGGTTTTTTCTTTTTGCAATTTTTATAATACGTTCAATTAAGGCTTCTCTATTAAACCTAGCATCCATTCTCCAATTACCATTCTGTTCTGTACCTCCAATTACTCCACCTTTTATTATTCCCGATCTATTCGTTCTATTCAAATAGAAAGTCGCAAAACCAAGTTCATAACTATATCGATTACAATTATCTATCACTTGTCGCTGCCTGTTCCATTCATCAATAGTTAATTCTACATTTCGTATATCATTTATAAATCTATCTGTTTCTGAAAGAATTGCTCTCCAAAATGAATAAATTCCTTTATCCAAATCATTGATAACTATATCATTCACAATTTCCTTTTCTAATAATTCTAATGCAATTCCCGCACCGCCAGCAAAGGGTTCCACATAAGTTCCGCCCACATGTCCTGTTTGTCGAATCAATAGCTCCATAAATGGCTCTAATTTTCCTTTACCACCTGGATATCTCAATGGAGAATAAAACATGATATAACCTCCTTTCCGTCAAATTATTATTTTATCTAATATCATATTGATTTTTATCCAATTTTACATTTAAAGTATACAACATTATATTCAAAACATCTATATTTATTTCAACTCTCATACCTAAAAAATTCCCTAGCCATTATCTCCGCAGTAGCCCGGTTATACCCCTTTTTCAGATACCCCTGCACAATCGTCCCAAACATTCCCTTAACCATATCATCCTCAATATCACAATATGCCTGCATTTTCCCGGACAAAGCCATTGCCACATACTCTGTTGGCTTGTTATCCAACAACCTATGCAGCTTCGCCAGAGACTGCTCTGTTGTCCTCAGAGCAGCCTCCACTTCTTCGCACTTTATCCGCAACATATTTCCATCTGTAAACCACACCTCAACATAGCCGTTATCCATGTTATAAGCACATTCCACGATATTATCTATTCGATTATCTTTCATCTCATCAATCCATCCTTCCAATTATCTTGTCCCATAAGACCTGTCATATCGCCTTATCTGCTGCTCTATACGCTCCTGTTCCTTTACCTTACGAATAATCGTATCAATCTGCTCTGCACCGGCATATCTCTTCACACGCTCCAGATCATCAGCCTTTTCCTGCAACAGCTCTGTCCTATCACTCATATTCTTAATCTTGCCCTTGTAAAACTCCACATCATCTGACAATCTCTTCTTTTCCTTTCGAAGCTGTATTACTTCCTCTTTTAGCCTTACACACTGGAATGTCAGATTCTTTATCAGTGTTTTAAGCTTATTCACAAATGGCATAACCACCTTATCCCGAAATGACTTAGCACTTGCAAATGCTCCCGGTTCCGGCAGCTGCCATTCCGGTGCTTCATCATACTTTCTCACATCACGCTGTAATAGTTGCTCTGACTGCACCATCTGCTCTATATAGTTCTTTAGCTCATTCTGTTGCTTTTCAAGTTGAACATTATTCTGTTGCAAATCATTGTATTTCTGTCTTAATGCCTGATTATCCGATTGCAATGCTTCATTCCTTTGCTCTAGTGTATAATTGTCTGTGGACAACTGGTCATTCACATTCTTCAATTCACTATTTGTGTATTGTAAATCTTCATGCCGTTGTTCCAGTTCTTCATTATCTGTACGCAACTGTAACTGTTTCTGCTTCAAATCATGATTTTCCATACGGAGCCTGTCTTTACGGCTTTCAAGCCTAGAATTCTCCACACGCAAATCCTGATTATTTGCAAGCAATGTCTTATTCTCCTGTTGTGCCGCTGCACTTTCTTCTTTTGCCTTTTGCACTGCTGCTTCTGCTATTTGCTTTTCTGATGCAATATCATTTAACTCCTGTTTCTTTACTGAAACCTCTTTGCCAAGCTGTGCAACTGTCGAAGCTATTTCCTGTTTCTGGCTATCTAATTCTGCTACTTCTTTTGCTCGTTCTTTCTTTTCAAATTCAAGCACCGACAAATGCTTCTCATGTGTACCCTTTTGAAGCCATTCCACATCATATCGCTCCATTACAGCTGCAAGTTCCTGCTTCTCTGATGCAATCCATTGATTTAATTCTGTAGCACCTCTTGTGCCGCCTTTGAACCCTTCTGCTACCAGTGCAGATTTTAATGATACCCTTGTATCAAGACCTCGCTTACTTCCTGTAATATATGGCACAAAATCAATATGCAGATGGGGTGTTTCTTCATCCATATGCAAATGTGCCGAGAATACATACAAGTACGGATTTCTGGCTTGGAACTCATCCATAAATTCCGTTAAAATCCTTTTTGCCAACAATCCATCTTCACTTTTGGCATTCATATCATCTTTATTTCCAATCTGAAATATTACTTCATGAAATAACTTTTCCTGCTTGCCCCTCCTGATTTTTTCATAATAATTATCAATCATGCGATCTTTCCGTTTCTGTTTTGCATTATATCGTTCCAGTGCTTCATCAAACAATTTATGATAAACCTGTTTAATATCTTCCTGGCAAAATTCCACATTATCGACACTTCTGTTTCTATCTACATTCTTAGCTGTAAATGCTCTGGTATTATGGTTCACAGAACCTTTTCCGATCATTGCACTTATCGTTCTCTCCATAGGCAATCTTCCCCTTTCTTTTATCTGTCATATTAGCGCCGGATATCGGCATAGAGCGAGGTTCCCTCGCTCTGGCTTTGTTACTTTCGTCGAAAGTAACGCAAAAGCACTTTTGACATCAACATCTCCTTTCAGGAGCTGTCGCCATCAAAAATGCAGACCTGAAAAGAATAGCAAGCTATTCTTAGTCAGGTTTTGCGCCCTGCCGGGAGCTTTTCTGCCTGCGGCAGTCAGTGTACACAAGCCTCCACTGTGTCAACCACACCACATTTTCCTTATCCATTCTAACGGAAGCGTGACACGCAACCGTTATATATGTTTAAGAAAAACTACCACCGAAAGCTCTCCGGCACACCTCGTCTATCCAAATATTCCTTTCGAGCCCTTTCCTTTTCTTCTTCCGTTGGTGCAGTCTTATATTTTGTATACAATTCTCTCATTACCATTGCATCCAGTTTCTTCTCCAGCCCCTGTTTTATCTGAGGCAACAGTTCCACCTGTTCCAACATAAAATATCTCATTATCGCAACGAAAAGTTCTTCTGAAATCTGTACATTTTTCATATCAATCCGCCATTCCTTTCCTAAATTCATTCAAGACCGCAACACTGCAAAGTCTATATGCTTTGCAGCCTTGCAAAGTTTATCTCCGCAATTTCTATATAGACTGCAATGTTGCGTTCTTGCCTTATCCCTGCTTTACTGCATCCAATTCCCAATACCACGAGTTATTGATTTTCTTTGCCCGGATGCCCAATTCTTTCTTTGCATTTTCCAATGTTCTCTTTGAAATGCCCTGTTCATCAGCCATTTCAAAAACTTCATTACTCTGCACCATATTAGTTGTTTCTGCCAATTCACGAAGCATTTGCTTTGCCTGTTCCAGCTTATTTGCCTTTGGTGCAATACCGCCAAGTACTTCATCTGCAGTAATCTCATAATCTCCCAACCAATGAAAGCCCATTTCTGATAGCATAAATGCCTTTGGATGTCCAAATGCCGCAAGATTATTCTTTATCTGAACAACTGCTCTTGTATTAGGTCCTCCCTCTATTCTGCCGATCAGAAGCACACTCCTCGCCACAGCAAAGAAGTCAATGGAACCCATGCCCCTGTATGCTGCTTTATTACCCGATGCCTTATTCATATGACCAATATGAAGAATTGCACACCGGTATTTCTCTGCTAATGCTCCAAGTCTCTTCGTCATATCTCTTGCCTCATTTGCCCGGTTCATATTCATACCACCACCGAGATATGCCTGTATCGGGTCTAATATCAATACTTTTGCCCCAGTCCTAGCAAGTGCCTCTTCCAGTCTTTCATCTGCCATAGATAGAGACTTATCTCTTTCATCAATAACCAGTATCTTTTCACAGTCCGCTCCGGCAATTTCAAGCCTCGGCTTTACTGTATCTGCCAGTCCATCCTCTGCTGTCTGATAAATGACATTTACCGGCTCCTGCACATCCATATCACTGTTGAGACATTCTCCATTTGACAGCTTTGCTGCTATGTTTAACACCAATGTGGTCTTTCCATCACCCGGATCTCCCTGAATAATTGTCAGCTTCCCATATGGTATAAACGGATACCACAGCCATTTCACTTCCTGTGACTCAACCTCCGACATCCGTATCATCTTTAATTCTGTCTTCTGTTCCTCCATAAAGTCCTCCATTTTCCAATCTTTTATTTGATCCTAAGAAGAACCTCTGCTATACTCTAGTTGTATTTACAGGTGTAACAGAGGTTTTCTTTTGTTACCGCAAGTCCTAACAGTTGCCGCTGTCAGGACTTTTTTCTTTATCAATCTGTACTCCCTGCCAGAGATACTTGGCACCATCCAACATTGCAATAATCGCCTGTAACATATCCATACAGTCATTTCGCATATCTTCCAATCCATCAGCAGTAAGTGTTATCTCCTGCTGTTCCAGTTGTTTTACCAGTTCTGAGAGATTTGTCTGCATATTCTGCAATTCCTCTACAAGCTGGTAAATGACCTCTTTCTTTCCTACAACACATATTCTGTTATAAATGCAGGAACGTACAAAATAATCTTTCTTCTGCATACCGCTTGCAAGTATCTTGGCTTCAATCATTTCCCGCTCTCTGTCCGATACACGAAAGCTGATTGTTGGATGTTTGTGTACTCCGCTCATAGCTCGTCCTCCTCATTCTCTAGTTCTAATCTTTCTGCCAGTTCAGCCTGCTTATTCGGATATAAATGTGAATAAGTATTTAATGTTGTTTCTATCTTTTCATGTCCCAGCCGCTCCGCTATTGCCAATGGCTGAAATCCAAGTTCCACCAGAAGCGATGAGTGGCTGTGACGCAGATCATGAATACGGATTCTCTTAACTCCTGTTTCCTTTATGCCTCGTACAATCTCATGCTCCATATAAGATTTTGTAAATCGGAACATTCTTTCATTTGGCATAATTCCATATAAATGACTGCAATATTCTTTTAACTCTTCTGCCAGAAATGGTGGTATTGTAATCTTACGATTGCTCTTTGGTGTTTTAGGCAGTGTAATTACATCTTTTCCATCCAATCTCTGATATGATTTAGAAATGCTTATAATTCGTTTTTCCAAATCAATATCTTCATAGATAAGTGCCAGCAATTCTCCTATACGCATTCCGGTCCAATACAAAAGCATAAATGCCATTCTCGCCTCTGGTTTCTTATCCATAGACGGAAGAAACTGCTTAAACTCCTGTTTTGTCCAGAACTCCATATCATCAGCCTTGCTTTCCCCGATACTTCCTGCTTTCCTGCATGGATTATCGTTCAAGTCATAATATCTGACCGCATAATTGAATAGTGCTGCCAACTGGTTATTAATACTTTTAAGATAAGTCGGTGCGTACCCCTGCTTAATCAATTCATTCTGCCAAGCCCTGATATCTGAAGTCTTAATCTCACACATCTTTTTCTTTTTGAAATATGGTGTAACTTTCAAATCAAACACATATCTTTTATTCTTGATTGTGCTTTCTCTAAGCCGGTTCTCCACATCAGCGAAATAGATTTCAACAAAATTCTCAAAGTTAATATCCAAATCTTTTCTCTGCTGTTGCCGGAAGTTACGCTCCCGCTCCTCCGCTTCTGCCTTTGTCTTAAAGCCTCTTTTGTTCTTTTTATGGCGTACACCCTGCCAGTCCTCATAATAGAACTGGCAGCGCCATGTTTTACCATCTCGTGTAGCTGGCATATCATCATCTCCTCTCCATTAACCAACTGCCATACCGTAAAACTTTTCTTCAAAATACTTTGTAGGTACCTTGCCTGAAATCACTCGATAGCCTTTTTCTTTCAATTCATTATTAAGACCACGAATGATTTTGTAAGCATATCCTCTTGATACTCCAAGAATCTGTGCCGCTTCATCAGCTGTAACATACATTTTCATCGTATTCTCCATATTGAGTTCTCCTTTCATGTTTAATGCCAGTACACTTTTGTGTCCTTATTTGTTCGTATTATATCAGTACACATTTGTGTCTGTCAAGTATTTATATAAATTTTTATACACAAATGTGTCCCGATGTGATAGAATAAGTTTATCAAAATATAAAGGAGCTGTTTTCATGACTACTGGAGAAAAGATTAAATACTTTCGCAATATGCGTGGAATATCACAGGAAACGCTTGGTCAGTTGTCCGGCATAAACTCTGCAACAATAAAGAAATATGAATATGGAATCCGCAATCCAAAGCCTGACCAGCTTTTAAAGATTGCCAATGCACTAGGCATCAGCATTAATATTTTCATGGATTTTGATATAGAAACAGTTTCTGATGTATTATCATTACTGTTTAAACTGGATGACCAGATTGATATGAAATTTGAGGCAGATAAGGACGATGAGGGCAATTTCAAACCTGCTACTGTTAAGCTGTCCTTTAAGAACAACCTCATCAATAAAAAACTCTGTACCTATATGAAAGCTTTGGAAATTCGTGAAAATATGCTAAATGCTAAAGATGAATATTCAGAAGAAGAGTATGCTGACAGTTTGCAGCATATCAATGAAAATATCGAAGAAATCAAGCAACACCTGCTTGATGACAATATGGTTGTCAAAAAAGGCACTGACCGCCTTACTGCGAAAGTTTATTAAAGATTACAAAGGAGACCAATTATGAAAAAACGAATTAAACATACTCTAAATTTTATATTGAAAGAAGTCATCTTAAAATACTTATTTTGTTACATTCTTTCTGTTATTGCATTAGCTGTACCTTTATTTCTTAATATTGACGAACCATGGAACAGCTGGCTTATAAGCTTCTCAGCATCTATCTTTTCATTACCTGTTATTTTTATAATATATAATCTGTATGTCTCAGCACTGGAAAAACATACACAAGATAAAATTTCACAGAAAATAAATAATAACGTGATTAATGTTTTTGCTCAATTTATTTATTTCACAGAATATTTCTACTATAAACTTGAAGATAAAAAAGATGGCGATGAAGCTACTTTAAATAAAATTTTAATGTATTCCGAAAAAGAGCTTTTCAAACTAATATCTGATAACACATTTTCTGGTATTATCCTTTTTAGTGAATTCGACTCATTTGATACATATATTGATGATATCATAAATGAGCCTGTTGTATGCAAATATGCTAATCAAGAGGATATTTCTATTCTCATTGATTTCATTAATTCATATAATGCTTTTAAAGATATATTTAATTCTATTGTGTCTAATGACTATATAGTATGTGGAAAATATGAGAATATCGACATTCAAGAAAGCAATTACGCAAAAAATAACAAAGGGAAAATATTCTATGACGCTATGTGGCTATTAGATAGTGAAAATGTACAATCCTTTTATACTGCTATGTATCCCATTTACGAAAAAGAATCTCTATTACTAAAATTAAAACTTTCTGGCACAAAATCACAAGAAATTGCAGATTCTATAAAAAGTGTTTATAATTGTATTAATAAATGGCTTTCTATCCATTCGGATTCTAGAATCTCTATTTCTAATTCAATTGTTATGTATGGACGTTTACATCTAGACTACGATATAACTTTCAATCAATATATGAAAAACAATATATCTATATGTAATCGCTTTTAGCTTCTTGATTTTACAAACATTTCGTGATAATATCTAATTAAACAGAAAGCACCCACTCCAAAGGTGGATGCTCCGAGTTTAGGTTAATGAATGTCCTTAAGGACACCGCCTATCCTGTGGATCAGACAGGATAGGCATTTTTATTTTCGCCTGCTCTTTCTCGAAGAGCTTTTCTCTTTATCGAGAAAGGCAAGCAACGCTACAATCAAGCTACCAAAGGACATCAACAATGCTAATATCCCAATGAAAATCGAAATGATTTCATAAGCCGTCATCGGCGCCACGTCTACACTCCGTTTCGGTCGGTGCTAAGCAGGTGCCACTGGCACCTAGCACCCCTTCCTATGTATTCCGGTAAACCAGTATCATAAACTCGGGAGGCTACCACCCTGTCATGGGTACTTTCCTTAGGCAATATTCTTAACATACACATACTAAACATTGCAATAAAAGTCTATTTTTGTTTCAACAATTCATTTAATATATTTTTATACTTTTCCCCACCATTTCCTAATACAATATCATTGATAATTGACAGCACTATTGCTTGTCCTCCGCAAACTCCATCTCTATCATAGTCTTCTGGTATTTCATCTGCAGATGTCGGAATTTCAATCTCATTAATCCACCATCTGTCAATTTTTTCATATAAATTAGTTAATGTAACAAATAATTTTATGTCATCTTCTGTAAAACCAATATTTAGATTTTTTAATAATTCATGAGTAATCTCATTTCGCCGCTTCCGTATCTTTTGATAATTATCAAAATCTTCTTGTGTAATAGCCTCGGATTCCATAAACCATTTTAACGATGCATTTTCTAACTGCTTATCCAATGTTCTAACTTCTTGTTTATATGCTTCAGATTCAATATAAATTGCTTCACCATTTTCAAAGTAAAGGTCATCACAATAAAATCCCTTCACTTGGCTTATTACATAGTCTTTTAAGCATTCATAATTCATTACAAATAGTGCTGCAAAATTCACATTTGTTTTTATAATGTTTTCATCTAGTATATTTGCACAATTATCAATATAAGATCATCCTTATTGTTTATGTTCTCAAGATTCTAAAGCTTTCTTGCCTTTATACAAAATGAAATCGGCAACATCTTTGCTTTCTTTGTTTTTGGATCAACATCTCCTGTAGCATTTAATGATTTATCATCTGATTCTTCCACTAATTGCTCTACCATAAATCCAGCTTTTGCCAATGCATTAATGTATGTTGAAATCTTTCTATTACACAGAACAATTTCACTATCATGCACAGGCATTTTAAAGTATGATTCATCATAATAACTCTTCGTCATTACCAGCTTTTCATCCTCAAAAACCTCTTTACGTTCATCACAGGACCACGCTACACAATAATTCAATGTATGGTGCCAGCTAAATATAAATATACCATCCTTTTTCAAATACGAAGCAATCTTATCAAATGTGCCTTGCAAATCTGTTGTCCAGCCAATACCATATATGGAATACACGTAATCAAAATAATCTCTGGGCACATCAAGTTCATCTTCCATCTTTGAACATATTAGTTTTGCAGAATATCCATTATCCTTCAAAAGTTTAGCTGCATTATCAAGTTGCTTTTGTGACAAATCAACGCCCCATAACTCCCCTACACCTTTTTCAGCATTGTATTTTAAAGAATGCCCACTTCCACAGCATATCTCCAACATCTTCTTCCCTGTAACATCACCAAACAGATGCAAATCATCTTCTGTTGGAAATCGTACCCCATACACTGGAAGTGCTGTTGTTCCAAACCACAAATCGGCATGTTCATTCCAATAAGTTCTATTTTTGTCTATTATTTCTTCATTTTTCATATCCTCTTATCTCCCAATCTTATCATCAAATATAATTATACCTTTGTATTATCAGGTTGATGTCTTCTAATATATGATATACAGTTATCAAGATGTTTTTCATCCACTATAGGCTCCCACGACTTACCTCCCATAATCCTTTTGGTATCTGCTCTACAAGGATAGGAAATTCTTTTCTCAATAGTCTTGAAGATGTTCCGAATAATAGTTGCCCAACTTGGGAAGGTTCTAACTCAGTTTTTACTAAAACATGAATATGATTATATGCAACTGTACTTTCAACCAACTCTATATCTTCCTTTTTATCAAAGATCTCGTTGATAATGCATCTCAACCTTTCCCGAATCGCATTGTCATAAAAAAGATTTTTTCTGTATTTTGTAGAGCCTATAAATTGATAAAAATTCTCATATGCTTCATTTTCAGATAATTGCTTCATTTCTAATCTCCCTTACAATTCAACTAATATTTCATTTGCAAAGTAATATATATTCTCTTTCTTATATCCATACTTTGAATTTGGAAAAGCTATGTGTGGTTCAAATGTAAAATATTTTACATCACTAAGTTTCTGTATATTACCCTTTTCAATATAAACTCTATCTCCTTTGTCTTTCACAATCGAATGTCCTAAATTCCCCATAAAATCAAGATTGATAAATCCGTTTTTTACTATAAAATCATTCATATGATAATAAAGTTCTTCAAATGTTGTCTCTTTCGTAGCAAATCGCAATAATTCCTCATGCAGCTTTTCTTCCATTTGCAAGCCACTTTTCCACTCTGAGTTTTCAATCTGTGCCACATCCTCTACAACCTTACCATTTTCCACTATAATAGTCCTTGCAAAATCACCCCAAATATTCCCTGTCTGTGGACTTAAATCAATAGTAATAATGTCGTCTATATCTATAACTCTATCAGATGTTACATATTGCTTGCCTGATACCGATATAGTAGTTTCATCACCTGCAAATACAAATGCGCCAACATCCCAATACCAAAAAGAATCTGCCCCTAACTCTAACATTTTTTCTTCACATAGTTTTCGGATTTCAAGCAAATTAATTTCTGGTTTTATAACTTTCTTTATGTATTCTATAGTTTGCTTTGCTGCCAACTGAATTTTGCAGTAAGTTTGTCTTTCAATCTGCAAATACTTCTCTATCAGTTTAGGCTGTATCAACGGATACGTCCAATTATCTGGCAACTCATCCATGAGAACAACCTTTTCCATCTCACTATGAAGTTCTTTTGCAAATTCCGATATCTCTGCAAAATAAAGTCCTCCAAACGATTCTTCCCCCGTATCGTTCACTCTGGTCTTTCCTATAACCGAATATACACATACTGGCTTAATATCAAACTTAATAGCTCCTGTTTCCTCCTGTAGCTCCCTTTTAGCTGTTTCAAGAATGTTTTCGCCTGCTTCTCTGTGTCCTCCCGGCACTTCAAATGTGTCTCTTTCTTTATGCTTACAAAATACCCATTTTCCATTACTCTGTGAAATAATTACCGCAAATTTCAACAATGAATCGTCTATTGAATCATAAAATTTCACTTCCAACATATTCTTCTTCCTCCACTGAAATCTCTATAATTATATTTGCCTTGAAACAAAGTGTACAATTTCTTTCCCCGGCTCAAAAATATATGGTATCAACTCCAAAGGATATACCTTAGTACCTTTCTTTAAATCCTCTAGCGGAACCCAACAGAAATCTAAATCAATTCTCTCATTATCCAGCTCATCATATCCATGAAATACTCCATCCAAAGGAATACCATCATCTACTAAGTGAACATTATAATAAAGGCAAATCTGATGGCATGGTCTCTTACCCCATGGAAAATATATTTCACCAATTGCCAGTAAATTATCTACCTCAATCTTAGCATGAATCTCTTCTTGAAATTCTCTTTTTAGCGTTTCCATACTTGTTTCCATCGCTACTACATGTCCGCCAATAATTGCATAATCATCATTTTTCGGACGCTGTAATAGAATTTTTCCATTGCGTATCAATATTCCACCAACTCTGTATGAAAACACAAAATGATCATTCTTAAATAAAATATCCACTTAAAACTCCTTTGCATTTATTTAAACTATTTCAACTCTTCTATCCATTTGCCATTTTCTTCAAAAAAGAAATACTCACTAATATTGTCATTTAAAAATACTTCCAACATCTTATCCATTCCATAAGCAAGTTTTCTCTGCTTCATTTCATCTAATGTCAGCCAGAATACATCCCCTTCTTCAGACGAAGTAACTATTCCTTCAAACTTATCTGTCTTATATAATAACACTATATATCTTGTTTCTTCATCCTTCATCCAGTCTTTTATCCCACAAAGTTTTGGTTCTGAAATTTTCAATCCAGTTTCTTCCCACACTTCGCGTATCACAGCATCTGTAAATGATTCTCCTCTTTCCACATGTCCTCCCGGAAATGTTATTCCAGAGTAATCGTCACCAGTCTTATCTTGGACAAGTACCCTATTTTCACTAAACACCATACACATATTTGTCATTATCACTTTTTCTGTTCTTGCCATACGTAATACCCTTATCCTTCATTTGCTGAATCTATATATATCATTTCAACAATACTGTCTGCATCAATGTCAGATGTAATAATTTTTTCATTAAAAACTGATGAAAAATCCTTTTCTCTCCACCATCTACGCATATCTTCTTCACCAAATTCCTGTTTTTTATCTCGTGTATTATGCCGCCTGACCGTCTCTTCAAATGGTATATCAAAATAGTACGCATATATATCCATTCCATACAATTCATTTGCCGTTTTGAACAAAGGACTATACCACTCATCATACATGATGCCCTCTAAAATAACCACATCACAATGCTCATACCCATATTTCATAAGTTCTATCATAAGTGGTAATGCCTTAGTATCAACGCCATCTTTAACCCACAAGATATTTCTCCTAATCTCATCTTGTGAAATCATCATTGTATTGTATCCAAATTTCTTTTGCAACGCTCTAGCTACTGTTGTTTT
>ERZ773190.1561-NODE-1561-length-21160-cov-11.926842_pt1 | contig 21160 bp, 13 predicted proteins | sample MGYA00511111_ERZ773190 | MGnify/ENA primary metagenome ERZ773190 (study PRJEB29015, sample SAMEA2737777) | human gut metagenome | biome: human gut; feature: human-associated habitat; material: faeces | place: China | collected 2012 ... | reverse complement strand
GATATGGAATCCGCCCCTACGATACAATGATGAAAATTTTAGTTGCAACTTTATTAGTCTACGCCCTCGGCCTGCTGTTTACAGCGGTGGGCAGTCGGCTGGCGGGGCGGTGCACGACCTGGTGCTGCGCCCTGCTTGGGCTGCCCATGTGGGTCGTGGGCGGCACGGTGGCACCGTTCTGCCTGGCGCTGCCGCAGCTGATGCTGGCATTTCTGGCGGCGGGTATGTCGGTCACGGCGCTGGCCGTCGGCACCGCACTGGCGGGCGCTGTCACAAATCTGGGGCTGGCGCTCTCCGTCTGCCTGCTGCGCAAGAGGCACTGCGCCGTGGCGGACCGGGACGAGTTCTGCCGCAAATGCCTGCTGCTGCTGGCGGCCTGCGGCGTGCTGGCCGTGTTTGTGCGGGACGGCGAATTGAGCTACACCGGCACCGGACTGCTGATGCTGCTGTTCGTGCTCTTTGTCATGATGAGCATTGTGTTCCAGCACAAATTCACCTACGGTGATACGATCAAGGCGGTCTCCACGTCCGAAAAGCACCCCAGCCCGCAGCTGGCCGCGCAGGAATACGGCTACAGCGCCCACACGATGGCCTTCCCGGTCATGAACGTCCGGAACGCACTGACAAATCTGGCGGGCGTCGTGGGCGGGCTGGCCCTGCTGGCGGGCGGTGCACAGGCGCTGCTCTACAGTGCCACGACGCTGGCAAACCTCACAGGCACGATCCAGGCCCTCTGGGCGGCGACGCTCATCAGCTTCGGATTCTGTATCCCTCTGCTGGTCGAGGCGCTGAATCACCCACTGGGCTCGGTCTGGAAGTGGTTCTCGGTTCGCTGCCGCTACTACCCGCCGGATTCGCTGCCCATCCAGCTTTTGAACAGCGCGATCCTGAACCTGACGCTGGCGCTGCCGATTTCCAGCCTGATGTACCGCCACAAGCTGCCCGTCGGCGCGCAGTTCCGCAGCTATGAAGTCCCCGTCTGCGCCGCCATGGCGCTGGTGCTGTTGCTCCCGCCGCTGTGCAGGCACAAGCTGAAGCGCGGGCAGGGGTGGATGTGTTTGGCGCTGTATTTTGCGTATCTGGCCGCCGCGTTGTTGCTGCCAAGAGCCGGGGCGTAAAAGCTGTCTGCTTCTGCTGTCGAAAACTTGTGCGGAGGGGTCAAGACCCCTCCCTACGATACCGCTTTCCAGGGTTCTGTAGGGAGCGGTCTTGACCGCTCCGTGCCCGCTTACCATTGTGACGCACAATAAAAATCCCGCAACACGGTAGGGGCCGCACATGTGCGGCCCGCAGCCTTCCGGCAGAACCCGTCTGCCATACATGCCGCGGGCCGGGCATGCCCGGCCCCTACAACGCAGCAGCGGCCCACGCTTCGTATCTCCCGAAGTGTGGGCCGCTGTTTTATTTGCTTATCTCCGCGCAAGCCTCTTTAATGATCTCCCGCTCGACGAAATGCAGCTTTTTGCCGTTGATCAGCTGGTAATCCTCGTGCCCCTTGCCCGCAAACAGCACAATGTCGCCGGGCTCGGCCATTTTCACCGCGGCGTAAATCGCTTCACGGCGGTCCGTGATGCAGGTGTAGGGGGCGCCGGGAGCCATGTGGCCCGCAATATCGCGGATGACGTCCTCGGGCGGCTCGTTGTCGGGATTGTCGCTCGTGATGATCGTATAGTCAGCGTAGGCGCTCGATGCGTCGGCCAGCTCCTTGCGGCGCACCTGCGTGCGGCCACCCACCGACCCAAATACACAAAGTAAACGGTGCGGATTGTACGCCCGCAGTGTTTTCAGCGCACTGGTCAGGGCCAGCCCGTTGTGGCTGTAGTCCACAATGAAGGTGCGCCCGGGCAGACCCTCGACGACTTCAAAGCGGCCCTGCACGGGGGTGTGGGCCAGCGTGGCGGCGGCTTGGGCAGGCGTCACGCCGAACGCGCCGCACAGTGCGACGGCGCACAGCGCATCCGAAGCGCTGAACGTGCCGGGGGACATGACCTCGATGTGGGTCGTTTCGCCCGCGTGTACGCAGTCAAAGTCAACGCCGAGGGCGGTCTGGCTGCGGTACTGTGCCAGATTCTGCCCGTGATAGTCGGCGGCATTCTGGATGCCAAAGCTGATCTGTTCGCCTTTAAAGCCCTCGCGCATGAAAGCGCTGTAGGGGTCATCCACGTTGTAAACCATCGTGCGGGCGTTGTATTCTGCAAACAAGCGGCGCTTGGCGCACTTGTAGTCCTCAAAATCGGGGTGCTCGCCGGGGCCGATGTGATCCTCCGACAGGTTCGTGAAGGCCACGACCTCAAACGGCACGCCGTCCACGCGGTGGTGGCGCAGCGCCTGGCTGCTGACCTCCAGTACGCAGTGGCGCACGCCCGCATCCAGCATCTTGCGGAACAGCCGGTGCAGCTCGAGACTCTCGGGCGTTGTGTTGGCGGTGGCCTCGTGCACGCCCGCAATGTCCACGCCGTTGGAGCCGATGTAGGCGCAGGGCAGACCGGCCTCGGTCATGATGGCCGCGGTCAGCAGGGCGGTGGTCGTCTTGCCCTTTGTGCCCGTAATGCCGATGAGGTGCAGCTCGTCGGCGGGGTTGCCGTAGAAATCCGCACCGATGACGGCCAGCGCCGCGCGGGTGTCGTCGGTGACGATCTGCACGGCGTCCGCGGGCAGGTCGACCCTATGCTCCACCAAAAACGCACGACAGCCGTTTTGGTAGGCGCTTTCGGCGTAGGTATGCCCATCCAGCCACGCACCGACAAGGCAGACGAACAGCGAACCGGCGCAAGCCTTGCGGGAGTCGTAGGTGATGGCGGTGATGTCCGTTTCGGAGGCACCTGTGTGGGAGATATGTTGGACAAGGTCGTTTAATTTCATGTGAAACTTCCTTTTTATTAAAAAGCCTTCCCCCGAGGGGGAAGGTGGCGCAAAGCGCCGGATGAGGGCAAGGCTTGCGGGATTGTCCCGTTTGCAGGCTGTAGTGGTAAGGTTGCCCCTCATCAGTCACCTTCGGTGACAGCTTCAGTCTACGCGCTAAGAGCCGCCTTCGGCGGTTGCGCTCCGACACGCGCCTGCGGGCGCAGCCCCTCGGGGGAAGCCCAGGCTGCCGGAAAATGCGTTGCTGCGGCAAGTTGACGGGCGACCAATGGTCGCCCCTACACACGCAAAAAGGCAAGAATGCAATTTTTTGACGGTCTGAGCTTCCCCCGAGGGGGAAGCCATTTACCGGTTTCCTCTCCGGTAGAACATCGTGCCTGCGCCTCTGTCGCTGAACATCTCGAGCAGGATCGAATGCGGGACGCGGCCATCAATGATGACGGCCTCGTGGACGCCCTGATAGATGGCGTCGGCCATGCCCTCAATCTTGGGCAGCATACCGCCCGCAATGACGCCCGCGGCCTTGTAACCCTCGATCTCGGAGACCTCGACCTCGGGGATGAGCGTAGACTCGTCGTTCTTGTCGTAGAGCAGGCCGACAATATCCGTCATGCTGACGAGCTTTTCGGCGTGCAGGGCAATGGCGATCTCCGCTGCGGCAGTGTCGGCGTTGATGTTGTAGGGGACGCCGTTGTCGTCCATGCCGACGGTGGCAATGACCGGGATAAAGCTATCGGCCAGCAGGTGGTCGATCAGCGTCGTGTTGACCTTCTCGATCTCACCGACGTAGCCGAGGTCAACGTCCGACTTGCGCTTGCACATGATCATGTGGCCGTCCATGCCGCACAGGCCGACGCCGCGGCCCTTGAGCAGCGCGACCAGATCCTTGTTGACCTGCCCGGCCAGCACCTGCTGGACGATGCCCATGGTCTCCTCATCGGTGTAGCGCAGGCCGCCCACAAATTTGGACTCCTTGCCCACCTTTTTCAGCATACTGTTAATAGCCGGGCCGCCGCCGTGCACCAGCACGACACGCACGCCGAGCAGCGTCAGCGTGACCAGGTCGTTCATGACGGCCAGCTTAAGGTCATCGTTGACCATCGCGTTGCCGCCGTACTTTATGACCAGCGTTTTACCGTGGTATTTTTGGATATAAGGTGTAGCCTCGCTGAACAGCAGGGCCATTTGTTCGTTTTTCATTGTGCTCCTCCGCATCCCCTACTCCTAAAGCCTTCCCCCTGGGGGGAAGGTGGCCCCGCAGGGCCGGATGAGGGGCAAGCCTGCCGCGATTGCCCATGAACGGGTTACCGCCGTAAGCTCTACCCTCATCCGTCGGCTTCGCCCACGGGTGAAGCCATACTTATTTAGGTTCTGTAATCCCCATTGATCTTCACATAATCATACGTCAGATCGCAGCCCCAGGCCTTGGCGGTGGCGTCGCCGCTGCCAAGGTCCACGAGGATGTCGATCTCGTCCTCCTTGAGCACCACGGCGGCCTCGTCCTCGCTGTAGGGGTGGTAGGCGGCGTTCTCGCAGACAAAGACCTCACCGGCCTTGCTCTTGAGGCGCACCGACGTCTTGCTGATGTCAAAATCGCCCGGCGTGTAGCCAATGGCGCAGAGCACGCGGCCCCAGTTGGCGTCCGCGCCGAACATGGCGGCCTTGAACAGGGTGGAGTGGATGACGCTCTTGGACACGGCGCGGGCCGTCGCCAGGTCGGGCGCACCGGTCACGGTGCATTCCAGCAGCTTCGTTGCGCCCTCGCCGTCACCGGCCAGCTCGCGGCTCAGATGCTCGGCGACCTTGGTCAGCGCGGCGACAAACGTATCGTAATCGGGCGTGCCCTCGGCAATTTCTGCACCGGACAGGCCGCTGGCCAGCAGCAGCACGGTGTCGTTCGTGGAGGTATCGCCGTCAACCGAGATCTGGTTGAAGGTGGCGGGCACGACGGTGGACAGCGCCTTTTGCAGCGCGGCGGGCGCGACCTTGGCGTCGGTGGTCATAAAGAGCAGCATCGTGGCCATGTTCGGGTGGATCATGCCGCTGCCCTTGGCGATAGCGCCGATGCGCACGGCCTTGCCGCCGACGGCAAATTCCAGCGCAATTTCCTTCGGGTGGGTGTCGGTGGTCATGATCGCGGTAGCCGCGTCGTGGCTGCCGGCCTCGTCGGCGGCCAGCTTGGCGGCGGCCTCCGGGATGCCCCTGGCGAACGGCTCGATGCTCATGGCCTGGCCGATGACGCCGGTGGAGGACGGCAGCACGTCGTCCGCGCGGATACCCAGTTCCTTGGCGACGATGTCGCAGGTTTCCTTAGCCAGCTGCACGCCGTTGGGCGCGCAGGTGTTGGCGTTGCCGCTGTTCACAACGATGGCCTGTGCATAGCCGTCCTTCAGGTGCTCGCGGTCCACCGTGATGGGTGCGCCGTAGACCTTGTTGGTGGTATAGCAGCCCGCGCCCGCGCAGCGGACGTCCGCCTTGATCAACGCCAGGTCGAGCTTGGAATGGTTATGGCGGATGCCGCAATGCACGCCCGCCGCGGAAAAGCCCTTCGGCGCACAGATGCCGCCGGGAATTGATTTGAAATCAGACATTGTATGTACCCCTCTTGCTATTTTATATCGAACTTCAAAAGCCTTCCCCTTCGGGGGAAGGTGGCCGCAGGCCGGATGAGGGCAAAGTCCGCCATTGCCGCCCGTAAACGGGTCGTTCCGGCAAGGCCGCCCCTCATCAGTCAGCGGGCGGGGCCGCTGACAGCTTCCCCAAGGGGGAAGCCACTCAACGCGCAAGCCCTTTCGTCTCCTCCAGCCCCAGCATCAGATTCATGCACTGCACTGCCGCGCCCGAGCTGCCCTTGCCGAGGTTGTCAAACAGGCTGATAAGCTGCATCCGGGTGCCGTCCGGGTTGGCCAGGCAGTAAATTTCCAGCGTGTCCTTACCCGCCAGCTTGTTGGCGGCCAAAAAGCCGCCGTCCGTGCCCTCACACAGGGGATGCACCTTTATCATCGGCTGACCGGTGTAATATTCTGCCAGCGCGGACGCGACCTGCGGCGCGGAAACACCCAGCGCCGTTACATCCAGCGGGATCATCGTCTCCATGCCCGCGTAGTAGTCGGCCACAACGGGGACGAAATTCGGTGCGGTGTCCAGCCCCGTGACGGCGGCCATCTCGGGCAAGTGCTTGTGGTGCAGCGCCAGGCCGTAGGGGCGCGGGGCGTTCAGCGCCTTGTTGGTGCGCTCGGCCTCGTACTCGGCGATCATCTTTTTGCCGCCGCCGCTGTAGCCGGTCAGGCTCGTCACGTTCAGGTGCGCGGCCTTAGGGATGATCCCCAGCTCCACCAGCGGCGCGACGGGCGCGATAAAGCCGGTGGCGTGGCAGCCCGGCACGGCGACGCGGGTCGCGGTTTTCAGCGCCTCGCGGGTGCCGTGCAGCTCGGGCAGGCCGTAGACCCAGCCGGGCGCGGTGCGGTGCGCCGTGCTCGTGTCCAGAATGCGCACATCGTCCCGCAGCAGCGGCACGACCTCACGCGCGGCGTCGTCCGGCAGACAGAGGAACGAGAGGTCGCTCTCATTGATGACCGCCGCCCGGGCGCGGACATCCTTGCGGTCCGCCTCGGAGATTTTCAGAATTTCAAATTCGTCCCGTTCCGCCAGCCGGTCCGCAATGCGCAGACCGGTGGTCCCGGAGGAACCGTCCACGAAGATTTTGTACTTTCCCATTGTTACACCCCTTACTTCCAAAGGCTTCCCCCGTGGGGCTGCCGCCAGTTCTAAAGGCTTCCCCCGTGGGGCTGCGCCCGCAGGCGCGTGTCGGAGCGCAACCGCCGAAGGCGGCTCTTAGCGCGTAGACTGAAGCTGCCGCCCGCAGGCGGCTGATGAGGGCGGAGTTCGCGTAGCCTCCCTTTTAACGGGCAACCTCCGCAGGCTCTCCCCTCATCCGTCCGCGGGCGGGGCCGCGGACACCTTCTCCCCCAAGGGGAGAAGGCTCCTGTCAGCAAGGTCTGCCCTCATCCGGCCCTGCGGGCCACCTTCCCCCGGTGGGGAAGGCTTTTATGCCAGCTGCCCCTTCACATCCGCAACCTGCTTCATCACGCTTGCCTTCGTCGGGCCGCCGTAGCTGGTGCGGCCCTCGCAGCAGGTCGTCAGGTCGATGGCCGTATAAACGTCATCCTCAAACAGGTCGCTGTACTGCTTGAATTCGTCCAGCGTCAGCTCCTCCAGCGTCTTGCCCTCGCGGATGCAGGCGGCCACCATCGTGCCGGTGCACTTGTAGGCATCGCGGAAGGGCATCCCCTTCTTCGTCAGGTAGTCGGCGCAGTCCGTCGCGTTGATAAAGCCCTTCGCGGCGGCGCGGCGCATGTTGGCAGGCAGCGGGGTCATCGTGGCCAGCATCGGCGTGACGGTGCGCAGGCAGAGCTCCAGCGTGTCCACGGCGTCAAAAATGGCCTCCTTGTCCTCCTGCATGTCCTTGTCATAGGCGAGCGGGATGCCCTTCATCATGACGAGCAGCGTGTTCAAATCGCCGTAGACGCGGCCTGTTTTGCCGCGGATCAGCTCCGTTACATCGGGGTTTTTCTTCTGCGGCATGATGGACGAGCCCGTCGTAAAGGCGTCGTCCAGCTCGATGAACTTGAACTCCCAGCTGCACCACAAAATAATTTCCTCGCTCAAGCGGGAAAGGTGCATCATGCAGGTCGCCATGGCGCTGCACAGCTCAATGCAGAAGTCGCGGTCCGACACGCCGTCGATGGAGTTGCCGCACGGCGCGGCAAAGCCGAGCTGTTCGGCGGTGTAGAAGCGGTCCAGCGGGTAGGTCGTGCCCGCCAGTGCGCCGCTGCCCAGCGGGCACTCGGCGTCCATGCGGCGGGTCGCGTCCTGCAATCTCCCCAAGTCGCGCAGCAGCATCCAGGCGTAGGCCATCAGCTGGTGGCCGAAGGTCACGGGCTGAGCACGCTGCAGGTGGGTGTAGCCGGGCATGACGTACCCTGCGCCCTTCTCGGCCTGGTCGCAAAGCACGGTGATAAGTTCTTTTATCTGGCCCTGAATATGCTCGCTGGCGGCGCGCAGGTTCAGGCGGATGTCCAGCGCGACCTGATCGTTGCGGCTGCGCCCGGTGTGCAGGCGCTTACCGGCGTCACCGACGCGGGCGGTCAGCGTCTGCTCGACAAAGGTGTGGACGTCCTCGGCGTTGGGGTCGATTTCCAGTGCGCCGCTGTGCAAATCGTCCAAAATGGAGTGCAGACCCTTGTGAATATCGTCCACATCCTGCCGGGAGATGATGCCCTGTCTGCCCAGCATGGCCGAGTGGACAAGGCTGCCCTGAATATCCTGCTCGATCATCCGCGCGTCGAAGCGGATGGAGGAGTTAAAATCGTTTACGCGGCTGTCAACGGCCTTGCTGGCCCGGCCCTGCCAAAGTTGGGGCATAGGTTTTACCTCCGTTTTATCTGTCGTTCCAAAGGCTTCCCCCCTCGGGGGAAGCTGCCGCCCGCAGGCGGCTGATGAGGGCAAAGTTCCCGGCAGCAACCCGTAAAACAGGCAATTGCAGCAAGGTCTGCCCTCATCCGGCCCTGCGGGCCACCTTCAGTCTACGCGCTAAGAGCCGCCTACGGCGGTTGCGCTCCGACACGCGCCTGCGGGCGCAGCCCCTCGGGGGAAGGCTTTTTATCAGTAATGCCAAAACCGCCAAAGGGTTTCCACGCCCCTTGGCGGTTGCTTATTCGGCGTTCGTTCGCTTATTAGTCCTGTGCGGGCCAGCTCTTGGCCAGCTTGGCGCGCTCGGCAATGGGCAGGCCAAACAGGTTGATGAAGCCGGAGGCATCCGCCTGGTTGTAATCGTCATCCTCACCGAAGGACGCGGTCTGCTCATCGTACAGGGTGTACGGGCTGGTGACACCGGCGTTGATCATGTTGCCCTTGTAGAGCTTCAGCTTGACGTCACCGGTGACGGTTTTCTGCAGGTCGTCGGTGAAGGCGCTGATGGCCTCACGCAGCGGGGTGAACCACTGGCCGTTGTAGACCAACTCGCCCATCTTCTGGGCCAGCTGTGCCTTGAAGTGCATGGACTCCTTGTCCAGCGTGATGGTTTCCAGAACATCGTGCGCCTTGTACAGGATGGCACCGCCGGGGGTCTCATAGACGCCGCGGCTCTTCATGCCGACGAGACGGTTCTCGACGATGTCCAGCAGGCCGATGCCGTTGGCGCCGCCCAGCTTGTTCAGGTATTCCACCAGCTCCACAGCGCCCATTTCCTTGCCGTCCACGGCGGTGGGGACGCCCTTCTCGAAGTGGATGGTCACATAGGTCGGGGTGTCGGGAGCCTGCTCCGGGCTGACACCCAGCTCCAGGAAGCCGGGCTTGTTGTACTGCGGCTCGTTGGCGGGGCACTCCAGATCCAGGCCCTCGTGGCTCAGGTGCCACAGGTTCTTGTCCTTGGAGTAGTTGGTCTCACGGTTGATCTTCAGGGGGATGTGGTGAGCCTCAGCGTAGTCGATCTCTTCGTCACGGCTCTTGATGTCCCACTCACGCCAGGGAGCAATGATGGCCATATCGGGGCACAGGGCCTTCAGGGTCAGCTCAAAACGCACCTGGTCGTTGCCCTTGCCGGTGCAGCCGTGGCAGATGGCGTCCGCGCCTTCCTTGATGGCGATGTCGGCCAGAGCCTTGGCGATGCAGGGACGTGCAAAGCTGGTGCCCAGCAGGTAGTCCTCGTACTTGGCGCCGAACTTCAGGGTGGGGAAGATGTAGTTCTCCACAAAGTCCTTCTTCAGGTCCAGCACATACAGCTTGGAAGCGCCGGTCGCCTTGGCCTTCTCTTCCAGACCGTCCAGCTCGGTGCCCTGGCCCACATCACCGGAAACGGCGATGACCTCGCAGTTGTTGTAGTTTTCCTTCAGCCAGGGAATGATGATGGAGGTGTCCAGACCGCCGGAGTATGCCAGAACGACTTTTTTGATGTTTTCCTTTTTCATGATGATTGCTCCTTTATAAAAATACACTTTTGTTCCCTGATGCAAGCATCCCTCTTGCACCCTCTATCTGCGGTTCGCTTTGGATGATTTTATTATACACCATGCGGCTTTTTCGTCAATGACAAAAACCGCCAAACCTTGGGCGGCTTTGCACGGCGTTTTGGTTCAATTTGCATCTTTATGCAATTTTGTGATAATATATTCGCATATTATGCAATGCAGGTGTATATTCTCATGCAGTCTGCCGGGCCTTTTGGGCAGGCCGCCCAAAACGCAGACGAGCGCCGCCGGGCAGTGTGCCGGGCGGCGCTCAGGGTAAGCTCCGTTTCAGGGGTCGGTGCCGCCGTAGGCGCGGGGCTGGCGGCCGTGCTCCTTCACGGCACGGTTCTGGTTGTAGCGGATGAGCTGGGCGGCGGCCGGGCTGGAAGCCAGCCCCGGGCGCGTTACCATATAGACATAACGGTGGTAGCGGTCCTGCCGCAGGGGCACCAGAACGGTCTCCGGGCTGTACATCTGCGGGTGCTCGGAGCTGATGAACACACCCATGCCCGCCTGCACCATGCCCAACAGCACGGCGTCCTCGTTGGAAAAGCCCCGGACCTCGGGCCGGACGCCGTATTCCTCCAGCATCCGGTGCAGCAGGTCGGCATAGGCGGGTGAATCGGTGAACACCATGGGCCGCCCGGCCAGCTGGCCGGGGGTGACCTCGGTGCAGGAAGCCAGCGGGTCGTCCCGGCGCATGGCCACCACAAAAGGCAGTTCCACCACCGGGGTGAACAGCAGATCCCGCTCGCCGGGCTTATAGCTGCAGAACACCATATCATACAAGCCCGCCTTCAGCCCCGACAGCAGCCGCTCGGTCTGATCCACCCGGATATTGAAGGTGGCCTTGCTGGCGGCGTCGGCACGGAAATCGGCCAGCATGCGGGGCAGGTAGGTGTTCACCACCGGGGTGATGCTGCCAATGGTCACCCGGCCCGCGCCGGTGCGGTAATCCCGCATGGCGGCAGCCCCGGCATCCAGCGTGTCCAGCCCGGCCTCCACATAGCGCAGCAGGGCACGGCCTGCATCGGTGAGCACCACGTTGCGCCCCCGGCGGGTGAACAGCAGCACGTTCAGTTCCTCTTCCAGCAGAGAAATGGCCCGGCTGAGGGAAGGCTGCGAGATGCCCAGCGCATCTGCCGCCTTACTATAATGTTCCGTCTTGGCCAGCACGCGGAAGTAGCGCAGCTGGTTCAGGGTCATATCCGATCCCTCCGTTCCCGTTTTTTCACAAGTATAACATGAACTATAGCGAAATTCTATAGAACCATTCCTCTTTTCTTATTGTTTTTGCGTCAGTTTTTCCGTTAAAATATTATCACTGTCCCCCATACAGGGACAAAAGAAGAAGAAAGAGCACAAAAAAGGAGAAGAATCATGCGCAAGAAGTGGATCGCGATGCTGTTGTGCATCGCCATGACCCTCACGCTGCTGGCTGGCTGCGGAAGCAGTTCCAGCAGCACCGCCGCATCCGGCTCCGTGGCTGGTACCTACGAAGGCACCGGCAAGGGCCGCAACGGCGTCATCGTGGTTGCCGTCACGCTGGACGACAACGCTGCCATCACCAACATTGAGGTGAAGGAACAGCAGGAGACCGCTGGCGTGGGCGACGTTGCCTTTGACCAGATGATCCCCCAGATGGTGGAGAACAACACCATCGCTGTGGATGCCGTGGCATCCGCCACCCTCACCAGCAACGGTCTGCTGGAGGCAGTCCGTGCTGCCCTGACCGCTGCCGGTGTGAACCCCGACGATTACAACGGCGAGGTTGCCGCCACCAAGGGCGAGGACACCACCTATGATGTGGATGTCGCCGTGGTGGGTGCCGGCGGTGCCGGCATGGCTGCCGCAGCTGCCGCTTCCGAGAACGGCGCCAAGGTGCTGGTCCTGGAAAAGGCTGCTGCCATTGGCGGCAACACCAAGCTGGGCGAGGGCACCTACAATGTGGCCGACCCCGAGCGTCAGAAGCAGCTGACCATGACCGCAGACAACTGCAAGGAAGTGGAAGCCGCTCTGGCCGAAAAGACCGATGATCCCGCGTATCAGGCTCTGATCGACGCCACCCGTGCCGACTACGAGAAGTGGCAGGCCGAGGACGGCAAGACCCTGTTCGACAGCCCCAACTGGCATGCCCTGCAGACCTACATCGGCGGCGGCTCCATCGACAACATTGAGCTGATCGAGACTTACGCCAACGGCGCTGTGGACGCTCTGGACTGGCTGGAAAACACCATCGGTGTGCCCTTCAAGAATGACTACATCTTCATGGCCATCGGCGGCAAGTGGGCCCGCGGCCATCAGGTGGACCTGATCGCTGCCACCGGCAAGGAGAGCGACAACGGCGGCCGCATCTACATCGAGAAGCTGCAGCAGTACGCCGAGAAGATGGGCACCACCATCGAGACCAACGCCAAGGTGACCACCCTGACCGTGGACGACAACGGCACCGTGAACGGCTGCATCGCTGAGCGCACCGACGGCAGCACCATCACCGTCAACGCCAAGAGCGTGATCCTTGCGACCGGCGGCTATGCCGCTTCCAGCGACCTAGTTTATAAGTATTCCAACGGCGCTATCACCACCAAGCTGACCAGCTGCGCAGCCACCAGCACCGGCGACGGTCTGGCTCTGGCCGAGAACGTGGGCGGCAGCCTGATCAACCTGGATCAGATCCAGGTGCACCCCCTGGGCGACCCCATTGATGACTGCGGCTGCGTGAGCGAGTTCGTGGGCAACTGGCTGAGTGCTACCGAGTACATGTTCGTGAACAAGGAAGGCAAGCGCTTCATCAACGAGGACAACACCCGTTACGCCATCAGCATGGCAGAGCTGCAGCAGACCGACGGCCAGATGTGGCTGATCGTGGACAGCAGCGCCATTGCCGGTGACGACACCCGCAACGAGCTGATCGACAAGCTGCTGACCGACGGCCACTCTGTGAAGGCCGACACTCTGGACGAGCTGGCCGAGAAGATCGGTGTGGACGCCGACACCCTGAAGGCCACCGTGGAGGCCTATAATGCAGGCATGACCTCCGGCAAGGATGAGTTCGGCAAGGCCACCAGCGCGGATTCCACCATCCTGCAGGCTCCGTTCTACGCCAGCCTGCGTACCCCCACCGTGCACTACACCATGGGCGGCATCCAGATCGACACCGAGGCACATGTGCTGAACGCCGACGGCAACGCCATCCCGGGCCTGTACGCAGCCGGTGAGGTGGCCAGCGGCATCCACGGCAACAACCGCCTGGGCGGCAACGCTTATCCTGACATCATCACCTTTGGCCGTATCGCCGGCACCAACGCTGCCGCAGACGCCAAGGCTTAATCGAATTCTTTTTTCTTCTTCTCTTCAAACAGAACGCCGTCCGGCACGCGCCGGACGGCGTTTTGTTGTTGGGGAACTCTCGCCCTCTCAGGCGCTTGCGCGCCAGCTCTCCCAAAGGGAGAGCCTCTGGCGTAACCACTGCCTTTACCGTACTGCCAAGGCCTCTCCCTTTGAGGAAAGACTTCCCCCGCGCCGGGGGAAGATGTCGCATAGCGACAAAAGGGGGAGTGTGGCACGCCGCAGACGTGACGGAGAGGGCAAGGCTCCCTCATTGAGGGAGCTGGCAAAGCCGTCCGGCTTTGACGGAAGGAGTTTCTTCCGCACACAAAAAGGGAGCGGCTCCCGGTCTCAGGAGCCGCTCCTTGCGGTCATATCAGGGGTATTTGTTGCATAGGGCCTTAGTACAGGGGCTTCCAGGCCAGAGCCACGATGGACTGGCTGTAAGCGGTGAACTCCAGGCCGTTCTTATCGTAGGTATCCATCCGCACCGGGGTGACGATGATGTCACCAGCCTTGCGGAACCGGCCGTCGGCAGTGCACATCTGCACCAGGTAGTACTCCTGTGCCATCTGGCCCTTGGTGGCCTGGGGCAGGGTGAGCTTGCAGGTAACGCCATCCTCCGGGTAGCGGTCGTTGGGCAGCACACCGATGCTGCTGTTGACCTGCACGGTGAAGTGCTCGGCGTTGGCCGGGTCAAAGCCTGCAGCGGTGAGGGCGGCGTCCAGAGCGGCATTGGCAGCGTCCACGCTGTCGTAACCGGCAGCCTTGGCGTCGGCCTCGGTGGTAGCGGCACGGCTGAACCAGGGATCAATGGTGGGGTCCAGCATGGGGATGACTTCCTGTGCCGTGAGCACGACACCGCAGACGCCGCAGTGGCTGCCCTCGGTCAGGCCGTCGCTGGTCTCGGTGGGAGCCACAGCGGGGTCGGTCACCGGAGCATGGCCGGTTGCGTCGATGTCCGTCTTTTCGGTGATCTTACCGCACTTCTTGCAGATCTTGCCCTTCTGGCCCTTCTCGGTGCAGGTGGGGTTCTTCAGGATCTCGAAATCACCATACTCGTGCTTACCGCAGGTGAACTGCTTGATAAAGGAATCAATGAGGTCGGTGACCTGGCCGCCCAGATCATTGACCTTGTTCTGGACAATGTTGTTGACCTTGCTGCCTACCTTATCGCTGACCCAATCTCCCAGCTTGCCGGGCAGGAACTTGTGGACGGTGTCGTCCACCTTGTTATCGGCGATATTGCCGGCACTGCTGCCCAGCTCGTCGATCTTATTGGCCACCAGGCCGCTGATGGGCAGCAGGTTGGCCTGCAGACGGTCCAGCACCTTCTGGTCGGACCAGCCCTGGCTGACCCCCTTAGAGGCCTCGTCGGCAGCCGTCTTGACCTGGGCACGGACGCTGTTCATAAAGGTGGGGTCGTTGACCAGCTGCTTTTTGACCTCGGCCCGGACCTCCTCCACGGTGGAGGCACCCAGCTTGGTCTTCAGCAGCATGGCGTATTTCTTATCCTTCATGACCTCGTCCAGGGCCAGCTCCACAGCGTCGTCCACCAGGGCGTCGGTCAGGGTATTCCAGCCCTCGTCACTTTTCGCCACGTCGCTGACCAGCTGCAGCACCATGTTCTTCACATCCGGCATACTGTCGGTGGTCTTTTTCTCGTCGTCCTTTGCGGTGAGGTTATAAATGGCATCGTACACCGTATTGTAGATCAGCTTTTTGATGCCGGTCTCCGGTGCGGTGCTGGCAGGCACATCGGTAGCCAGCTTGTTCACCAGGCTGGTAATGGTCTCCTGGGACAGGAAGCTGTCGTCCAGGCTACCCTTCAGGCTGTCAATGGTAGTATCCAGAGGCTTCAGGATGTTTTCCAGGTCCTTCGGGTCGATACTCACATCCTTGTTCAGCTTGCCTACACTGATCTTCATACTGGACAGCTCGCTCTTTACCGTAGCAGAGATCTGGTCCAGGGCCGCAATGGCTTCTTTCTTGGTCTTGGCCTGCTTTACTGCCTCCTGGGCAGCCTTCAGGGCGTCGTCGATGATCTGGTTGGCACGCTCGTCAGCGGTCATGTCGTCCACCTTCACAGTGTCCATGGCCCCCTGGGTAGTCTTATCTACCACCACGTCCTTGTCGAGTGCGCCAAATTCCTTGGTAGTGCCGCAGCCATAGTCGCAGGTGCTCTTGTACTTGGTGGGAACGCCCAGAATCTCATCGAGGCCCTTATAAGTGGTGTACTTGTGGGGCAGGGGGTTGCCGCCGGGGCCAAAGTTGGCCCGGTCTTCCGTGTCCGTAGCGGTGCAGCCCTCCCGGGTGCAGTGGGCCGTCTCGGTCTGCTGCTGGCAGCCGGGCTTGTCGTCGTCTACATACTTGCCCCAGACATGGCCCAGGGCAGGGTGGGCTTCTGCATAAGCCTCGTCAATGTTCTTCTGGTTGCAGCCATCCCGCTTGCACACCTGATACCGCTGGCCGGGGGTGGTGCAGGTGGGGGCTTCAATGACCCACTCTGCACCCTTAAAATCATGGCCCAGGGCAGAGATGGTAAAGGTCTTTGTCTCGGTGCACTGTAGCTTTGTGTATTTACCCTTTTTGCTACACTGAACGGTTTTGGAACCATCCTGCGTACAGGTAGGAGCGGTGTAGGACAGCACCTTGCCGTCAAACGAGCAGTTACCGGTATGGGTCTTTGCCCGAACAGCGGCTTCCTCTACAGCCCACTCCTCATCCAGTTCCGGCAGAGCAGCGGCTTCGTCCTCCTCTGCCACCTCCCGGTCCTCGGACAATTCCGGCAGGGCAGCGGCCTCGTCCTCCTCTGCCACTTCCCGGTCCTCAGACAGTTCCGGCAGGGCAACGGCCTCGTCCTCCTCTGCCACCTCCCGGTCCTCGGACAGTTCCGGCAGGGCAGCGGCCTCGTCGGCCTCGGTATCGACGTCGGCCTCGTCAGCCTCCGTGTCGGTTTCCTGCTGCTCGGTCTGGGCTGCAGGGGTCTGCACCTCGTCGGCGTCCGCCGCCAGCACGGGAGCCGCCGTGGACAGGGTAAGACCAACGGCCAGCACCAGAGCGGCCGCACGTCTGCCCAGTTTGTTGATTTTTCTCACGTTCCATCCTCCTTTAATTGTTGCAGGGTGTCAGGCTTTGCCTGCCGCCCCTGAAAACAGACACGTTCACACTTTATGTCTATCACAATTCTAACAAAATTGCAACACAAATCAAGCCAAAAGGCAATATTGCGTCCAGAATTTACAATTTTGGACGGGATTTAACCGGCACTGCCCGCGCCGTGCTCCGCAAAGGGGCGTCCTGCGGCCTGCCACGCCGTGCACAAAAGCTCCTTTTGCGCCTTGGGCAGCTTTTTGAGGGCGGCTTCCCGGCGCAGGGCGGCACAGCGGTCGGCGCAGCGTTCCAGATAGGCAAAACCCTCGGCCCCGTGGGCGCGGGTGTAGCGGGCCCCTTTGCCGCTGCGGTGGGCCCGCAGGCGGGCGGCGGGGTCGTTGGTCCAACCGGTGTACAGCTGGCCGCCGGTACAGCGCACCATATACACAAAGGCGGCCTTAGGCCGCGCCGTGCGGTCAGATGCGGCCATTGTTGCGCAGCACCTGACGGCAGGCGGCAATGGCAGTTTCCTTGTCCTTGGCCGTGATGAGGAAGCGGCTTGCGTGGCAGAAGCTGATGCCGGGGATGCCGCTCTTCTGTTCGATGACCTCCTGCGGCTGACCGGCCCAGCTCTGGGGGAAGGGCAGCTTGGAGCGCTTGGTCTTGTGATCGGTCACGCACTGGGCACTCCACCCGCCGCGCTGGCTGGGGTACACCACAAACAGGGCGTCGGTCTTGTACAGGCCGTTTTTCCACGGCAGATAGCAGGGCAGCACCACAATGCCGTCGCGGGAGTTCCGGTAGGCCTGCTGCACCTTTTCGTCGGCACGGTTCACGGCGTTGGCGGCGTCGATCTGGTGTTCCAGGATCTGCTTTGCCACCGCCACAGCCTGGAAAAAGCAGGCATCCTGATCCTCCTTGGAGTCCCACACGGGGTTGAAGAAGCCGATGGCGTCACACAGGCTGTTCTGCTCGCCGGTGTTGTCGTTCAGATCCAGCGGCTGGATGAAGTTCTCGTCGATGAGCCGGGCCTGCCGCTCACCCACAAGGCCGGGGCCCAGCACCCGCCACAGCAGGCCGAAGGCCGCATAGGGCACGCCGTTGGCGCGGTACTCCCGCGGCTCCTGATGGTGGTCGAACATGCCAAAGCCGATGTCGTACACGATGCCGTCAAAGTCATCGGGCACGGTAAAGCCGCGGGTGATCTTGATATCCGGCCGCAGGATCTGCAGCAGCGCCGTGGCAAACACATCGTCGGCGTGGAACTTGCCGGCATGGGTAAAGCCGTTTGCAGGAATTTTCATAGATGATACCTCATTTTTTGTTTTTTCCGGTCCAGTATACCACACTTTGGCGCAGGGGACAACAAAGCCCGCCGCCGGAGTTTCCCCGGAGGCGGGCTTCTTTTTGTCGTTTATGCGGGAATTACTTGCGTGCCTTGCGGGCGGGCTTGGCGGTGGGCTTTGCGGCAGGAGCAGCCGGGGCGGCGTCGGGCTCCCCCAGAGCCAGCACCTGTGCCAGCTCGGCCTGTGCGGCGGCGTTGGTGTCGTCGGTCACGGCCAGCACGTCCGAGTAGAACTGCTCCATCCCCTCGCGGGTGGAGAAGTTCGCCACATACATCTGGTTGCCCATGGCACCGGACAGTGCGTCGGGGATGCGGTCCACCATGCGCATGTTGTCCTGATACTTCTGCATGATCTGCTCGTGGCTGTACACAAAGTGTTTGCCGTCGCGGCGGCCGGCAAAGGCACAGTAGAAGTGCTCGCCCACCGGCAGATCGGTACCGCCAAAGGCGATCATATCGGCCCAGATCTTGTACACGTTGGTGGAGCGGGCAAAGTTGATCATATCCGGGGTAAAGCCGCCGCAGGGGCGCATGTTGACTTCCAGTGCCACAATCTGGCCCTTTTTGCCCATGCTGGCCTGATCCTCGGTCATGCGGAAGAACTCAAAGTGGACAAAGCGGCTCTTGACGCCAAAGCTCTTGACGGCGGCACGGCCTGCGGCGCGGGTGTCCTCGGGCAGATCCTTGATGATGTAGTAGATGGAGTTGTCGTCGTTGTTCACGATGTCCATGATGGACATGGGGCTGACGTTGCCGGCCTCAAAGATGGGGTTGCCGCTGGCGTCGATGATGGCGTCGTAGCTGTTCACCTCGGCGTGGACGAACTCCTCCATGATGTAGGCAACATCCGGGTGCTCTTTGGCCTTGTAGGCCAGAAAGGCTTCCAGCTCCTTGTCGGTGGAAAGGCGGTGGGTATCGGAAGCGCCCACACCGTTGTCCGGCTTGACCACCACCGGGTAGCCCACTTCCTCCACGAACTTCTTGCAGCCTGCCAGGTCGTCCACCATGTGATAGCGGGCGGTGGCGATGCCGGCCTTCTGGTAATACTCCTTCATCTTGCTCTTGTACTTGATGCGGGGCATATCCTCGGTCTGGAAGCCGGACTTGATGTTGAAGTCCGTGCGCAGGGCCGCATCCCGCTCCAGCCAGTATTCGTTGTTGGATTCCAGCCAGTCGATGCGGCCATACTTGAAGGCGAAGAACGCCACCGCACGGTAGACCTCGTCATAATTCTCCAGACTGCCGACCTTATAGTATTCGTTCAGGCTGTCTTTCAGCTCCGGCTTCAGCTCATCATAGGGCTGGTCACCGATGCCCAGCACGTTCATGCCGTTATTTTTCAGCTCCCGGCAGAACTGCCAGTAGTTGGTGGGGAAATTGGGGGAGATAAAGATAAAGTTCTGCATAGCTTGATGATTCCTCTTTTATCCTAGAATATAAGGCATATAATACACGACCTGCTGATACCACCAATCCCAGTCGTGCTTGACATCATAGCCCCACAGGTCCACCCAGACAGGGATGCCCTTCTGCTCAAAGATCTGCTTGAGCTGCCGGGTGGTATCGGGCTGCTCCCAAGCGCCCTGACCGCAGCAGATGACCGCTTTCCTGCTGCGGTAGAGGTCCATATAGGGGTGATCGGTGGGGAAGTTGGCCATGTAATCCACAGGGGAGTTCTGGTAGACCACCTCGTCCATGTAATCGCCAAAGCCGTATTTTGCGGTGTAGATGCCGCTGAGGGCCAGACAACCATCGAAAAGATAGGGGAACCGCAGGTAGAGGTTGACGGCATGGGTCGCGCCCAGACTGCAGCCAAAGGCGATCACGCCGGGGAGGCCGTCCCAGCCGTTGCGCTCCTTGGCGATATACTGGATCTTGGGCACGACTTCCTCCACGATGTAGCGGATCCACTGCTCATAGCGGCGGATCCGCCAGTAGGGGTCGCCGTTGGTGTCGGACCAGGTCTCCTGATCGATGGTGTCGATGGAGATGACCATGATCTGCCCGGATTCGATCCACGGAGCCAGCGTACCGGCCATGTGGAAGTCCTCAAAGTCGAAGAAACGGCCATCCTGACAGGGGATAAAGAGCATGGGGCGGCCTGCGTGGCCGTAGACCTTGCATTCCATCTCCCGGCCCAGTGCGGGGCTGTAATCCTTGAAGTATTGTGTTTCCATGTAGTTTCCCTCCTCTATATAAAAAACCTCTCCGGCGCTCCGCGCCTCTCTTACCAGGAGAGGTGGCATCCCGAAGGGATGACGGAGAGGTTCAGTCCAACTCGTACATCAAAGTATGGAACACGAACGGCAGCTGCTTTTCCCAGCTGGCTTCGCTGTGGGTGCCGCCGGGCACCAGGCGGCTGGTCAGGTGGATGCCCCGGACCATGATCTTGCTGCACATCTCGGCAAATTCCCTGCGCATTCCCTCGTGGCTGCCCATCTCCTGGGAACCGTAGTCCATGTAGAGCACCGTGCCGGGCTCCAGCTTTGCGCGGCCCACCAGACCGCTGAGCTTTTCAGGAGACACCCAGATCGACGGCGACAGGGCTGCCGCGCGGCTGAAGGTATCGTTATACTGCAGCAGGGCGTACAGGCTCATCAGGCCGCCCATGGAGCTGCCGCCAATGAACGTGTGCTCCCGGTCCGGCAGGGTGCGGAAATTGTGGTCAATGAAGGGCTTGAACCGGTGGATGAACCAGCTCATGGTCGCCTGCCCCTTGCCGTCAAAGTGGCCATAGGTCGGGTCATCGAAGCGGTAGGGCGAATACTCCACAAGGCGCTCGTTGTTGGGGCCTGCATTGCACTCCACTGCCGCCACGATGAGCGGGGTATCGGTGTAGTCCAGATAATCCGCCACGCCCCAACTCTTGCCGTAGGTGGCATCCGCATCAAAGAACACGTTCTGGCCGTCGAACATATACAGCACCGGATACCGGCGCTCCGGGTCGGCTTCATACATGGTGGGCAGGTAGACATACACCCGGCGCTGCTCCACACCGTTCACCGCAGGATAGCTGACGCTCCATTTTTTGACCATATTCCAGTTCCCTCTCGTTTCTGTTTTTTCTGCACATAGTCTAGCACTGTGCAGGCGGAAAAGCAATCGGGAGACAAAACCCATGATACGGCAAACGCCGCCCGGCGGCATTCCCACCCAGCGGCGTTTGCAAAAATTCTGAACAGAGAGAAGCGCGGGAAGGATCAGTACTTTTTCTCAACCGGAACGATCCAGCCCTTGGTATCGGGGATCTTGCCCCACTGCATCCCGGTCATGGTATCGTACAGCTTCTGGGTCACAGGGCCGATCTTGCCATCGCCAATGTAGGCGTGCTCGCCCTTCCAGACCAGCTCCTTGACAGGGGAGACGACTGCGGCGGTACCAGTGCCGAAGACCTCTTCCAGCTTGCCCTCGCGGGCGGCCTGCATGATGTCCGCAATGGCCAGCTTGCCCTCGATGACATCATAGCCCCAATCCTTCAGCAGCTCGATGCAGCTGCGGCGGGTAACGCCGGGCAGAACGGTGCCGA
>ERZ773190.1553-NODE-1553-length-21242-cov-5.625950_pt1 | contig 21242 bp, 15 predicted proteins | sample MGYA00511111_ERZ773190 | MGnify/ENA primary metagenome ERZ773190 (study PRJEB29015, sample SAMEA2737777) | human gut metagenome | biome: human gut; feature: human-associated habitat; material: faeces | place: China | collected 2012 ... | reverse complement strand
CGCGGGCGGCCGGGCCGGTTTTGCCTCTTGGCAATGTTCAACTCATAGTAAAAGGGAGGAGTCGACTGATCGGCCCCTCCCACGGCGTTTCGCCGTTTCTCTCTGCACATATTAGCACACGGAAGGAACGTCACCGCTTGCGCCCGTAGCCATCGATGAACCCCTCAATAAATCCGTATTTCTGCCGGTCACCGCTTCCGACGATCATCATGTACGTATCAACCCCGACAGCGCTCTCGAGCTTCTCGAGCTCCCGCAGGCATTTCCGAAGAAAATCTCTGGAACGCTTCTTCTGATGCGTTAGCAAGGTCAATAGGTAGGCCAGGAGAACGATGTAGTCGATTATGGAATTGAAATTCAACCTGTACCCGATAGAAAGATCCTCATCGAGAAGCTCGCCAACCGCGGCCAGGTTTCTGTCGGTCTTGGGATACTTAACCGATTGGCTGAACCTCGAATCAAATACCGCCCCGTTATGGGCGACCGCGTTCCTTAAGGGACGAATCGTCTCGACGATGTTGATGACGATGCCGGGGTTCGCATGTAAGAGACCTAGGTCGCTTGCGATATCGGCGAGGATTTCATCGGGAAGGCTTCTGCATACGCTTGTGAGATCGCCGAGGGTCATCACCTCGAAAATGCTCCAAACGGGCGCGTCATCGTCGCGATCGACATAATGCTTCACGAGATCGTTTTTGTAACTCCGTCTCACGATGTTCTGAAGCTGGCTCTTGAGCTTGAGCTTTTCCCCCATCTGCCCGTTCACGACCCTTCCGTTGACATCCCTGCATGTCCGGAGGCCGCGCTTTAAGAAGGTCGCCAGCCCGGGGTCCTCTATGTTCTCAAGTATTCTGGCCAAGACTATGTTTTTAACCGCCGTTTCGATGAACATTATCTCCGGGTAGATTGCAGCCTTGATGGCGGAATCGAACCCGTATATGTCCATGAGTGCATCGAACGAAGGGAGGGGGAGCGCATTTTTGGGCTTTCGGACAAACCGGAAGCCTTTATAGCCATGGAAATAGCCCATGTTTCTCAGCAGTATCTTTCTGTCGCTCCCCCGCAAATCCTCCATACCGTGATTCGTCCTCATGTGCTTCATGAGGGAATTGATGCTCATGCCCTTCTTCATCGAACCTCCCTTGGCCTCCTTCTAGGAAATTATATCCCAGCCCGCCTCGACGGGGCGAGCCTGTCGTTGGCGCCGGCCTATTTGTGTTTGTTAACGTCGTGATTGCGGGTTTGGTCACATCCGATTTTCAGAATTGAGCACGATAGTTTTTCGGTTTTGAGCACGGCCACGCCGACCAGACCGCATGCCTTAACGTTGTCGGTGCGTCGTATCGGCAACGAGCAAAGGCAGGAGGGAATGATCGACGTGGACAAGATAGAGGACGCAGGTGGCGGGCTGCAGGGCCATGCTCGAGGCCGAGCTCGCGCACAGGGACGCGACCAAGAGGGCACGGCTGCTCAGGCAGGCGAGGCTCCCCGTGCACAAGTCGGCCGAGGGGTTCGACTGGTCGCACGTGCGGTTCTCCGAGGGCTGGGGCCGCGACGACATGCTTTCGCTGGGCTTCGTCGGCGCCCGCGAGGACCTCGTGTTCTTCGGCAAGACCGGCAGGGGCAAGACCCACATGGCCGTGGCCCTGGCGATGCGCACGGCCGCCGCCATCTGGTCGTCGCCGAACACCGCGCCCCACCGGCTGAACTCCAGGTTCGTGGTGATGACCACCGACTGCCGCTCGTAGGCGTCGGCGAACACCTAGAAGAGCGCGCGCGCCGTCGGGATCCAGCGGCAGGAAGCCGAGCTCGTCGATGACGAGCAGCCTAGCGCAGCCGATGAGCGCGGCCTCACGGTCAAGGCGCCCCTCGTCGCGGGCGCGCCGCAGCCGCATGACGAGCGATGACGCGGTGAAGAAGCGGGCCTCCATCCTCCGCTCGCACGCCAGCATGCACAGCGCCGAGGCCATGTGCGTCTTGCCGGTGCTGACGTCCCCCACCAGCACGAGGTCCTCGCAGAAACCAGTTTCATGGAGCGTTTCATTGAAAATCCCCCTAATCTAGCAACGGTTTAAAGTCTACTAGATTGGGGGGACGCGAGCCAAGTCGACAAAGGCAGTTAACCGGCAGCTATTCATGCCTCGATTTAGAACCGCTCGAGAATCTCCGCAGCATTCTCTCGCAGATAGATATCTAGGTCCGGCACGGCAAACTGCACGTAGCCCCTCTGTGGTGCCTGAATAACCTCTCTTTGTAGCAATTTGGCCCTAATAGAGCTGATCTCATTGGTCTTTTTACCCATGCGCTTAGCAATCTCGGCTGATTTGGACTGTTGTTTATCCTCGCACATCGCCAAAAGGTATTTGATATCGTTAAGTCCCAGTCCAGAAATCGCGGGCTCGTGAACAACATCGTGAAAACGAGCCTCTGCCAGCGCAATGCCTTCGGTGACATCGTGTTCGCTCACAATGGCACTTTTGGCACGATGCAAGTTGGCGCGCTGCCAAATGGAGTAACCGACCATTTGCACCAGATAGGCATAGCCCTTAGTGGTCTTAGCGGTTCTCGACAGCAGTTAAACCATTGTCTAAAGCGAGAAATACTCACTCTCGGCAGATAAGTTAGGCCCCAACCACGGATTACCCGTCAAGAAAAACTCCGGCCAGCGCTGCATAAACAGTGCCTGCTCGCGCTTCCAACGGCGCAGCTTCTCCTCGCTGGCCTCTTCCCTGCCGCGCGAAGTGAACTCGTAGTGGTACAGCTCGGCATAAGGCGTAAAGATGGTGCGGTAGCCCGCCTCCCATGCGCGCAGGCAAAAATCTGCATCGTTAAAGCCAACGGCGAACTCCTCGTCGTAACCTTCAACCTGCTCAAACACCTCGCGTCGGACCATCTGGCAGGCGCCCGTTACGGCACTAAAGTTGCCCGGACGCACAGCGCGGGCAAGATAGCCCTCACGCTTTGCCGAGAAGTCCTGGTTAGCATGGGCAAGCGCACCACGCACGCCAACCAAAATGCCGGCATGCTGCACCAGATGATCGGCAAAATAGAGTTTGGCACCCACCACGCCCGCATCGGGACGCTGCAGATAACCCATCATCTCTTCGATAAAGTCCGGGCTTATGACCTCGGTATCGTTGTTGAGCAGCAGTAGATAGTCGCCCTTAGCATGCTCAACGCCAAAGTTGATGATCTGGGAGTAATTGAACTCGCCCGGCCAGTACACAACGCGCGCGCTGCCCTTGCCACCAGATGCAGCGGTTACGCGCTCCGGCAGGGTTTCGTAATACGCAAACGTCTCTGGGACTTCGCTGTTGTTCTCCACCAAAACGATCTCGTAGTTGGCATACGTGGCCTTCTGAGCGATCGACATCACGCAGGCGTCGAGCGTCTCGACGTGATCCTTGGTGGGAATCACAATGCTCACCAGCGGTGCAGGCTCTGGCAGCGCATAGCGCATACGGTAGACAAACGGAGTTTCGGACTCCTCGACCGCTCCATGAACGCCCAGCGAGCCAAAGTGACGCTGCAGGGCCAGGCGTCCGGCCTCGATGGCATACGGTTTGCTGTCGGCGGATCCGTCGGCGGTCGACCCCGGATGCACGCGCCAGTGATACAACACGTGCGCAATATGCTCAAAGCGCGCGCCCGCCGCAAGGCAGCGGAGCGTCAGGTCGTAATCCTGGGCGCCCGCGACGTCTTCCGGCGACATGCCAATGCAATCGATGAGCGCCTTCTCCACCATCAGGAAATGCGTCACGCAGTTATGGCTATAGAGCAGGTCGACGTTGAGTCGCGTCTTAAAGACCGGCTGGCCCCACTCCCCCGTTTTCTGGAACATGTCCTCGTCGCAGAACAGGACCTGGGGACGCTCTCCCTCGGCAGCCTTGTTCAGCGCAGAAACATAGTGGAATAATGCGTCCGGTTCCAGGATGTCATCGTGGTCCAAGAACGCGATGTAGTCGCCTGTCGCTTGCTCGATACCTGCGTTGGTGTTGAGCACAATGCCGCCGTTGCCGGAAAGCTCGATGCGGCGAACGCGCTCGTCGTTGGCGTCTGCCGCAAGAGTGGCCACCGCGTCCCATTCGGGCGAGGCATCCATGAGCAGCAATTCCCAGTTGTCATAGCTCTGGGCTAGCACCGAGTCCAGCAGCTCGCGCAGGTAGACCCGATCAGTCTTGTAGCACGGCACCACAATGCTCACGAGCGGCCTATAGGCAAAGGCCGCCGAAGCGACACGCTGGCACACCAAATCGCCCGGCTTTGCGCGATGCTGTTCAAACCAACGTCGATAAGCTGCATCGTCTGCACGCGCGTCCTTCATGCGGTTCCAGCTATCGTCGACCATGCCGTTGTACAGGCGACCATCCATAGCGCAAAACCCGTTCTGGATCCGCTCTGTGGGATCGCTCACAATCGCGACAAAATCTCGTATATCCTGAGGCATCTCTACGCTCAGATACGTTTTATTGACGCGGCATCCGTTCTGCTGCGGCACGTCAACCTGCGATTCAAAAACATGCACGGTAACATCGATGGCGTTCATATGTGTATCGAAGATCTGGAACTCAGGGGTGCACTGGGGGTCTCCCGCCCAGGTAACCTCATAGCGCCACACCGCGCCGGCGTCTGCCGGCAAATAGCGAATGGCATCGATCTCGTAGCGACCGCAGCATTCGCCACGCTGCGCATCGCGGATAAGCGCGCACAGCGCAGGCTTTGCTTTGTAGTTAACCTTGGATTCCAGCTTGGCCACGCGGCTATCGGGGCGAATGGAGCCAAGCTTTTGGCCATCGGACGCAAATGCGACGTCAATCGTAGAGCCGTCCAAAAAGGGAAGCACCAAGACGGCGAGCTCGCGCTCGTAATCGGAAACGGAAGGGCAAAGCGCCAGCACACGGCCATGATCGACCGGGAGCACCAGCGACGGCACACAAGAACCGCTCGTCGTCGCATGGGCAAACGCTTGAGAACCCTCCCACTCAATAAGCGCGGCGACATCCTGACCGGCAAAACGAAGCAGCACAAACAGACGGCCCTGACTGCGGCAAAGTGCCAAACGCTTGATACTCATCTACACTTCTCGCTTTCCCAGGGCGTTCGCTGCCATACGTTTGCAGGCACCCAGGCGTCCAAACCTCAAGACATCGTAATCGAACATGAGCTTTTTGCACTCACGGGCATTGGGGACCTTGCTGGTAAGCGCCGCACGCACCATAGCGGCAACAGAAGGAGCGCATTGTGCGAGCGCAGCATCGCTGCCCACGGCAGAACCGGCAAGCGCCGCGGCAACGGCGGCAAACACCTTGCCGCAGTCCGAACCCAGCAACCTGAGCGCATCGTACAGCACCAGATCGCATAGGAAGTACGCCAGGTCATCGGCATACTGGACATCGAGACCGTCGCGTTGCCAGTCAGCCAGCACCGCGGAGTAAATCTTCACGTGCTCCAGCAGTCGCGTCTCGTCGTCATAGCGCATGGTGTCCATAAGCGAGCCCTTGCGCGCCACGCGGTAGTCATACAGCTTGTTCGAGATAAGCGCGGTCTTACGCGAACGACCGTACACGGCAAAATCGAAGACCTGGTCCTCGCCATACTTAACGGTTTCGTCAAACACGATCCCGTTGCCCAGCAAAAACTCACGCTTGCAGGCGGTGCGCCATGCAAAGGGGCGAGACGCTTCCTTAAACAGCAGGTCAGAGCTATAGCCTTCAAACGACACATCGCGCGGGCTCAGCACATAGTTAAGCCACGGATACCCCGCCTCCAGCGGATACGGATTCGCGCCAAAGGTCAACACGTCGCAATCCTCGCGTTCAAAGGCATCGACGATCACGCGGCATGCATCGGGCGTAAAGCGGTCGTCGGAATCCAAAAAAGCAACAATAGGCGCCGTGGACGCAGCGATACCCGCATTGCGGGCGCTCGACAGGCCGCCGTTGGGCTTATCGACCAGCGTAAAGCGCGCGTCCTTTTCGCAATAGGCAGCCGCAATATCGCGCGAACCGTCCGGCGAGCCATCGTTGACCAGCACGCCTTCCCAATCGGGCATGTCCTGCGCAAGCAGGGAGTCCAGGCACCAGGCCAGGCACTCCTCCACGTTATAGATAGGAACGACAACGGAAATCTTGGGGGTAGCCATAGTCAAGTGCTCCTACTGTGCGACCGGAACGTCATCGGGGTGCGGGTTGTCGCCGTAGGCGCGCTGATACGTCAGCACGCGCCAGACCAGCGGCAGGCCGCCGATCTTAAAGTAGTGTTTAAACGTATTGAGCTTGCCCGGCTTCTTAAAATCAAAGCGCGAATCGATATAGGCGCGGGGCGACTTGACCATCAGTCGCAAGTCGGTCTCGCCACGCGGGTCGAAGAGAGACAGGTCAAAGCGACCGGCATCCCAATCGGCCTTGAGCTCGGGAGATGCCTTCTCCCAAAACTGCTCGCGCAATTCATCGACCAGGCGCTCATCATTCCAACGGTACGTATCGACCTTCATGCGCATTAAAATACCCTGAAGCTGAGCCTTAAGCTCGGGGCGTTCATCCAAAAAGCGCTGCATCTCGGCATATTCGTCGCACACGCAAAACACCTTGTTAGGAGAATTAACGGAGCTCTTCTCGTTATCTTGGCGATAGCACAAAATGGGGTCCGCGATAAACGCAGCACGCTCGGCGCATGCCCAGACCTTAAAGTTAAAACCCGCATCCTGATACGAAGCACCTGGCGTGGGAAGGAACCGAATCTGATTGTCGTTGAGGAACTCGCGCCGATAGATAGCCGACCAAATGGAAGGTTTGCGGTAGAAGATGCCCGGGCGATCGACGGGGCGATACGCGGCGCCCGTCATATACTCGTCGATGATCCCAAACAGCTCACGGCGCTCGCTGGGCGTGGACCAATACAGGTAAAAGTCGCCCTTTACCACATCGGCATGTTCAGCATCGGCCTTGGCGACCAGCTTTTGGAGCGAATCCTCAAACATAAAGTCGTCGGACTCAAGGATGCCCACGTACTCGCCGCGCGCCATCTCCAGGCCGCGGTTCATCGAGTCGCCGTAGCCGCTGTTGGCCTTGTCGATCATCTTTACACGGGGGTCGCGCTCCATGTACTCGTGGATGATATCCGGCGAACTATCGGTGGAGCCGTCGTTGATGCAGATGATCTCGATGTCCTTGAGCGTCTGAGCCACGGCGGAATCGAGACACTCGCGCAGGTAGCGCTCGACATTGCAAATGGGGACAAGCAGCGAAACTTTAGGGGTATCAGAGTTCTGCAAGAGAACCTCCTGTTGAATAGCGTGTAACAGGGTTATTTTAGCAGCCGAGTTGCGGCGGGCGGCAGCGCTTGGAATTAGAGAAAGCGCTCCAGACAGGCTTTGAAACCACGAGTCGAAAGATAGAACAGCGTGGCATCTGCCATCGAAACGCCCGAGGTCGCCGCAACGAGCTTGTGGGCAACACGGCGAACGGCACCCTTAGCAGGCATATCCGCCCACTCCGTTCCCAAAAACGTCGCGAGGTCCATGTTGACGCGAGCCGCCACGCGATGGAAGTCATCGGCATCCAAGCGCGCCAGGTCGAACACAATGAGGTCCAAAAACCAAGTTATCAGCTCGCCGGGACACAGGTCCAAAAGACCGTAGGCCGCCCAGTTCTCCAAGACCTCCTCGAGCATCCTCAGGTGGGCGTCAAGCTTTTTGGCACGAGCCTCGGCACTGTTGAACTCGTGCGTCGCCGATTCGCTCTCCATCACGTAGTGGTAGAACTTGTCCGGCATGACGACGGTCTTGCGGGCAAGCGCATAAGCCGCAAATTGGAAGACGACGTCCTCGCCCAAAGCCAAACCGGGGGCGAAGCGAATGCCTTCGCGATTGAGCAGCTCGCGCGAAAAAGCCGCACGGCAGGCATAGGGCTGCGCATTCGCATGGAACAGCAGTTGGGGATCACGGGCGCCGAAGGTACCAGCTTTGGGGCTCATGAGTTGCTGGACGCGTTTGGGGGCAGCATCGGCAGGTTCACAGACGCCGCCAAAAACGGCGGCCTCGGCATCTGCAGACTCCATGACATGCAGTACGCGCTCGATTGTCTGGGCATCGATGTAATCGTCGGCGTCCACAAAAAAGACGGTCTCGCCCTCGGCGGCATCGATACCGGCATTTCGAGCACACGAGACGCCCGCATTTTCCTGGTCAATCACCAGTACGCGATCGTCGGCCTGCGCGACCTGGCGCAACACGTTCAACGAATCATCAGTCGAACCGTCGTTGACGCAGACAACCTGAATCGAACGCTCGGACTGAGCCAACAGCGAATCGAGGCATCGCTGAATGGAGCGCGCAGAGTTATAAACGGGGACGACAATGGTAGCTTTAGGACACGAGGCCTCTCCCATGCCGACCTACCCCCTCAGCGATTCGATGAGGAAGGCGGCGACCACGCCTGGGCCTCCAACCGAAGCGTAATACTTAGCACGCCCCAAGGCACCATCCGTCGCAAAGCTCGGATGCTCGTCAACCCAGCCCTCAGGATCTTTGAGGATGGCAGCGAGATTCGCGCGCTTCCACGGCTTGAGGTCGTCAAGCGAAAACTCCCCCGTATCCAAGGCCGCCTGAAATTCCTTAGCCATCTGAACCAGAAACTCCTTATAGAACTTAGGCGCCAGGCGCACATAGTTCCACATATACGAATCGTACTTAATGAGCTGATTGAACTTGAGCATGCGCGCGACGTCATCACTTGCGTGGTCGCGGGCATAATCCTCTCGAATCCAACGCTCAATCTCGGCATACTCGGTATTGACGCAAAAGACCTTAGCCGAAGAATTGACCGAGGAATTCTCGTTGTCCTGGCGATACGACAGCACGGCATCGTGCAGGTAAACAGCCTTATCGGCGCACGCGATCACCTTAAAGGCGAATGACGTGTCCTGAAAGGATGCCCCCGGAGTCGGCAGGAACGTAATGCCGTTGCGCTCAAGAAAATCGCGACGGTACACGGCCGACCAAATCGATGGCTTTTGCTTAAAGAACTGCGTCGTATCGCTCGGATGCACCGGCTTGCCGCAATCCTGAGGTCTAAACATCTCGTGCAGCGAACGGCGCTCCTCGGGCTTAGACCAGTAGAAATCAAAGTTCGCCTTCGCAAAGTCGGCATTATTGGTATCGGCGGCCGAGACAAGCTTTTCGAGTGCGTCGGGCGCCATAAAGTCATCGGACTCCAAGATGCCAACGTACTTGCCACGCGCCATCTCCAGACCGTGGTTCATCGAGTCGCCGTAGCCGCTGTTGGCCTTGTCGATCATCTTGACGCGCCCATCGCGCTCCATATACTCGCGGATAATCGCCGGCGAGTTGTCGGTCGACCCGTCGTTAATGCAGATGATCTCAATATCCTTGAGCGTCTGCGCCAGGGCGGAATCGAGACACTCGCGCAGGTAGCGCTGAACATTGTAAATGGGGATAAGCAGCGACAGAACAGGGCTGCCAGAGGCGTTAGTAGACAAATGTGCTCCTTAGGAAATACCTGTCGTTTCATGGTATCAAAGGGTCAGCGCGCCAGCGGGCGTTTATATAATCTATGGAGCCCAACCTACGAAAGGACGCCATGCAGCCCAAAGCCGCACGCAATATATCCATCGAAGCGCTGCGCTTAATCGCGGTCGCCGGCATCGCGGTATTCCACACGTTTCAGTGGACCTTCCAAGCGACCTGCGTCGGCTTGCCGGAATACGCGCCGCTTGCCGCCTTCCCCTATTCCGGCGTGCTCGGTTTTATTAACTTGCTGGGCTGCTGGGCCAACGAGGTCTTCTTTATGATCTCGGGCTATTTTCTCATCGCTTCGGCCGCACGTGCTTGGGACGGTGGGACAACGTGGAAGTCGCAAATGCAACGGACGGCGCAGCGCCTTGGCAAGGTCGTTATGCCCACTGCGTTTTACTGCCTCGTGACACTCGCGTGGTCCACGGTCGTCTCCCCCATTCCCGATGTTACCCTCAACACGCACTACTGGTACACGCTAGGCCTTGAGTTTATCTGGGTCTATGCCGCAACGGTCTTCATGGCGCCATGGTTTGGACTGGCTAAGAGTCGAGTCTCCCAGAAGAGCTCCACGACGACGGTCATCGCCGTTGGCATCCTCGCATTTGTTGTTAACGGGTATTTAGCCGCTATGAGTACGACAAACGCCGGCGAGTTTTCTTGGCTCCAGAAACTCATGAGCGCTGCCACGTACGTAATCGCGTTTTTGATCGGCGGGCTGCTCCGCGACGTTACCGATGCCATGGATTCGGACAAGGTGGGCACCTTGGGTATGCGCTCGCTCGAAGCGGTTTTGGCGATCGCCACCATCCTAGAAGGAGTGCTCTCCTTCACCGGCAACCTCACGGCCATGACAACCCTCTCCTACAAATCAACCTCGTTGATCTCGTTTGCCCTCGCTGCCGCCTCCCTGCTCTTTGCGGCAACCCGACGCAGTGCCTCAGGCAATCCGCGGACTGCAGGTGTCATCGTCACCTTATCGACCGCCACGCTCGGTTTCTATGTGATGCAGTCGCTCACCAGTAGCCTGTGGCGTCCCGTCTTCAACACCCTGCTCGCAAACATACTGGTCAGCCAAAACAGCCCGGCAGCTATATGTATCGTCACGGGTACCGTCATTAGCATCGTCTTTGCTCTGGCGCTTCTCATCATCGATGCAGCTAGAAGCCTTATCGCTCGCAAGCTCAAGCGGCAATAGACACGCTGCCGTCAGACGCCAAAGCCGCTACACCCATGGCAGGTTCCTGCGTTTTATTCAAAGCTTGCCGTCAAGGTGCGCTGAGCCTTTACAATAGGACAGTCCCAAGGACGTATTCGATAGCTTCCGTGCAGCGCATGTACGCCGCGCGTGAAAGGATATATTGCCCCATGCCTTCAACCCTTCCCGCTCCCATCGATAAGCTCGCCATCGTCGTCGTTACGTACAAGCGCCAGGAACTCCTGGTCAACTTGTTCGACTCTATGACCGAGCTCACGGCAACGCCCTGGCGCATCGTGATTGTCGATAACGAGAATTCGCGCGAGACCGAGGCCATGTGCACCGCATTCAACGAGCGCCTGGCCAACCTGTGGGGCATCGACACCGAGCAGCCCGACGCACAGGGCGGCACCGACCGTGTCATCTACGCCCCGCAGCTCGAAAACGGCGGCGGTGCGGGCGGCTTCTCAGCCGGCACTAAATGCGCCTACGACCTGGGCGCCCAGTGGTTCTGGGTGATGGACGACGACGTGCTCGTCATCCCCGAAGGCATCGAGCGCTTGGCCAAGTGGACCGACCGCTACGATGTTATCCAGGGTTCGCGCTTGGACTTTGACGGCGGCGCCTTCTTTTGGCAGTACCAACTCATCCTTTCGCTCGGCATTCCCAACCCTGTCGCCAAGTGGGACCTGGGACCCGAGGGCTACCGCGCCATGAACCAGCTGTGCTTTGAAGGCGGCATGTTCTCGCGCCGCGTGGTCGACAAGATCGGCCTGCCCGATGCGCGCTTCTTCATCTACGGCGACGATGCCTGCTATGGCTACGTGGCCAGCCAGCACTTCCCCGCCGCCGTTGTTGCCGACGTGGTGCTCAAGCGCGCCCGCGCCGTCTCCAACTGGGACATCGCCGGCAAGCGCCAGCTCAACTCCACGAGCGACACCAACCGCTACTACATCATGCGCAACCGCGGTTATCTGGCCCGCTACATGCAGATCTACGGCGACTATCACCCCATGCTGTTCCGTCTGGGCAACGCCGCGACCTTCTGCAAGGAGTTCATTCGTCTGGCCGCCGTTGACAAGTGCTTTAAGACCGGCATTCCGGCGCTGCGCCGTGGCATGAAGGACGCCCGCAAGATCGTCAAGGACCCCAACTGGAAGCCCATGCCGCCCCTGAAGGACGCGGAGTAGTAAAGGGCTTTCGCCATCCCCTATAACCGCTGGCACACCACGGACACACGCTGCCCGTCAAAGCCAAAGCCCCAACGCATGCGCCCGACGGCGGGGCGTGGCACGCGAATATCATCGATGCCGTTGCGCTCGATTTCGAGCAGCGCCTGAACCGCCAACAGTTCCAGGCCCAGGGCATCGACGCCAGGGTCGTACATCAAGTTAATCGTTATCAGCGGGCGCTCGTCCAGCATGCCAATCGTATCTGCTACGTCGAACACAGCGCCCGTAGGAAAAACCTGGATGTCCCAGCGACCCGCGCCACACTTTCGCCTCGAAGCAGGATTGGCATAGCCCGGCAAGCCAAAGCAGAGCCCCTGCAGCGCCAGATGATAGGATGTCGGCATATCTGATTGGCCCACATCGATGCCTAGATCGCCGATAGCACAGCTCAAAGCCTGCTTTACAGCGTCCTCGTCTCCTCGACATAGCCCGTCATGGAACGAGTCGATAGCTCCAACGTCCTCAACGGAGCACTCAAACCATTCCAGAATTACAAGACGGAGTACCTGACGCACTTCGTTGTTAGGCAGACGCAGGGAACGAAGGCACGCGCCGTCCTCCGAATGCCCCGTCATGTCCGTCGTAAGGAATCCAGACAGATACAGCGCAGTCCAGATATCTTCGGGCTTGGCGGCATCGGCCTCCTCGGCATGCACATGTATTGGCGCCTCAATAAACCCATGCGGCTCAAGCAAATCGAACAATGTGGACAAGCGTATGAGGTTCCAGTCACCGATGCATGCGCTCAGACGGTCGGCGTAACCATACAGATCTGCCCGAACAGGAGCGACGCAACCGCGATGTGCGTAGTCCACCACACGCTCCGGGCTCGAGCAATAAAAACCACCAAACAGATAGCCCTCGAGCCACTCGCGCGCGTCATCCAGACAGTCGTTGCGGCCGATGCGATCCAACAGCACTTGGACTTCGTCGTCCGAAAAACCGAACCATCGATCACACCAACTCGACAGTGGCGTCGCCGATCGATAGGAAACCCCACGCTGGGACAACGCAAGCTCGGCAGGACCGGGGCGCTCGCCCATCAGACACGTCAATCGCAACGAGTCGCCGGCGTCGGCAATGGTGTCAAACAACATCCGGCTGAGCGACTCTAGGAAATCCACGCCACCGTCGTCCTTAGCGTCCAAACCATTTGGACACACCACGTCGTAGTCGTCTATCAGAAGAACAACCTGCTCATCGAAAGCTGTCTGGAGCAGCTTAATAAGCACGCCAAGCGCCGCATCGATCTCCCTATCGCTGGCCACCCCACGCGCCGCCCTCTCGATAAGACGAACCTCACGTCTTGACAGATCAGGCGCGGCAAGCAGCGGCAGCAATCGGGCGCACTCGCGCACGACAGCCCCGCGAATAGCTGCCGCTGCACCAGCGCCATGCCTCGAAGCGGCAGCTGAAAAGTCGAGCAAGATGACCGGATAACACGCGCACTCATCACGATAGTGAGCACCGTCCGCCTGCCAAATCTGGGTGCCGACGAACGGACTTCGATCCGGCCGCCGGTGATCAAGTCGTTCCAAATAGCATTTGAGCATCGATAGATTCATGCTCTTGCCAAAACCCTTGGGTCTGCAGCAAAGCGCAACAGATGCTACGCTGTCCAATATATCGGCAATAAACATAGTCTTATCGATGAGTAAATACCGATTGATCGCATCGGAAAAGTCGTGTACATCAACCGGCAGAGCTGCGTTATCCGCATAATTGAGCAACCGTGCGCCAAACGCATGAGTAACACCATAATTCGCCTGTTCAGACACCGTAAGCTCTCCCTCTAACGCAGCACGATGCCCATTGTAGCGAGCGGGTAGAGCGCAACAATATCGACATGCAAACGTTTCGGGCAGCGGTAGCAACAGACCCCCGAGGGGGCATAACAAATCGTTGCACAACAAAAAAGGGGCCCGATGCCGCCGCACCGGACCCCGTCCCAAACTCTTATAGAAAACGATCTGGAAGATTACTCCTCCAAGCCGTCCTCCCCAGAAGCCTTCTTCTGCTGATCGAGCTTATGCTTACCACTTACGATAGACGTAGCGCCCAGTGTGGCCAAGCTTGCACTGGCAAGGCTCGCCATCACAATCAAGTCGCCCGTCTTGGGCATGTTGCCGCCCGAGGACTTAGTCGTTGTAGTCGTCGTGGTCGTGGTGGTCACCGTTTTGGAGTCATTTTGCTCCTGGACCTGGTTGTCAGCACCGCTCTTGTCGTCGTCTTCGGACTGTTTCTTTTCGCCCTCGGCCTTGCTCTTGTCCTTCTCCTCAGATTCAGACTTCTTATCCTCGTCCTTCTTCTGTTCGGACTTGTCGCTCTTCTCCTCAGAGCTAGAACCCTTATCGGATTCGGTCTTCTCGGAAGCCTTGTCCTTGGAGTCGCCCTTTGCGGCTTCGATCTTTTCCGTGGAAACCTGATCAGAGTTGCCCTTGTTCTGGGTCGAGCCGTTATTGACGCCAGCCATCAGCGAAGAGCCCAGCGTAGAACCAAGCTGCTCGGAGAAAGAAGGCTTCTTGTCCGGCGAAGCAACGGGAACGTCCGGCGCCTTATTCGAGTCATCCTTGGAAGCATCGGAACCAGGGGTTGCGTCAGAGCCGGAGCCGTTGTTAGAGCCGGTGCCAACGGACGAATCGCTCGAGCCGGTGGATGAGTTAGAGGTGCCAGCGCCGGTCGAACCAGAAGCGTCGCTGTCCGTATTGCCTGCAGAGCTTGAAGACGAATCGCCCGCAGCAGAGCCGTTCGAAACGGAGCCGTTCGAGGTAGAGCCGTTGTTGGTAGTGCCACCAGCAGAGCCATCACCGTCAGCATCGGTCGAGGGCGAATCCATCCTGTCATCGTTGGCATCGTCGCTCGAGTCGTCATTCGAATCAGGCGTCGGCGAGGGCGCCGGCGTGGGCTCGGGCTGCACGGGCGTCGCAGCGGCAGCGGCCTCGTCCTCGGCGATATAAACCAAGCAGTCCTTCAGCTCGTTGCGGTAGCGGTTCTTCCAGCCCTCATGATACTGGGGCTGGCTCGAATACTTGGTCGCCACGTTATTGACCACACTGTTGGAAAGCGCCGTCACAAACTCGCGATCAGTCATACTGTTAGAAAGGTTTGCCCAACGGAAGAAGTCCCTGCAGCCACCGGTGCCGCACATGTTGGTGATGCTCCACACCATGCCCTTAACGCAATCGGCACGGCCCGAAATATCAATACCTAGGCCGCTCTTGAGCCACGCCTCGGTCACCGCATAGTACGAGTTGTACGCATACGCATCCTGCAGAGCCGAGAACTCAACAGGGTCGGTGTTATAAGCACCTTGGAAAGCCTCCTGCGCAATACGGCCCAACTCGGTGAGCTGGCCGTTCTCGTACATGGCATTGCTCGTGTTGGAAATCTCGCTGCCGCGATCAATCGCATCCTTGAGCATGCTGTATTTTTCGGGGTTGTAGTTGTAGGCCTGCTTCATAAACGGAATGAGCGACCATCGACGGTCGAACTGGTAATAACCCAGCGCGTTATAGCCGTCGCCATACGAAAAGCCCTGGTTATAGTTGCCATGGCTCTCGTACTTGGTAAAGTACTTCATCTCGGGGGTAACGTTAACAAACGAAACGCCCTGGACCGACCTCAGCACGCCCGAGAAGGACTGCTGGGTATAGAGACCCTTATCGATATCGGTGGCACCCGAGGCAACGCCCGGCGTGGGCTCCTCGGCAGCGGCGGGTGCCGGCGCGGAAACGGCGCCAAACGAAAGCACCAGCGTCAGGCCCGCGACAATAGCAGAATGCTTGCGCTGCATAAGATCCTCCCTGCATTGGTGTAGTTAAAGTGCAGTTTGCAAAGATAAGAGTAAGTATTGCAGCTCGCCCGTTGTTGCACAACAACCCCTCGGTAAACGGCAACAACCCTCCGCGAAATCTTAAGGAATTAAACAAACTGGTCGTCGGGCGCCATCAGAAGCTCGCCGTATCGCTCCATCAGCCCGTCCCTCAACTGACAAAAAGCGGGAATATATACGTTCAAGATGCGCTGAATCAAATCTTGAGCGAGCTTGTTGTCATAGATATGGACGTTCGTATTGCGGTCTTTGAGCATATCTAGCCAGGCCGCCTCATCAATAAAGTCGTAGAATCGGTAGGACTCCTTCAAGATGGCACGAGGAGACCCCGACGCGGCAAGCGTGGCGCCCTCATACTCGAGCAGACGCTTAAGGAGCTTCCAGCTCAGTTCAAATTGAAGATTGAACTTATTAATCAAACCACTCTGAACAAAATCATTGTTGAGATCCTGATTGGGCGCATCCTCAAGATTCGCCAAGGCGCTGACAAAGTTCTCATATTTTTTCATACAGAATCACACCATCCCTGGCAATTTCATCGAGCAATTGACGCGATAAGGACTCGTCGAGATTGACGACATCTACATCTAAAAGAGTATCAAGACGCTCCTCGATCAAATATGACAACCGGCCGAAATCCCGGCAACCTGCTACGGCGATGTCAATATCGCTCTTAGGCAAGTTGTCACCTCGAGCGCGGGAACCAAACAGCACAACCTTCTCGGCGTCACATTCCCGAGCAAAAACTTCAATTTGCTTATACACCTTGTCGAGAGATGTCATTTGCAGCCCTACAGCTTAATGTCGAAGTTGATCTCGGGGACGGCAGCAAGGTCGGCCAACGTCACGCCGTCGACGTACTTTTCGATCACGTCGTCCAGACCGCGCCAGAATTTGACGGTCGAGCAAAGATCGCTGCGGGCGCAGCTGTTGTCGATGCCATCGCACGCCACCGGAGCCGTGCTGCCCTCGACGGCGCGCAGGATGTCGCCAGCACGCACCTCGGAGGGATCCTTGGCCATCATGTAGCCGCCGCCCTTGCCGCGCACGCTCTTAAGCAGGCCCGCCTTCATAAGCGGACGAACCAGCTGCTCCAAATACTTTTGCGAGATATGTTCGCGGTCGGCGACCTCGCGCAGGGCAATCTTGCCCTCGGCGTCGCCCAGCGCCGCGATATAGATCATCAGCCGGAGGGCATAGCGGCCCTTGGAAGAAATGAGCATACCTACCCTCCCATTGCATCTGGGACAACATAACCAAGTTTGTTTGTCCCAAATCTTAAGTAAGTGGGACAAACACAACAGGTTATTTTGTCCCAGAATTTGAAAAGTCGAGTGGATTAGTCGGGTTTTCCCTTGACTAACGCCGAACCCATAGTAACTTTATTCCGAGAAGATTCCTAGGGTTTCGTACACCCATGAGTACACCATATACAGAGAGGGACAGCATGAGCGCAAATCCGCTGCTTTCCATCGAAGGTCTGACCGCCTCCGTGGACGAGAAGACCATCCTCCACAACGTCAACCTCAACGTCGCCGCCGACGAGACCCACGTGCTGATGGGCCCCAACGGCGCCGGCAAGTCCACCCTCGGCCACCTGGTCATGGGCGACCCCGTTTACACGGTCAACGACGGCCGCATCGTCTTTGACGGCCAGGACATCACCGGGCTCACCACCGACAAGCGCTCGCGCGCCGGCCTGTTCCTGAGCTTCCAGGCCCCGGTCGAGATCCCCGGCGTGCCACTGTCGAGCTTTTTGCGCGCCAGTATCGCCGGCCGCCCCGGCCTGGAGATGAAGGGCAAGGAATTCCGTCGTCGCGTCAAGGAGCTCGCGGCCGAGCTCAACATGGATACCGCCTACCTCAACCGCGAGCTGGGCGTGGGCTTCTCGGGCGGCGAGAAGAAGAAGGTCGAGATGCTCCAGCTCCTGTTGCTGCAGCCCAAGCTCGCCATCCTCGACGAGACCGACTCGGGCCTGGACGTCGACGCGCTTTCCACCGTCAGCCACGGCATGGACGCCTACCGCAAGAGCTGCGACGGCTCCATGCTCATCATCACGCACAACACGCGCATCCTGGAGCACTTGGATGTCGACCGCGTCCACGTTATGGTCAAGGGTCATATCGTGCGCGAGGACGACGCCTCGCTCATCCCCTGGATCGACAAGAACGGTTTTGAGACCTTCGAGCGCGAGGCCGCCGAGCAGCGCGCCCAGGCCGAAGCCGCCGCTGCCGGGCAGCAGGCGTAAAGGGGCGACGCAATGACCAAGAACCGCACCGAGGTCGCGGACATCGACCGCAGCCTCTACGACTTCACCTATGGCGAGGAGGGATTTGAGCGCCTCGACGCCGGCATCACGCCCGACATCGTGCGCGAGATCAGCGCCAAGAAGGACGAGCCACAGTGGATGCTCGATCTGCGCTTAAAGTCCCTCGAGATCTTCAATCGTTTTCCCGACCCGACGTGGGGCCCCTCGATCGAGGGCCTGGACATGGACAACATCGTCACCTACGTCAAGCCCAACACCGACCAAAAGCACGACTGGGAGTCGGTGCCCGACGACATCAAGAACACCTTTGAGCGCCTGGGCATCCCCGAGGCCGAGCGCAGCTACCTGGCGGGCGTCGGCGCGCAGTACGACTCCGAGCTCGTCTACCACAACATGCAGGATACGGCGTCCAAGATGGGCATCGTCTACTCCGGCATCGAGGAGGCCCTGCACGACCCGCAGTGGGAGCCGCTCATCCACGAGAAGTTTATGACGCTCATCCCGCCCACCGACCACAAGTTTGCGGCCCTGCACGGCGCCGTATGGTCGGGCGGCTCGTTTGTCTACGTGCCCAAGGGCACCAAGCTCGACTTCCCGCTGCAGAGCTACTTCCGCCTTAACGCCAAGGGCGCCGGCCAGTTTGAGCACACGCTCATCATCGTGGACGAGGGCGCGAGCCTGCACTTCATTGAGGGCTGCTCCGCGCCGAAGTACAATGTGGCAAACCTCCACGCTGGCTGCGTGGAGCTGTACGTCAAGAAGGGGGCCAAACTCCGCTACTCGACGATCGAAAACTGGTCGAAGAATATGTACAACCTGAATACCAAGCGTGCGCTGGTGGAAGAGGGCGGCACGATCGAGTGGATCTCCGGCTCCTTCGGCTCCCATGTTGGCTGCCTGTACCCCATGAGCATCTTAAAGGGTGACAATTCCCGCATGGAGTTCACCGGCGTTACGTTCGCCGGTGCGGGGCAGAACCTCGATACCGGCGCAAAGGTCGTCCATGTGGGCAAAAATACGAGCTCCTATATGAACACGCGCTCGATCAGCAAGAGCGGCGGCATCAGCACATTCCGCTCAAGCGTTGTCGTGGAAAAGGGCGCCAAGGGCGCCAAGTCCGCCGTGTCGTGCCAGTCGCTGATGCTGGACTCCGAGTCCCGTTCCGACACCATCCCCGCAATGGACATCCGCACGAAGGACGCGGCCATCGGCCATGAGGCCAAGATCGGCGCGATCAGCAACGAAGCCGTCTTTTATCTGATGAGCCGCGGCATGAGCGAGGAAGACGCGCGCGCGATGATCGTCAGCGGCTTTGCCGACAATGTCTCCAAGGAGCTGCCGGTGGAGTACGCGGTGGAAATGAACAACCTCATCCGGCTCGAGATGAAGGGCAGCATTGGCTGAAAGGAGTTTGGATATGAACGATACGATTTTGATCAACCGGCTCCCGACCCGCACCTGGAACCGGCTGGGTGTGAACGAAACGGCCATCGCCTGGGGGCAGGCCGACGATTTGGGCGAAGAGAAAATCACCGCCGCCGGTCAGACCGAGCGGCTTGAGATCACTGGCTCCGGCGAGCGCGGCGAGAAGACGGTCGACATCCACGCGCCCGCGGGCCAGACCGTCACGGTGTTTGAAACGCTGAGAGCGGAAAAGGGCCTGCTCGTGCGCACGGCGCTCCACGTTGAAAAGGACGCAAAGGTGCGGCTCGTGCAGATTCAGAATGCGGCACAGGACTCGCTGCTCCGTCTGGAAACGAGCGGCGAGTGCGCCGAAAACGGTCAGGTAGAGCTGATCCAGGTCCTGCTGGGCCGCGGCGACGTGTACAGCGACGGCCAGTTCGAGCTGAACGGCAATGGCGCGGGCTTCACGGCGGGCATCGGGTATCTGGGCCAGAAACACCAGACCGTGGACATGAACCTTGTCGTGAACCACTGGGGCCAGAAGACCACGAGCGAAATCAATGCCGCCGGTGCGCTCAAGGACGACGCGCAGAAGATCTTCCGCGGGACCATCGACTTTAAGAAGGGCTCCGCGGGCTCCGTCGGCAGCGAGCAGGAGACGGTTTTGATGCTGGGCGACGGCGTCGTCAACAAGACGGTGCCGCTGATCCTGTGCGCCGAGGAAAACGTCGTCGGCAACCACGGCGCGACCATCGGCGAGCTGGACGAGGACACGCTGTTCTACTTTGAAAGCCGCGGCATTTCCGCAGCGGAGGCGGAAAACATCATGGCCCGCGCCGCCATCGAGCGGCTGGCCCGCACGATTGAGGATGAAGCGGCGCAGGCCGCGATCCTCTCCGAGCTTGAGGAGGTGCTGTAAGATGGCGCATGCATATCGGGACGACTTCCCCCTGCTCAAGAGTCAGGATGTTGCGTATCTGGACAACGCCGCGACGGCGCAGCGCCCGCAGTGTGTGCTGGACGCCGTAACGGAGTTTTATAAAAGTAAGAACGCCAACCCCTTGCGCGGCCTCTATCCCCTGAGCATCGCCGCGACGGAGGCTTACGAAAACGCGCGCGAGGCCGTTCGGTCCTTTCTGAACGCGAAGAGCAGCCGCGAGATCATCTTTACCCGCAACACCACCGAGAGCATCAATTTAGTGGCTTACAGCTACGGTCTCTCCCACGTGAAGGCCGGGGACGAGGTGCTCGTCTCCATCATGGAGCACCACAGCAACCTTCTCCCCTGGCAGATGGTTTGCCGCCAGACCGGCGCGTCGCTCAAATTTATGGAATGCGAAATGGACGGCACGCTGGACTTAAATAAGGTCGAAGCCATCATCACGCCGAAAACGAAGATCGTCGCCTGCACGCACGTTTCGAACGTCTTAGGCCGCGTGAATCCCATCCGCGAGCTCGCGGCGCTGGCGCACCGCGCCGGCGCGGTGCTGGTCGTCGACGGCGCGCAGAGCACGCCGCACATTCCGGTGGACGTGCAAGCGCTGGACGCGGATTTCTTCGCCTTCTCCGGCCACAAGGTCTACGGCCCCATGGGCATCGGCGTTCTCTACGGACGTGAAGAATTGCTGAACGCCATGCCGCCGTTCCTCACCGGCGGCGAGATGATTGAATCTGTCACCCGCGATGGTGCGGTCTTCGCCGAGCTCCCGCACAAGTTCGAGGCCGGCACGGTCAACGCGGCAGACGCCGTGGGCCTGCATGCGGCCATTGACTAT
>ERZ773190.1517-NODE-1517-length-21651-cov-3.345666_pt1 | contig 21651 bp, 17 predicted proteins | sample MGYA00511111_ERZ773190 | MGnify/ENA primary metagenome ERZ773190 (study PRJEB29015, sample SAMEA2737777) | human gut metagenome | biome: human gut; feature: human-associated habitat; material: faeces | place: China | collected 2012 ... | reverse complement strand
TAAACACCAAGAGAGATTTTATCACAAAACATCAGCAAGGTCAATGATACCCTGAGATTAAAAAGAAACTGCCACCCGGCGATTACAATCGCCAGAGTGGCAGCTTCCATAAACACATTTATCGGATTAGTTTAATTATTGTAACTTGAACTTATCAATTGCCTCCTTAAGAGCCTCTGCAATATTATCAAGCTCAACTGTAAATTCGTTAAGGTCGTGCATTGTCTGCTCAACATCAACGGCTGATGCTGTAACCTCTTCAGAGGCTGCGGCAGTCTCAGTTGCTACTGCTGCAACATCTTCCATCTTGCTTACAACATTATTTCTATTAGTATCCATAGCTTCATTGAGCTGTGTAATATTATCAAGACCTTCCTTAAGTCCGTTAACTGAATCAGAAATTGTATTAAACAGTTCCTTAGCATCCTTAATAGAAACATTCTGTTCCTCTATAATACCAACTGACTCATCCATTGTCTGCTCAACCTGCTGTGACTTAATAGTAATCTCATTAACAATTTGTTTAATCTCGTCAGTTGACTGCTGTGACTGTTCAGCAAGCTTTCTTATCTCATCAGCAACTACTGCGAATCCCTTACCGCTCTCTCCTGCTCTTGCTGCCTCAATAGAAGCATTAAGTGATAACAGGTTAGTCTGCTCTGTAATTTCTGTAATGGCATCTGATATGAAATTAATCTTTTCTATACTGCTTACCATCTCAGATACAACTTCTTTAGAAATCTTAGAGTTATCAATTGAACGCTGTCCCTTAGTAATAAGTTCATCAACAATTGTAAGTCCCTTATTACTTAACTTCTGTGTTTCAACAGACATCTCACTGATATCAGTTACATAAGCCTTAGTTTCCTTTAATCTGTCTGCAAGATTTTCTACTTCCTGTGTTGCTGTCTGTGTACTGTCTGCCTGACCTGATGCACCAACTGCAACACTCTGTATAGCCTCTGAAACCTGACCTACAGTCTCTGTAGTAGACTTAGATACTCCTGCAATCTTAGCAGACGCATCTACTATAACTCCACTCTTTTCCTCAACACCCTTAATAAGAACTGCCATGTTCTCAACCATGTTGTTAAAGTTATTCTCAAGGTCTCCAAACTCATTCTTCTTCTTTACATCAATTCTGTCTGTTAAATCACCACTGGCAACATCCTTCATATGGCCAGAAACCTTCTTAATCTCCTTAGTCATAGAAGCTGTAACTGAAAGTGCAATACCAATTCCAATAACAAATGCTATAATACTGAATATAACAGTATTGCTAATCATCTTATTAGTTGTAGCAGATGTTTCTTTAGAACTGATAAAACCAACAAGTGTCCATCCTGTAACAGCATCCTTAGATGTTACTACATGTACCTTTTCACCATTAATGTTTTCATCAAATGAAAATGCTTTATCATAATCATCCTCTGTAAGACCTTTAACTGTACTCCAGCAATTCAGTCCTGATACTGAATCTGTTACATACTTGTTATTATCATTATTAACAAGTATATTACCATCTTCATCTGCAAGGACAACAAATCCTGTATTAAGAAGTCCGATACCCTGTACAAAATCTGTAATCTCAGAAAAATCAATATGCATACCCACAGTACCATAATTCGTTCCGTCTGAATGCTTAATTTCCTGTGAAACAGTAATTATTGTCTTATCAAAATCCTTGCTGTAATATGGCTTTGAAAAATAAGCATAAATGTTGTTTCTTGCCTTAAGACCTTTACAATCTGTGTACCATACTTCCTTAGTTCTGTCTACACCATTCTCAAGACCACCCTTACTAAGTGTCTTACCAGTCTCTGGGTTATATTCTCCCCAACCTGTAATCTCAAGATTAGTATTAGTAGCAAAGAACGCTCTTTCTGCACCATTAGTAACCTTAACTGATGCAATAAGAGAATCTCTTACTGCCTTAACATTATCACTTAATGTTCCCTGATCCTCAAGATGCTTTACTTCATTCTTTCTTGTAAGCAGGTCTACCGGCTGCGACAGAGTCTTAAGATATGTAGTAAACTGATTCTGTGCTTCATTCAAAGTCTGCTCACTTGTTACCTTCATGTTATTTTCCATTGAAGACGAAGTTGTTGTAATTGAACTTACCATAAGCATTACAATAGGAATTGTAATGGCAACAACGAAAAATAAAACAAGCTGAAAGCCTAATTTTCTGAAAAACTTCATAGCTTTCCCTCCTCGTTGATAATTAATAATATTTAGTTGACATTTCCGATTTCTTATATGCCTTGTATTATAATACCACATTTGTAATAATATGTAAATTTCTATATTAAATACAATTTATTATGAAAGCATATATTTAACAACAATATCAGTCAGTAAATCTTACATTTCCCTGAAGCCATATCTGTCCTTTGAATCTGCGGCCTACGGCTGGTTCTCCAAGCAGATGTTCCTTATTAACTGCTGTAGTTATAATAAGACTGTTACATTCAAGAACCATAATATATATCTTCTCACCAGTGTATATATTCTCCTCTTCACGCAGTTCAAGAATCTCTCCTATGACGGAATACTGGTCACATTCTACACCGCATGGCATAAATGTTGAGTCTACTATAGTAAATATATCTTCCTTCATGACACGGTTAGAAAGTTCATTGTATGTATCAATATCTTCAATTGTAAGGCTCTCAATTGCATCCTCATCGCCATTCTTTGCTGCCTGAATAAGATTCTTTCTTGCAATTTCATCCTGTCTGCTTTTCTTAGAATTTCTTTCCTTTCTCACCGGAAGCATAATAATTCCACCAAGCGACAGTCCTGTAAGTGCCACCTTTTTGTTTCTGATTGGTACTTTACCAATTTCGTTCTTTCTGTCAGGATTAAAATCATCCGCATTAAAATCCTTACCACTGTACAGATAATCAAGATAATCCATTACATTCTGAAGATAAAATATAAGTGTTACTCCTGTCTTTAATTCATCACATATAACTGCATAGGATTCCTTGTCAAGATGTCTCTCAATAGTCATCTCCTCATTGTCACTTAAAGCCTTCCCCACAACAAACGGAAAATAATACTCATATTTAAAAACATTCTTTTCATATCTTCCATACACATACAATCCGGTTGAGTTGCTAAGGCGCAAGATAATAACGCCACGATCTAATTTCTCGTGGCGTATCACAAATCCTTCTTTTATGCTTTCTCTAATTCCTGTTTTTATAAATTTTGCCTCAGCCTCTGATGTCATATTATCAAATCCAAGTGTTCTTATATATAAATTCATAGCTGCTCCAATGCTCTATTCTGTATCTACTATAAACATAGTAAGCTGCTTTAATAAGTTATACTCTACATTTTCAGTATAAGGTGTTCCATCTGCATGCTCTGTCATTCTTATAACAGGTCTGTCTGCAGCTTCCTTATTCTGTCTTATAACTACAGCTTTTTCGCCATCACTTGTGTAAACTGTACAGCCGACAGGGTATGCAGCAACTGAGTCTAAGAATTTTGAAGCAATTGTAGGGTCATATTTTACTCCCGAATGCACTTTGATGTATTCAATAGCTTCATATATCTTCATCTTCTCACTGCCTATGCCACTTATCATACTGTCAAAATCATCACAGATAGAAACAAGCTTAACTTCTGGTTTAAGCCTGTCACCCTTATGCTGGAAAGGATATCCTGAGCCATCAATTCTTTCATGGTGAAAGAGAATAATCTCCTTTGCCACGTCAGGAAGCCATTCCTCGTCCTGCAGTGAGCTGTATCCAAATATAGTATGCTTCTTATATTCAACAGCATCTTTATTAGTCATCTTATTCTCACTAACATTAACATAAGGAACATTAATATATCTGAGTCCTATATCATGAAGTATTGCTCCCATCGCAATATTATGTATCTGTTTATTACTCATTTTAAGCCTTAATGCCATAATTGTTGACAAAGTACATACATTAATACAGTGTGTATACATGTCAGTACTTACATTCCTGATTTCAGTAATATTATTCACAACCTCCGGCTCTGCAATAACTGTATCAAGTATTCTCTGTGCCTCATTAACAATTATCTTAAGTTCTTCATTATGTTTATAAATGTGTTTTTCTAATATTTTTTTTACTATCTGCCTTGAATTATTGGCAGTTTCTTCAAGTCTGTATGGATATTCTTCCTCTTCCCGTGCCGTATCACTATCAGAAGTATTCTCCCTGACAATTCCCTCTTTTTCGTCTTTTATGTATACAGTTCTTACTCCAAGATTAATTGCTCTTTCAATAAGTTCTTCTGTCAGAGCAACATCCGCATGAATAAGAACAGTCCCCGAATGCGACAATATAGGAAAAGCTAATATATCGTTTTCTTTAAGATTATCAACACTAACCTGTTTCATAAGCCGCTCCATCCTTAACAAAAGATTTATTAGTCCCCCAGTTACTAGGTAAAAGATAGCATATTTTAATTAATATTACAATGAATATTGACTTATAATTATATTAGTGTTATATTGACATTGTTAAATTATTATCAATCAATATTACACGAATCAAGTTATGGAGGAAATGTTATGTCAAAGAATTTAACTGAGAATTACCCAATTGTTGACACAGTCGAAGCTCTTGAAGAAAGGCTTGCCGGTGTACGGGAGGCTCAACGCATCTTCGCAGCTTATACTCAGGAACAGGTAGATAAGATATTTACTGCTGCTGCACTTGCTGCCAATAAAGCAAGAATTCCTCTTGCCAAGCTTGCAGTTGAAGAAACTGGTATGGGAATTGTAGAAGATAAGGTTATCAAGAATCATTATGCCTCTGAATACATTTATAATGCTTACAGAGATACTAAGACTTGTGGTGTTATTGAAGAGGATAAGGCATATGGAATTAAAAAGGTTGCTGAACCTATTGGAGTTGTTGCAGCCGTAATCCCAACAACTAATCCAACTTCAACAGCTATTTTCAAAACTCTTATTTCACTTAAGACTAGAAATGGTATTATCATAAGCCCACATCCACGAGCTAAGAAATCGACAATTGCAGCAGCTAAGGTTGTTCTTGAAGCTGCTGTTGCAGCAGGTGCCCCTGATGGAATCATTGGCTGGATAGATGTTCCTTCCCTTGAGCTTACAGATACACTTATGAAGGAAGCAGATATTATCTTAGCTACCGGCGGACCTGGAATGGTTAAAGCTGCTTACTCTTCTGGAAAGCCTGCACTTGGTGTAGGTGCTGGTAATACTCCTGCTATCATCGATGAATCAGCAGATGTAATACTTGCTGTTAACTCAATTATTCATTCTAAGACATTTGACAATGGTATGATATGTGCTTCTGAACAGTCTGTAATTGTTGACAAGAAGGTTTACAAGGCTGTTAAAGAAGAATTTGCATACAGAGGCTGCTACTTCCTTAATAAGAGCGAGACAGAAAAGGTAAGAAAGACTATTATTATCAACGGTGCCCTTAATGCGAAGATTGTTGGTCAGAAAGCCCATACTATTGCTGCTTTAGCAGGCGTTACTGTTCCTGAAGAAACTAAAATTCTTATCGGTGAAGTAACATCTGTAGACCTCTCAGAAGAATTTGCTCATGAAAAGTTATCACCTGTCCTTGCAATGTACAAGGCAGAAGATTTTGAAGATGCTCTTTCAAAAGCTGAACACCTGATTGCAGATGGTGGATTTGGTCATACATCATCTCTTTATATTAATGTTGAAACACAGGCAGACAAGATTGCTGAATTCTCTGAAAGAATGAAGACATGCCGCTGCCTTATCAATACACCTTCATCTCACGGTGGAATCGGTGACCTCTACAACTTTAAGATGGCTCCTTCTCTTACACTTGGATGCGGCTCTTGGGGCGGAAACTCAGTATCTGAGAACGTTGGAGTAAAACATCTGCTTAATGTAAAAACTGTCGCTGAGAGGAGAGAGAATATGCTTTGGTTTAGAGCACCTGAGAAGGTTTACTTTAAGAAGGGCTGTCTGCCTGTAGCACTGAAGGAATTAAAGGACGTTATGGGCAAGAAGAGAGCCTTCATCGTAACAGACTCTTTCCTGTACAAGAATGGATATACACATGTTATCACTGACCGTTTAAATGAAATGGGAATTACTTACACTGTATTCTCTGATGTACAGCCAGACCCAACCCTGGCAAATGCACAGGCTGGCGCAAAGCTGATGAGAGAATTTGAGCCGGATGTGATCATCGCAATGGGCGGCGGTTCCGCAATGGATGCCGGCAAGATCATGTGGGTTCTCTATGAGCATCCAGAAGCAGACTTCATGGATATGGCAATGCGTTTCATTGATATCCGTAAGCGTGTATATACCTTCCCAACCATGGGCGAGAAGGCATACTTTGTAGCAGTTCCTACCTCTTCCGGTACTGGTTCTGAGGTTACACCATTCGCAGTTATCACTGATCAGAACACCGGTGTTAAGTATCCGTTAGCTGACTACCAGCTGCTGCCTAAGATGGCAATTGTAGATACTGACAATATGATGAGCCAGCCTAAGGGACTGACCAGCGCATCCGGTCTGGACGTTCTGGTACACGCTCTGGAAGCATATGCTTCTGTTATGGCTACAGACTATACAGACGGTCTTGCATTAAAGGCTATGAAGAATGTATTTGAATATCTTCCAACTGCTTACAATGAGCCTGGAAATGTAGAAGCACGTCAGAAGATGGCAGACGCTTCCTGCATGGCTGGTATGGCATTTGCAAATGCATTCTTAGGTGTTTGCCACTCTATGGCACATAAATTAGGTGCATTCCATCACCTGCCACATGGACTTGCAAATGCACTGTTATTAAACCTGGTAATTGAGTTTAACGCTGCTGAGAACCCACGCAAGATGGGAACCTTCTCCCAGTATCAGTATCCACATACCCAGGCAAGATACGCAGAGTGCGCTCGTTTCGTAGGCATCCAGGCGAAGGATGATGCTGAGGCAGTTAAGAAGCTGATGGAGAAGATCGAAGATCTGAAGAAGCAGGTTGGTGTTAAGTCCTCTATCCAGGCATACGGAATTGATGAGAAAGATTTCTTAGACAGACTGGATGACATGGTAGAGCAGGCATTCGATGACCAGTGCACCGGTGCTAACCCAAGATATCCTCTGATGAGCGAGATCAAGGAAATGTACTTAAGAGCTTACTACGGAAAATAATCATTAAATATAAATCGAACCCATTGTGGGTAAAACCTTTATCCTTTGTGTTTGGAGCAGACCGTCGGCCTTTTTGGCAGGCGGTCTGTTCGTATTTATGGGGTCAGGTACAGAAAAATCCTGAGAGAACATCATGGTGTTTTTAAGAAAAATCCGTTATACTATAGAATATAAAAAATGTTTCACGTGAAACAATAAAATGATGTTGGGGTCAAAAAGTATTCTAAAAACATTCGTAATCTGCTCATTTTTCTTCCTCAAATGGCTTCTTACTCATGTTTTTGGCGGATTCCAAGTTCAAAAATCTTCCTGAAAGCAAGCCCTCGTCGGATTTTTGACCTTTTGACCCTGGTATCAATAAAATTAAATACAAAAAGATTCCGGGAGTGTATAGCAGGAGAAAGGGGATTACAGATGGGAACAGATTTAAAGGAAGCAACAGAACGAAAATCAGGCTATGGGGAACTGCATCTTCATTTAGACGGTGCCATTACACCCCGGATCGCCAAAAAGCTGGCGGCACTTCAGGGGATAGAACTGCCATATGAGGGAGAGCAGTTAAACAATGCATTGTCTGTAGGGGAAGACTGCCAGAGCTTAAATGAATTTTTGCAGTGTTTTGATCTGCCGTTGAAACTTTTGCAGACAAAGGAAGGTATTAGTGAGGCGATATATCTGGTACAGGAAGAGTTAAAGGCAGAAGGCCTTTCCTACGCAGAACTGCGTTTTGCACCTCAGCTGCACTGTCAGGGTGGATTATCTCAGGCACAGGTCATAGAAGCGGCTCTGGACGGTCTTAAACGCTCCACACTGCCATGTAATCTGATCCTTTGCTGTATGCGTGGCAATGGAAATGAAAGGGCAAACGAAGAAACCATGGAGCTGACCGGGGAGTATGTAAAGAAGCGTATTCTGGCAGACGGAAGGAAAGGTTATGGTGTGGCAGCCATGGACTTAGCGGGAGCAGAGGCTCTTTATCCTACTTATAAATATAAAGAGCTGTTTAAGAAGGCTGCTGACAGGAACATTCCATTTACCATCCATGCAGGTGAGGCCGGCGGAGCAGCAGAGGTAGCCTGTGCCATTGAAATGGGTGCAGCAAGGATCGGACATGGAGTGAGAAGCTATGAGGATCCGGCTGTTGTGCGCATGATCCGTGAAAAGGGCATTTTCTTGGAAATGTGTCCAACCAGCAACCGGATTACCAAGGCGATCCCGGATATGAAAGTTTATCCTTTAAGAGAATATTTAAGCCAGGGGATCAGGGTAGCTGTGTGCACCGATGATATGGCCATTTGCCGTACAGAGCTTAAGAAGGAGTTTGAATATCTTAAGAAACTGGTTGGGCTGACAGAAGAAGAAAAAGTGCAGATTCTTAAGAATACAAAGGAGGGTGCTTTTTTATAACTTGGAGTTATATATTTAATAAGCATTTTCGTATAGGTTTAATATGTAATTGTTTCTTGACTTTAGCAAATTAACTTGCTATACTTTTCCTAAAGTGCCTGCTTAATAAAGCAAGTATCCCCTGGGAAGCCGGTCCCCCCATAGAGCCGATATTCCAAAAAAATTTAATAAAAACCAAGGAGGGTATTCAAATGTCTTACGTTGATGAAATTTACGAGAGAGTAGTTGCACAGAATCCAGGTGAACCTGAATTCCACCAGGCCGTAAAAGAGGTTCTGGATTCTTTAAGACTGGTTATTGATGCAAATGAGGAGAAGTACCGCAAAGCTGGTATCCTGGAGCGTTTCACTGAGCCAGAACGTATTGTTTCTTTCCGCGTACCGTGGGTAGATGACAATGGAAAGGTTCAGGTAAACAAGGGTTACCGTGTACAGTTCAACAGTGCAATCGGACCGTACAAGGGCGGACTTCGTTTCCATCCATCTGTAAACCAGGGCATCTTAAAGTTCTTAGGTTTCGAGCAGACTTTGAAGAACTCTCTGACTGGTCTTCCTATGGGCGGTGGCAAAGGCGGTTCCAACTTTGATCCTAAGGGCAAATCTGACCGCGAAGTTATGGCATTCTGCCAGAGCTTTATGACAGAGCTGTACCGTCACATTGGAAAGGATACAGACGTTCCAGCAGGTGATATTGGTGTAGGCGGCAGAGAGATCGGCTACCTGTTTGGCCAGTACAAGAGAATGACTGGTTTATATGAAGGCGTTTTAACTGGTAAGGGCTTAACCTTCGGTGGTTCTTTAGCAAGAACCCAGGCAACAGGATATGGCCTTGTATACATGTTAGACGAGATGTTAAAGCACAACGGCAAGGAGATCGCAGGAAAGACTGTTCTGGTTTCCGGTTCCGGTAATGTTGCTATCTACGCAGTTGAGAAGGCTCAGCAGTATGGCGCAAAGGTTGTAGCAATGAGCGATTCCAACGGCTATATCTACGATGCAGACGGCATCAAGTTAGATATTGTTAAGGAGATCAAGGAAGTACGCAGAGGACGTATCAAAGAGTACGCAGATGCTGTTCCTACCGCTGTTTATACAGAAGGCAAGGGCATCTGGACCATTCCTTGCGATATCGCACTTCCATGCGCAACCCAGAACGAGCTGAACTTAGATGATGCTAAGGCTCTTTTAGCAAATGGCTGCTTCGCAGTTGCTGAAGGTGCTAACATGCCTTCCACAAGAGAAGCTACTGACCTGTTCGTTGAGAAGAAGATCCTGTTCATGCCTGGTAAGGCAGCTAACGCTGGTGGCGTTGCTACTTCCGGTCTGGAGCAGAGCCAGAACTCCTTAAGACTGTCCTGGACCTTTGAAGAAGTTGATGAGAGACTGCACAAGATCATGATCGACATCTTCGCAAAGGCAGCAGATGCAGCTGAAAGATACGGAGTACCTGGAAACTATGTAGCAGGTGCAAATATTGCCGGATTTGAGAAGGTAGTAGAAGCTATGATCGCTCAGGGTATTGTCTAAAAAATAAAGTAATTTAAAATTCCAGATCCTGCACATGGCTATAAACAGTCTGTGTGCAGGATCTTTTTGTTATCATGCATATGTTTTCGGAAAGGTTTTACTATGGAGATCAGTTTACTTTTGATGCAGCAGATCGCAGAGTTGTTTTTAATGATATTTATGGGCTATGTGATCGTAAAAGCAGGGCTTTTGAAGGGGGAAGACAGCAAGGTTATATCAAAGATCGTGCTGTATCTGATCATTCCCTGTGTTATCATCAATGCGTTTCAGGTGGATTATACCAGCGAGAAGGTACAGGGGCTTTTGCTGGCCTTTGCAGCCTCTGTTATGCTGCAGGTGGTATTACTTGCCATTGTGTGGATTGCAGGCCGTCTGATGGGCTTAAATGAGGTTGAAAAGGCATCTGTGTATTATTCTAATGCTGGAAATCTGATCATGCCCATTGTAACCTTTGTACTGGGACAGGAATGGGTGCTGTATGGCTGCGTGTTTATGAGTGTGCAGATCGTGTTTGTGTGGAGTCATGGAAAATGGGTCTTAAGCAGGCAGAGTAAGATCGACTGGAAAAAGATATTGTTAAATATTAATATGGTCGCTGTATTTGCAGGCGTGTTCCTGTTTTTCACAAAGATCCGTTTGCCCCAGATCTTAAACCAGACTTTTGGCTCTGTGGGAAGCATGATCGGACCGGCCAGCATGATGGTAACGGGAATGCTGATCGCAGAGATGAGCCTGAAAGATATTTTTACAAATGGAAGAGTTTATTTTATTACATTTTTAAGGCTGATCGCAGTACCGGCGGTGGCGTTGCTCCTTTTAAAGGTCAGTGGTCTTGTAAATGGAAGTCCTGACGGAAAGAAATTGCTGCTGATCGTATTTCTGGCAGTGATCACACCCTCTGCTTCAACGATCACCCAGATGTGCCAGGTATATGGAAACGACTCCCAATATGCCAGCGCTATCAATGTTATGACTACATTGTTTTCTATTGTGACGATGCCGCTTATGGTGCTTTTGTTCCAGATGATACTTTAACAAAACGAAAAGACCAGGTACTGGGGATACCTGGTCTTTTCTGTATACATATGTGTATAAAGGGGGGATAAAATGTTTGTGTGAAAGGGGGAGGGCCCTTTCGGTTTTCTCTTGTTTACGTTGCCTATTATATATCCGATACATTGTAAAAACCATTGTAATGTGCGTAAAGAATATTGCAAATCGAACAAACTTTGATACAATGGATACTAGGGGCAAAAGGCTGGAAATCCGGTGCAAGCCTGTTTGCAGGAGGATTTTTGAACCTGGGACCCGGTATCATGCAATAAAAAGAGGGAGATCATGTATCAGGAAGACAGTTTTAAAACAAGTCAGGTGGTGTATGCCCATACCCGCAGTGATGAGGCGGATATGGAGTATAAGATGCACTGCCACAACAGTTATGAGATCTATTACATGGTAAAAGGGAATGTGGAGTACTTTCTGGAGGGGACTTCTTATGTACCAAAGCCTGGAAGTCTCCTGATCATTCCGCCAAACTGCTTTCATGGGCTGCGGGTGCTGGACGGAAGCGAGTACCACAGGATCCGGCTGCACTTTGTGCCGGAACTTCTGACGGAAAAGGAAAAACAGCTGCTTTTGGGAATTCTTGGAAAAAGCTGGTGGTATATGGAAGAACAGTTCCGGGCAGAATGGTATTTTAATTCCCTGGAAGAATGTGGATCTTATAGCAGGGAACTGCAGGATATTGCAATTCGCGCACGGATCGTATCGTTTTTGACCTATCTATCTGCAATGTATGAAAAGGGGGTAGGTCGCGGACCGGGGAAGGAAGATGTAGCCCAGGAGATCCTGCGTTACATTAATGAGCACCTGACGGAGCATCTCACATTAGAAGGACTGGCAGAAAAATTTTATATGAGTAAAAATCATCTGACTGCTATCTTTAAGCGTGCGGCAGGCACTACGGTAGCCAGATACATTTTATATAAAAGGATGACGATTGCAAGAAAAGAACTGGCCGGGGGAACACCGGCTGCAGAGGCAGCACTTAAAGCCGGATTTGGAGATTATTCCAGCTTCTTCCGGGCGTACCGGAAGATGTTTGGCTGTGCGCCTTCAGACCAACAGGCAATGGAACTGCCGGATATGGATAAGAGCGGGGACTTTTAGAAAAATCTAAGATAAATTCTTTATACAATCTTTATACGAAGCGTTGTATTTTTAATAGAAACTTTGAGGGGATTATGTCATAATGAAATGACATTGCTGGTAAAAGGGCTGTTACAGGAGGGAAAATGGAATTATTTCAAAAAAAGAAGAGCTTATCTTCTTTTCAGATCATTATATTTGGCTTTTTGGCAGTTATATTAGTGGGAACACTGCTTTTAATGCTGCCTTTTGCATCCAGGGAGCCGGGAAGCGCGCCATTTCTGGATGCGTTATTTACAGCTACATCGGCTACCTGTGTGACAGGGCTGATCGTCCATGATACAGCTACGTACTGGAGCTGTTTTGGACAGGTGGTGATCCTGCTGCTGATCCAGATCGGAGGAATGGGCGTTGTGACCATTACCATTGCAGTAGCCATGGTTTCAGGGAAGAAGATCGGTCTGATGCAGAGAAGCCTGATGCAGGAGTCGATCTCAGCACCACAGGTAGGCGGCATTGTCCGTTTTACAGGCTTTTTCCTGAAAGGTATCGCGCTGATCGAACTGCTAGGAGCTATTTTGCTGGCACCTGTGTTTATAAAGGACTTTGGAGTGGGAAAAGGGATCTGGTATGGTGTTTTTCATTCCATTTCTGCTTTCTGCAACGCAGGCTTTGATCTGATGGGAGTCAGACAGCAGTACTCGTCACTGACTTATTATGCTGGAAACGGGCTTGTAAATGCAGTTATTGTATTGCTCATACTGATCGGCGGTCTGGGATTTCTCACCTGGGAAGATATAAAGACAAATAAGCTGCAGTTTAAAAAATACAGGATGCAGAGCAAGGTAATACTGGTAACAGATCTGATACTGGTGATCGTACCTACGGTTATTTTCTATTTTGGGGAGTTTCACGGATCCCAGTGGGGAAATGGACTGGAACGGTTCTGGTTATCCCTGTTTCAGGCGGTAACACCAAGAACTGCCGGGTTTAATACAGCAGATTTCGGGCAGATGAGCGAAGGCGGACTGTTTTTAATGGTCATGTTAATGCTGATCGGCGGTGCGCCGGGATCTACCGCAGGCGGTATGAAAATGACTACCATTGCAGTTTTACTGCTTTCAACGGCGGCTGTATTTCGCAGAAAAGAAGACGCCCAGTGTTTTGGCAGACGTATTCCAACGGAAACCGTGCGGTATGCGGCAGTAGTTATGCTGATGTATATGGTGCTTTGTACAGTGGGCGGACTGTTTTTATGCTATGCAGAAGGACTGCCTGTGCTCACAAGTTTGTTTGAGGCCGGTTCTGCTATTGCAACCGTAGGTTTGACACTGGGTGTGACACCGACCCTGGGAGCGGCTGCAAGACTGGTATTGATTGTTTTAATGTACTGTGGACGCGTAGGCGGCCTGACGCTGGTATTTGCAGCACTGTCCGGTATGCGGCCGAGTATGACAAAATTCCCCCAGGAGAAGATCACAGTGGGATAATATGGGAATATTAATATACCGCCGCGTATGCGGCGGGTATCGGATATGTGCAATGGAAAAATAAGGAGGAAAATCATATTGAAATCAATATTATTAATAGGACTTGGACGATTTGGAAGACATATTGCGGAGAAATTAAACGAATTAAATCATCAGGTATTAGCGGTAGACAAACAGGAGGACCGTGTAGAGGCAGTGCTTCCTTTTGTCACCAGCGGACAGATCGGGGACAGCACCAATATTGAATTTTTACAGTCTTTGGGAATTGGAAATTTTGATGTGTGCATCGTGGCGATCGGTGGGGATTTCCAAAGCTCTTTGGAAACAACGGCCTATTTAAAGGATCTGGGTGCAAAGCTGGTAGTTTCAAGGGCCGCAAGGGATGTTCAGGCAAGATTTCTGCTGCGCAATGGCGCAGATGAGGTCGTGTATCCGGAGAAACAGCTGGCAAACTGGACAGCGATCCGTTATAGCTCGGAGCATATTTTTGATTATATCCAGTTATCTGATGACCATGCGATCTTTGAGATCAGCATTCCGGAAAACTGGGTGGGAAAGACTGTTGGAAATATTGACATCAGAAAGAAATACAACATCACTATCATGGCTTTAAAACGCGATGGCAAGCTGGAAATGTCCATTACTCCGGATACAGTACTGGACAAAGATGTTACTATGCTGGTGCTGGGAGCAAGCAGGGATATCCAGAAGTGTTTTCATATTTAACATAATACTGCAATCTGGTCATTTGCAGGCCTTGTGGATCCTAAGAAGATTTCAGAAGAGCATCAGAAAACCTGGGGAAAAGAAAAATGGAAGAACGGATACTTGTATGTTTATCATCTTCACCGTCTAATGGAAAGATCATACGCACAGCTGCCCAGATGGCAGAGGCTTTTAATGGGACATTAACCGCATTATTTGTAGAAACACCTTTGGCCGGAAAAATGGGAAAAGAGGACCAGGAGCGCCTGAAAGGGAATATTAAGCTGGCAAAACAATCTGGTGCAGAAATAGAAACAGTTTACGGTGATGATATTTCTTTTCAGATCGCGGAGTTTGCCAGACTTTCAGGGATCACCAGGATCGTGATCGGGCGCAGCGCTGCAAAGAAAAAAGGGGTTTTTGCAGGAACATCTCTTGTGGAAAAGCTGATCGATCATGCGCCTGAAATGGAGATCTATATCATACCTGACAGCCAGATGGGACCTGAGGTGATCCGTAAATGGAACAGGCTGGCGCAAAAGAATGCATTTTCCTTTAAGGCAGCAGTCAAAAGCGCAGGCATTTTATTTGCAGCAACAGCAGTAGGATGGCTGTTTGAAAAGCTGAAGCTGACAGATGCCAATATTATTACTGTTTATATTTTAGGAGTGCTTCTGATCTCTATAGTAACAGAAGGCTGGTTTTACAGTTTTTCGTCTACCATAGCCAGTGTTCTGATTTTTAATTTTCTGTTTACGGCACCACGTTTTACGCTTCGGGCTTATGATCGCAGTTACCCGTTTACATTTGCCGTCATGTTTCTTGCGGCTTTGATCACAGGCTCTCTGGCCTCCAGGCTGAAACAGCATGCAGGACAGGCTGCCAGGGATGCATACAGGCTGAAAGTGCTGCTTGATACGAACCAGCTTTTACAGCAGGCCAAAGGAAAGACAGAGATCCTGGAAGGGGCGGCACAGCAGATCGTTAAACTTTTAAAGAGAGAAACGGTGATCTATGATGTAAAGGATGGAAAACTGGAGCATCCTTTGCGCCGGGTTCCCCAGGGGGAAGAGGATATCACCATTGAAGATGAAGCCTGTGAGGAACAGGCAGCTGCATGGGCTTTAGAGAATAACCGCCATGCCGGAACAGGAACAGACCATTTTAAGCAGGCAAAAAGGCAGTATCTGGCGATCCGCGTAAACAGCACTGTTTATGGAGTGGTGGGGATTATGATCCAGAAACAGCCGTTAGATGCCTTTGAAAACAGTGTATTATTGTCCATATTGGGAGAATGTGCCCTTGCACTGGAGAATGATAAAAACGTGCGGGAAAAAGAAGAGGCAGCGATCCTGGCAAAGAATGAACAGTTAAGAGCGAATTTGTTAAGAACGATCTCTCATGATCTGAGAACGCCTCTTACATCTATTTCAGGTAATGCAAATAATCTCCTTTACAATGAAAGCTGTCTGGATGCACAGATGCGCCGGCAGATCTATGGGGATATTTATGATGATTCCATGTGGCTGATCGATCTGGTGGAAAACCTGCTTTCCGTGACCCGGATCGAGGAAGGCAGGATGCAGATCCGCCAGTCAGCAGAGCTGGTGGATGAGGTGATCAAAGAGGCATTAAAGCATACGGGACAGAGCCGGACAGGAAGGACCATAAAGGTAGAAGAGGAAGATGAACTGATCCTTGCAAAGATGGACGCAAGGCTGATCGTCCAGGTGCTGATCAATCTGATTGGCAATGCGGTAAAATATACGCCTCAGGGAACAGATATTACGGTCAGGGTGAAGAAAGAAAAAGCAGAAAACGCTGAAAGATCCCAGGTCATCATTTCTGTATGCGATCTGGGGAACGGGATCCCTGATGACAGGAAAGAAAGAGTATTTGACATGTTTTATACAGGCAGCGACCAGGTGGCAGACAGCCGCAGGAGTTTAGGATTGGGGCTTGGGCTTTGCAGATCTATTATTAATGCCCATGGAGGAAAAATATGGATATCTGATAATATCCCTCATGGGGCGGTAGTTACGTTTACATTACCTGCAGAGGAGGTGGCATTAAATGAATAAACCTTTGATATTGGTTGTGGAGGATGATATTCCTGTAAGAAATCTGATCACTATTACATTAAAGACCCATGGATACAGGTATCTGACTGCCGGGACCGGGGATGGAGCAGTTGTAGAAGCTTCTTCCCACAATCCGGATGTGGTCCTTTTGGATCTGGGACTGCCGGATATGGACGGCGTAGATGTGATCCGGAAAATACGTACCTGGTCCAACTTGCCAATCATTGTGATCAGTGCAAGAAGCGAAGATACAGATAAAATAGACGCACTGGACGCAGGTGCTGATGATTATCTCACAAAGCCTTTTTCTGTAGAAGAGTTGCTGGCGCGGCTGCGTGTTGTGGAACGGAGAATGGCGCTCATGAACGGCGAAGCCCAGACAGCAGAGTCTGTTTATACAAATGGCAGACTGCGGATCGATTTTGCAGCGGGCTGTGCCTATATGGGGGATAAGGAGCTGCATCTTACGTCTACAGAGTATAAACTGCTGTGCCTCATGGCTAAAAATACAGGTAAAGTGCTGACGCATACTTATATCACCCAGAAAGTGTGGGGGAGCAGCTGGGAAAATGATATTGCTTCTTTACGTGTATTTATGGCAACTTTGCGTAAAAAACTGGAAAGCGAACCGGATGCCCCTCAGTATATACAGACCCATATAGGGATCGGGTACCGCATGATCAAAGTAGAGTGATCATTTATTCAGGGTTTTAAAGTAATGCTCCAGCTTATCGATGCCCAAATAACCAAGAGTGAACAGAATAAAAATGATCGCAAATGCAAAAAGTGTTAACATAAAAACCCCTCCCATATAAATGAAATTATATAAATGATGTCCTCAGTGAATGTAAGGTATAAGACCTTTGTTTATTGAGGATATTTTTATTATAAGGGAAAAGGGATAAAGAAAGGGAAAGGATGTAAGCACAGGTATAAAGAACACATAAAAGCATAAATGATTGTTTTTTCTCAATAGGAGAAAAGCCGATTGTTCCATAAAATGGGCTGTGTTATGATTATCCCCGGCGTTTTTGCAAAATGGCAGATGTCAGAAAGCAAAGCGGAAATGAAATGACAGAAGTAAACAAAATGACAAAAGAAAACGGAGGGGAAAGAGATGCAGTCATTGCTGAATGTGCCGGCGGAAGTGGTGTCGGCCAATATTAATGCGGCTGTTGCAAAAGCAGCAGCAAAGAAAAGGCGTATTTTTGTCCTGGGGATCATGGCGGGTGCCTTTATTGCAATGGGAGCCCAGTCAAGCAGTCTGGCAGTCCATAATATTACGGATGTGGGAATTGCAAGGACCCTTGCAGGATGTATTTTCCCAGTGGGACTTATGATGATCGTGTTTGTAGGCGGAGAACTGTTTACAGGGGACTGTATGATGTCCATGGCATGTATGAAAGGCCGTATTGGCTTTGGAAGCCTTTTAAGGACCCTTTTGATCGTTTATCTGGGGAATTTTGCAGGAGCGGTGCTGATCGCCTTTCTGGTGGCTCACAGCGGCCAGTATGATTATTCTGCCGGGGCTTTAGGAGCTTATACCATTAAAACGGCAGTGGGAAAGACTGGCTTAAGTTTTATGCGGGCGCTGTTTTCCGGCATTTTATGCAATATCCTGGTGTGCGCAGCTGTGTTAATGGCAGCGGCAGCAAAAGATATTGGCGGAAAAGTGCTGGCGATCTTCTTCCCGATCCTGGCCTTTGTAGTATCTGGCTTTGAGCACTGTGTTGCAAATATGTATTATATTCCGGCAGGCATTTTTGCAGCAGGAAACCCGGCATATGTGCAGAAAGCCCAGGAATTATATGGGCTGGGAGCAGAAAAACTGACAGGACTTAACTGGGGCAGTTTTGTGACTGTTAATCTGCTGCCGGTTACTATTGGAAATATCATTGGCGGCGCTGTTATGGTTGGCGGCGTGTGCTTTTATCTGCATGGGAAGGCAGAGGGATAATAAATGGAAAATCTCCTTTACTGGCGGGAAGATCGCTGGTAAAGGAGATTTTTTAGTATAAAGAGATCTGGGAGAAAATTGCGGAGAATAGACGGAAATGTTATACTATAGAATAATAAAAATCCGGTTAGGAGGGAGCAAAAGTGAAGAAGGAGTCCTTTGTAAATAAGATCAGCATTTATATTGGAGTGACGTTGGTTCTTCTTATATGGCTGCTGACTGCTTACACTGTGAGCAGCTTTCTTCTCTTAAAAGAAAGTGAGGAGTCATCGGTATGGTCTACGATCCAGATCTACATGAAACAGATCGACAGTAAATTTATTGCTATGGATCAGTGTGTGGAGGGAATCGCCGGTAATCAGGATCTGATCGGTCAGATATGTTACGGAAGTCCGGCTGACCGGTATTATGCGGCTGTGGAGCTTCAAAAGAGCATGAAAAGAGATGTGATCAGCAATGCGGAGCTGGATTACGTTCTGATCGCAGAGTCCTTAAATAAAAACCTGATCGCGGCGTCCACTCCGGGAGTTTCTTATGGGGAGAAAGAGGCAATTGCCTCTTATATCTGGAATCTCATGGAAAAGGAAGACCGGGGAAGGCCGCAATGGTATTATACAAAGATCGGTACTCATGCCTATATTGCGAAAATATACAGGGGAAGCAACTGGAGTGTGGCGGCATTTTCAAAGGAATACTTTTCTTTCCGATATCCGGGCAAAAGAATATCCAGACGGTCAGAGTTTTCTTCTTACGGACGCAAATGGTGTATGCGTGGAAAATCTGGAAGAAGGAAACAGCATGTATCTGGGAGAGACTTTGGAAATAGAAGATTCCTGGAAGAATGATCATAAAAAGCGGATGATCTCTCTTAAAAGTGATCGTGCAGGACTTTATATTACAGGAATGATCGGCAGTAATCATTTTCTGGGAAAATTCAGTACAAATAGTATTCTGATCCTTTTGATCATGGTTCTGGCTATTGGCTGTGATATGATCCTTTTACATTATATTCACCGTGAGATCCACAGGCCCCTGGATCATCTGATGCAGACGATCCAGGAGATTGAAGACGGAGATTACAAGCAGAGGGCAGAGGAAGATTATCATACGGAAGAACTTCAGCGTCTTACACAGGCATTTAACCGGATGATGAATGTGATCGTTAATCTTCGGATCAGGGCCTATGATGAAAAGATCCAGTTAATGGATACGCAGATGAAATATTTTCAGATGCAGTTAAAACCCCATTTCTTTTTAAATGCCCTGACAACGATCTACAGTATGAGTTATCAGAAGCGGAATGAGGATATACGGACATATATTGACGCATTAACAAAAACGGTCCGTTATATGTTTAAAGGCGGTCTTCGTCTGGTCCTTCTTAAGGAAGAAACCCAGCATCTGGAAAATTATTTTGAAATAAGGCTACCGCAATCCCACTGGCTTTAGACGGTGGGTTAAGGTAGCCAAAAGCTGAGAATTATTGTATGCTAATGATATGGGAACATGGAAATCTAAAAACAGACACAAATATTTATTACAATACCACATTATTTTCGTCTGCAAATATAGGAAGAAATTACTGGTTTCGCAACAGGTATCAGATGATATAAAGCAGTTTTCATATGAGATATGTCAAAAGCACAAAGTTATTATCAAATACATGGAAACTGACAAAGACCATATTCACTACATGATAGAAACTGAACCTACAATGTCGGTGAGTAAAATTGTAAACCTAATGAAAAGTTATACGACTTACCATATATGGAAACGCTATCCGAATTATTTGCGGAAGCATTTCTGGAAAGAACATACATTTTGGACAGATGGTTATTTTGCTTGTAGTGTAGGAAATGTATCAGAAGAAATGCTAAAAAAGTATATCGAAAATCAAGGCTAAGAAAGAAGGTGGCAGCGAATGTTAAAAGCATATAAATACAGAATATATCCCAATAATGAGCAGAAAGTACAGATAGAAAAAACATTTGGCTGTTGCCGTTTTGTGTATAATCAGACACTTGCATATCGGAAAGAAAGATACGAAAAAGAGAAAAAATCTGTCAGCAAAACAGATTGTAATAATTACTGCAACAGGGAATTAAAGAAAGAGTATGAATGGCTGAAAGAAGTGGATAAGTTTGCTTTAACAAATGCGATTTATAACATGGACAGTTCATATCAGAAATTTTTTAGGGAGCATGCAGGTTATCCAAAGTTTAAGAGTAAACATGATAATCATAAATCATATACAACAAATTTTACGAATGGCAACATAACAGTAGATTTCGATGGAAACAAAGTAAAATTGCCTAAATTAAAAGGCGTAAAAGTAAAACTGCATAGAAAGTTTAGCGGGCAGATAAAATCAGCAACGATATCACAAGTGCCGAGTGGGAAATATTATGTATCGGTTTTAGTGGAAACAGAACATGTGGAACTGCCACATACAACCCAAAATACAGGAATCGATTTAGGTATTAAGGATTTATGTATTACTTCTGGTGGAAAGAAATACGAAAATCCAAAAATCATCAGAAAATACGAAAAGAAACTGATAAAACTGCAAAGACAGTTAGCGCACAAAGAAAAAAGAAGCCAAAAAAGGGAAGCTGTCTGCCGGCCTGGCAGCGGCGTCCTTTTTGCTGTTTATAACGGCAGTGGCACTGGCCTATTTTCTGGACACCAGCCTGGGCTTTTTAGTAGGAGGAGTGGGCCTTTTTGCCACTCTTCTTTCTGTGTACGGATTTATTATGGGCCTTCTCAGCTTTTCAGAAGAGGGCAAAAGCCACAAAACCAGTATGATCGGCTCCATCGCAAACGGCCTGATCATGGTGGTATGGCTTGGTATTTACCTGACAGGGCTTTGACTGAGAGCGCGTTTGAAAGGAGTACTATGGACGAACGTTTGAAAAAACAGATGGACTTTATTTTGGAAGTGGATAAGGTGAAAAATATTATGCGGCAGACCTATCTGGCAGACGGGAAACGCAAGGAGAACGATGCGGAGCATTCCTGGCATCTGGCGCTGATGGCAGTGCTTCTGAAGGAGTATGCGCCGAAAGAAGTGGATCTGTCCAAGGTAATTCCCATGGTTCTGATCCACGACCTTGTGGAAATTGATGCCGGGGATACCTATGCCTATGATGATGACGGTGCA
>ERZ773190.1504-NODE-1504-length-21816-cov-2.917237_pt1 | contig 21816 bp, 12 predicted proteins | sample MGYA00511111_ERZ773190 | MGnify/ENA primary metagenome ERZ773190 (study PRJEB29015, sample SAMEA2737777) | human gut metagenome | biome: human gut; feature: human-associated habitat; material: faeces | place: China | collected 2012 ... | reverse complement strand
CTACTGCGATTCCGCCCTTGGCTGTACCATCAAGTTTGGTAAGAATGATTCCGGTAACGTTTGCGACCTCGGCAAACTGTCTTGCCTGAGAAAGCGCATTCTGGCCCGTGGTTCCGTCAAGAACTACCAGCGTTTCCAAATATGCTTCCGGATACTCACGTTCCAGAATACGGTAAATCTTGCGAAGCTCTTCCATAAGGTTTTTCTTATTATGAAGTCTTCCTGCGGTATCGCAGAATATCGGCATTTCTGGCTTTGGCTGCTGCCACGGCATCATAGACAACAGATGCCGGATCTGCTCCGTCCTGGCCGCCGATGATCTCAACGCCTGCACGGTTGGCCCACTGTGTCAGCTGCTCCCCGGCTGCCGCACGGAAGGTATCTGCAGCTCCGAGGATGACCTTTTTTCCCTGATCCTTTAATTTACCGGCCAGCTTGCCTACAGAGGTAGTCTTACCTACTCCATTGACACCGATCACAAGGATCACGGATTTCCGGTTCTCAAACTCATATTCTGTGCTTTCTACCTGCATCTGTTTTTTGATGCTGTCGATCAGAAGCTGTTTGCACTGGGACGGCTCCTTGATATGCTGCTCAGCAACCTGCTCCTTTAAATGCTCCAGAATGGAGGTGGTTGCGTTAATGCCGATATCTCCCATGATCAGGATTTCTTCCAGTTCCTCATAAAAATCCTCATCAATGCTGGAATAACCACTGAAAATCGAATCAAATCCGGCAACGATATTGTCTCTTGTTTTGGTAAGGCCGCTGACCAGACGTTTAAAAAATCCTTTTTTTTCTTCAGCCATTTTCATACCTCCTCGTTATCTGGTTAACTGGTTCTCGACCAGGTCTACGGAAACCAGGGTGGATATACCCTTCTCCTGCATGGTGATACCATATAACCGGTCTGCGGCATTCATCGTGCCGCGTCTATGTGTTATTATAATAAATTGTGTATTTTTCGTCAACTTCTGAAGATAAGATGCGAAGCGTCCAACGTTGGAGTCATCCAGTGCCGCCTCGATCTCATCGAGAAGACAGAACGGGGACGGTTTCAGGTTCTGGATCGCAAACAGAAGCGCGATCGCGGTCAGAGCTTTCTCTCCACCGGAAAGCTGCATCATATTCTGAAGTTTTTTGCCCGGCGGCTGTGAGATGATCCGGATACCGGCTTCGAGGATATCTTCTCCCTCTGCCAGTTCCAGCGTTCCCTTTCCTCCACCGAACAGTTCCTTAAATGCCTTGTCAAATTCCCTCTGGATATCCTGGAATTTCTCGGCAAACTGCTTCCGCATTCCCTCATCCAGTTCCTGGATGATATTCTCCAGTGTCTCCTCTGCCTTGACAAGATCCGTATACTGGGTCGTCAGGAAAGTGTGACGTTCCAGAAGTTCTTTGTAATCTTCGATCGCATTGACGTTGACGGAACCGAGCCTGCGGATCTCCTCTTTGATGCGGGCAACGTCTTTTTTGATCTCCTGAAAATCATCGAGCTCTTCTTTTTTGTAAGAAAGCGCGTTATTTGGAGTGATCTCATACTCTTCCCACATGTAGGAGATCCGTCCTTCCCGCTGTTCTTCGACCTTTTCTGCCTGACTGCGCAGACGGAAACATTCTTTGTCCAGAAGTGTGGTCTTCTCAGAAAGACGGTCTCTTTTTTCAAAAAATGCCTTGTGGCTTTCGGTTCTCTCTTCCTTCTCTGCCTCGCATTTTTGTCTCTGTACAAGAAGCTGTTCGTCTTTTTTGCGGCAGTCTTCGATCGCTTTTTTGAGGTCCTGGATGCCGCCTTCTTTTCGGGTGATCTCATCTCCGCTCTGGGCGAGACTGGTAAGCAGGTCCTCGGATTCCCTTTCAAAAGCCTCGATCTCTGACTGCAGTCGGCTTAAGTTTTCCTGAAGGAAATGTTCCTGCTGTTCCAGCGCGGAAGAATCCAGACGAATCTGCTCCAGTTTCTTCTGTTTGGCAGTCTCTTCTGCTTTCCATTCATCCAGCTCGGCCTGCTTCGTCTCGATAAAGGTTTCCAGCTCTTTCTCGTCTTTCTGGGAATCTTCGAGCTCTTTTGCAATATTCTTATGATCCTCACGGATCTCCGATGCCTGATGTCTCAGCTCATCCTGATCGCGGTCGATCTGACGGTAATTTTTCTGGATCTCCTGTGCCTTTTCCTGAAGCTGTTCGAGGTTCATCTTCGCGGTATTCTGCTCGATGTACTGTCCACGGAGCTTCTGCTGGAGTTCGTTTATCGTGTCACGGAGTTTATTTCGCTGTTCACGGTTTTTAAGGATCGATCGCTGGGTCGTTTCCAGTTCTTTCTTACGAAGTGCGACGTTTTTTTCCAGCTCCTCTATCTCACGGCGGCGGCCGAGGAGATTGCTGTTATTACGGAACGCACCACCGGTCATGGAACCGCCCGGGCTTAAGGATTCACCTTCGATCGTGACCATTCGGAGACTGTGGCGGTATTTCTTGCCGATCGCGATCGCATGGTCGATATTGTCCACCACCAGAACCCTGCCGAGAAGATACTGTACCAGTTCACCGTATTCTGCATCTGCCTGGACCAGTGTGTTCGCCGTTCCGATCACTCCCGGTTCCTTCAGCGCATCTCTTTGTGTAAAGCCGCCTCTTCCGCTGATATTCGACAGTGGAAGGAAGGTCGCACGGCCATAACGGTTCTGCTTCAGGAAACCTATCATCCGCTTCGCCGTCTGTTCATTGTCCGTTACGATATTCTGGATGCTTCCGCCAAGTGCTGTCTCGATCGCAACTTCGTAATCCTTCTGCACATGGACGATATCTGCGACAACGCCCCGGATACCCGGTTCTTTTGCCTTCTGTTCCATGACCCTCCGGATACTGTTGCCATAGCCGTCATAACGCTCTGTGATATTCCGCAGAGATTCCAGACGGGATGCCTCTCTGTGGTAGGCGGTCTGTCCTGCCTCTATCTCCCTGCTCTGTTCCTGCAGTTTCGTCTGAAGTTTCTGTACTTCTCCACTTAAATGGGTACATTCCTCATTGCCTTCCTGGATCGAAGCTGTGATCTCGTCATAAGCTTGCTGATAACGGCTGCGATCATTTTCGAGGACTTCTTCCTCGCTCTTTAAGCGAAGAATCCTCTGGCTTACTTCTGCCTTACGGATATCGAGCTGCTCGATCATCGCATCAAATCGCTGCGCTTTTCCCTTGGTCGTGGCACGGCTGTTGAGGATCTCGATGATCTCATTCTTGCCGTCCTCCACCGCACTGGTGCATTCTTCTACATTGGAAGCGATATTTTCGAGTTCTTTCTCTTCCTCCTTGAGATTCTTTCGGATCTCTTTTAACTTTTCGTGAATCGTCAGTTTCTCTTCGCTTAAGTTTTCCTGCTCTTCCCGGCGATGTGCAAGTTCTTCCTTGAGCGTTGCCAGTCGGGATTTGAAATGTTCACTGCTCTGTCTGCCCGCAAGGATCTGCTCCTCGAGGACCTGCATCTGACCTTCAAACTGCTGCTTTCCAAGGGCATTCTGCTGCTGTTCCTCTTTAAGAGAATCCAGACGCTCATTCAGCGTTTCCAGTTCTTCTTCCAGACGTTCGTATTCTGTTTTGGTGCGGTCATAGGCTTTCTGGGCTTCGTCAAGTTCTCTCTGGGCATTCGAAAGTTTCTGCTCCAGTTCTTCCAGATTCTGAACACTCTGCTCGTATTCCAGAAGGAAAAGATTGACATCCAGTGTCTTAAGTTCCTCCCGCTTGGCAAGATAGATCCTTGCTGTCTCGGACTGTTTCTCCAATGGACCGAGCTGTTTGGTCAGCTCGCTCAAGATATCTGTCACACGGACAAGATTCTGGCGTTCTTCTTCCAGCTTCTTGATCGTGGTATTTTTTCTTCGTTTGAATTTTACGATTCCCGCTGCCTCGTCAAAAAGCTCCCTGCGGTCCTCTGGCTTGCCGCTTAAGATCTTGTCGATCTGGCCCTGTCCGATGATGGAGTAGCCTTCCTTACCGATACCGGTGTCATAAAACATCTCCTGGATATCCTTCAGGCGACAACTGCTGCCATTGATCAGATACTCACTTTCCCCGGAACGGTACAGCCGTCTCGCGACAGTCACTTCATTAAAATCCACTGGAAGCTTGTGGTCGCTGTTATCCAGTGTGATCGCCACCGATGCGAAACTTAAGGGCTTTCTGGACTCTGTACCGGAAAAAATGACATCCTGCATGTTGCCGCCTCGAAGCTGCTTCGCGCTCTGTTCTCCGAGAACCCAGCGGACGGCATCGCCGACATTGCTCTTTCCACTTCCGTTCGGTCCGACGATACCGGTGATCCCGTTGTGGAATTCAAAATTGATCTTCTGGGCAAACGATTTGAAGCCATATACTTCAATATTTTTTAAATACATAGTTCACCTGCAATTTATTTCATTTGACGCTTACAGCTTCCAGCTTTTTCTCCTGGATCGCCTGGTAAGCTGCCGCCTGCTCTGCGGCCTTTTTGGTGTGGCCGGTGCCACATCCGTACACTTCACCGTTTACTCTTACTTCTACGCTGAACTGCTTGTCATGATCCGGACCTTTTTCCTCTGTGAGAATATACTCTACCGGCTGGAGTCCTTTCTCCTGAACGATCTCCTGTAAGATCGTCTTGCTGTCATAGAAAAGCTGCTTGCTCTCGATATCATTCAGGATAAAATTCAGTACAAACTCTCTCGCCGGCTCAAATCCGCCGTCAAGGTAAATCGCGCCAAGGAGTGCCTCGGTCGCATCGGATACGATAGAATCTCTGTTTCGTCCTCCGGTCATGTTCTCTCCACGTCCAAGGAGAAGGAATTTCGGGAGTCCGAACTGTCTCGCACAGTAGGCAAGGCTCGGCTCGCACACAAGGCTGGCTCTCTTTTTGGTGAGTTCTCCCTCCGGGATCTGCGGAAAACGTGCATACAGGAAATCACTGCTGACAAGTTCCAGTACCGCATCGCCCAGGAATTCCAGACGTTCATTACACCCAAGTTTGCCAAGCTTTTTCTCGTTGGCATAGGAGCTGTGTGTCAGTGCCTGTTTCAAAAGTTTCTTATTCTGAAAAGTATATCTTATGATCTGTTCCAATTCTTCCATATTATTTCTGTCCTTCTTTTTCTGCTGCCGGTGTTTCTGGGGCTTCATAATGAGGCGGAAGAATACGCTCGGCGATTTTTTCATTTATTTTCTGCTGTTTAAACTGCACACACTGGAAGATCGCATTGCGGATCTCGACTGATTTCGCACTTCCATGTGTCTTGACTACAAGTCCTTTGAGACCCAGAAGCGGTGCTCCGCCGTACTCTGTCGCGTCAAAGCTCTTGAGTGTCTGTTTCAGTGCCGGTTTCACGAGGAGCGCACCGATCTTGCTCTTTAAGGTGCTCATCATTCCTTCTTTTATCTTGTGGATCAGCTCGGAGCTGACACCTTCATACAGTTTGAGGATGACATTTCCGACAAAAGCCTCGCAGACGATGACATCTGCATAACCTGCCGGAATATCTCTTGCCTCAATGCTTCCGATGAAGTTGATGCCTTCGATCTCCTTGAGAAGAGGGAAAGTTTCTTTGACCAGTGCATTTCCCTTCTCTTCCTCTGCGCCGTTATTTACGATAGCAACACGCGGATTCTTGATGCCTACTACATTTTCCATATAGATAGAACCCATCTTGGCAAACTGTACCAGATGGGACGGTCTTGCGTCTACATTGGCACCACAGTCGATCAGGAGGGATACTCCCTTGGCTGTCGGGATCAGCGGGGCAAGAGGCGGACGTTCTACACCTTTGCTTCGTCCGACAAGTACCTGTCCGCCAACCAGGACAGCTCCGGTACTTCCGGAAGAAACGAATGCATCGGCTTTCTTTTCTTTGATCATCTTGAGTCCCACTACGATCGAAGAATCTTTCTTCTTGCGGATTGCAAATACAGGAGGCTCTGCGGTTTCAATTACTTCTGTGGCATTGACCACCTGGATCCTGTCCTTCGGATAATCCTGATATTTCTTAAGTTCTGCCTGGACAACATCCTCCACACCTGTCAGGATCACCTGAATATCATCCCGCTCTTTGACTGCTTCCACGGCTGCTTTTACAGGTTCCACCGGGGCGTAGTCGCCACCCATGGCATCTACAACTACTCTAACTACTTCTGCCATAATTTTTCCTCCTGCTGTTTTTGTTTATGTCAAATTACAAATCTGTTCTGAAAATATAAAAGATTTACACTTTATCATAGTGAACTACTCGGCAACAAATTACCAGAGCATCTGAATCAAAGCGGGATACCGCATTTTTCAGGGTGGGTTCATGCCACTACTACTGCTTGCTTTTTTGCTACGCAGCTACTTTTATTATTTGGGGCTGTTTCAGTCCGGTTACGGACAGCTGTTTCTTTTTTCCCCACCACATACAATCCACGTTTTTTTCGGTTGGATGGCTCTGCATATTTTTTTGATACTTCCGGTGACACCGGACTGCACTGGCTGCTGTATGATTCTTTCTGTTTTTCCAGACGTATCCCATACATCTTCAGCTTATATTCCAGCATGATATACAATTTATTGTAAGGCAGTCCATGGAATTTCTGGTTCGTTCTGTGTCCCATACTCCTTCTCCATATAGATCTTCAGTTCCTTTGGCAGTGACAGCCGTATCCTGTCTGTGCCAGTTTCGTGCACGATCCCCATCTGCATATAGGTGATCCGCATATTTTGTTTTTTAAAACGGGGCGGGTTTGGCTCCCTGACCCCTCCGGACTTCTTTAAAGCATAAAAAGATTTCCAGGCTTTATCCAGCAGTTTGCAAATTTCCTGTGCCGTCTGGGATGGAAGTTGCCTGTACCACAGATCACTTTTATGGTTTTTTCTGACTGATCTTTACAGACGTCTTCTGCGACAGCAGCATTTCTTTCCCTCCTGGATTTCAATAGGCTTTGCTCTGACGTTCGATATAACGACGGATATTTTCTTCTGATACAGATCCGATGGTTTCCACATAATAGGAATGATTCCACAGCTCTCCCTTCCATAGCTGGTTTCTTATTTCCGGAAAACGTTCGAACAGTTTTCTGCCGGTGATCCCCTTCAGATACTTGACAATTGCTGTTATAGACAGCTTTGGTGGAGCTGATACAAAACAATGGACATGGTCACCTTCACCACATTCAAATAAATGAACAGTAAATCCCTTATCCTCAGCAATCCGCTGCACCAGTTCCTGAAGGTATTCCTCGATTTCTGGGTTTAATATCTTCCGCCGGTATTTCACCGACCATACCATATGGTAGTTGATATTACATACACAAGTTCTATAATGTATTAGATTTTCTTTCATACATATAGTATAACATGACAACTAGAAACATACAATAAAAATCGAACATATTTTCGACTAGTTGTATGCCGGTTACGGCATTAATATCAAAGGGTAAAGGGATTATTATATTATTTCAATGTGCAGATATGCACAATTCTACGCTTTCATCTCGGTAATTGAATTGCCGAGGATTCCCACTTATCATCCTAAAATCACAAATACATATAAAAAAGAATAAATATCTGATATTTTTCAAGCAACAAAAATGTCGCAGTAATGATTTAAAAAATCATTACTGCGACATTTCCTTTACATTATTTCTTCGTCTTCGTCGATATGTACATCTCCTGCTACCTCATCCGGTACCGGCCAGATATGGATGCAGTTTGGTGTCTCAATATGATGGGGTTTATCATTCATAACGATAATATTCTTGTCATAGTCTACAGTAAACGTAGTGATAGAGTTGCTTGCATGGTTCGCAAGTGCGATGTGCTTATTATCTGGGAAGATTACCAGATCCTTCGGATAATCGCCACTGATCGGAAGATTGAACTTCTTCTCAAGAAGTCCGGTCTCATGGTCAATCTCATACATGGAAACCGAATTCTCTCCGGCAGTTGTACAGAACAGATGCCTGCCGTCCGGTGCAAGTGCAAGTCCGGATGCCGCATTGTGGATCGCATCCTCGTCATTCGGCTTTCTGAGTGTGCTGACACTCTGGAGCAGTTCAAACTCAGGAGTACTGCCGCTTCCGTCATAGCTGTAAACCTTGATCTCATTGCTCAGCTCAAACAGGATATATGCAAATCTGCCGTCTGCACTGAAACGGATGATCCTAGGACCGCTCTCTCTCGGGCAGCGGAGGATGTCGACCAGTTCCAGCTTATGCTGTCTCTTGTTGATGCGGTAGATCTTGACCTGATCGATGCCGTTGTCAACTGCACACAGGTATTTGTTGTCCGGTGTAGGACGTACACAGTTTACATGTGGACGGAAGTTACGCTCTGCAACGCTTCCAAGTCCCTTGTGATAAACACCATCCATGATACGTCCGAGACTTCCGTCGCGGCGTGTATGTACAACCGTCACCTTGCCGTCATGGTATCCTGCCACATACAGATATTTGCCGTCCACGTCTGTTGCCAGGAAACATCCTCTCATTCCGTCGATGCTGACTCTGTTAATGCGGGTCAGGTCACCGTTCTCGTCACGTTTGAACACTGCCACACCTTCGTCCTCGATGGAATACAAAAACTTGCCATTCTTGGAAATTGCCGTATGAGATGCATTGCTGACCTGTACTTCGCTCCGTTCTTTCAGAGTACCTTTCTCAACATCTACATCGTAAACCTGAATACCTTTACTGTTGCCGTGGGTATATGTTCCCACATAGGCTACATATTTCTTATTCCCCATGATATTGCCTCCTAAAATCGCGCGTTGTCGTCGTCCACGCAGAGACAGTGCTCTGCATGAACTTAAGTGGTTACTGTTCACTCCAGCAACCTCAGGTGTCCTTATTATATCACAATCCAATTCCAAGAACAAGTTAGCATTCAGGAGGAAATGTATTTTATCTTATACTTAATGTACTTTATTTTCCACTCAATGTTTTTTTCTGTAATACAGAATGCCGACGGTCCCACCTGCTGCCAGGGTCAAAAGTGCCCAGAATACCCAGAGCGCCGTGTCATCTCCTGTTTTTACAGTTTTCACACTTGAAGAGCTGCTTTTTACAGAAGGATTATTTCCGGAAGAAGACGATGCTGCTGTGGATATTACAGATGGCGATGGTGTAACAGATATCACCGGTGTGGGAGTGATCTTTTGGATCTCTTCTCCCTTTGTCTTTGTGTGGATGTCGTAGAGGATCTCCCCATTTTCTTCCATTGGGACACAGACAAGAAACGGCGCAATCACCCCGTAGGTTTTTTGCCCGTTCTTCTGGCGGATGAGGTAAATTCCTTCATTGAGATCTTCAAAAACAAGTTTTCCATCTGCGTCTGTCATCCTTGTTTCTGCCGAAAGTTTCTTCGCCGTCACCCAGGAAGAAAGTTTTTCTGCCGCTTCTTTGTAATCTGTGGATCTTGACAGATTCCAGGGAGTTACCTTACAGCCTTCAAACGCCTCTGTCAGATGCCAACCATTCTCCTTCTGCTCTGCCACATAAAAACATTCCAGTGCAGTGCCTTCCCGATCTGTTCCGATCTCATTCAGCTGAACCGTGATGCTTCCCTTTCTCTCTGCCGCATCCACAGAAACAGCCGGAAGAACTACAAATATCAGGATCACAGCAAGGAGAAAAACGCCTGCTGTCTTTTTATTTTTTCTTTTCAACCTTTTTCCTCCTTCCTTTTTGATGGCTTAAGGAGCCAGAATCCTGCTGCTCCCAGAAACAGTATGGAAAGTACAAAAACTCTTTTTCCCCAGATCAGAAATCCGGATTCTTTTGCCTGTTCTGCACGTTTCTGTGCTTCCCGGTATGGAATCCTCTTTCCTCTTACAAGAAGCCTGTGTGAGTTGATCCCATAGGGAGTACAGGTCACCAGTGTCACCTGATCCTTTCCCTCTTCGATCCGCAGAAGATCTGTGCGGTCCGGTGTCACGGTAACGATCTGGTCCACCTGATACGCCAGCTTTTCTCCCAGAACATTCAGGAAAAAAAGATCTCCCGTCTTCATCTGATCCAGATCTGTAAAAAACATCCTGGTCGCGATTCCTGTATGTGCCGCGATCACAGCATGTGTCCCCGCTCCCCCGACAGGAAGTGAAGAACCAAACAGATGTCCCGCCCCCTGTTCCAGAACATGCTCCGAAGTTCCATGAAAAACCGGCAGAAAGACCTCGATCGACGGAATTTCCAGATAACACAGGATCCCGTCTCCGGAGACATCCAGAAGTTTCTGATATTCTCTGTATGCAGAAGTTTCTTCTGCGCCACCTCCAAAACTGTCACCCGGAAGTACTCTGCCTGCGCGAAGTTTTGAATTATAGTTTCTGGCTTCGCCCAGAAGTTTTTGTTTCCCGGTGTCCGACAGTTTCTCTGCCTTTTTTTCATATTCATAGATGACTTTGCTCTGGTTTCTCTGATTTACCCACTGACTGACAAACGGATAGTTCAAAAATCCCATCCCCACCAGAAGAAACAGGAAAAAAATCAGTCTCTGTCTTTTCACGTCTTCCTCCTTCTGTACAGAAACAGCCCTGTCAGAAAGACCATCAGAAATGCCATGCCGATCAGGATCGAAAGCACATACTGCCGCATCCACGGACTTGCCGTCTGCTTTTTCCTGGCTGCTTTCTGCGGATTCTTCTGTTCTGTGACACGATGTCCTCTTACCAGGAGCCGATGGCTGTTGATGCCATAGGGTGTACAGGTTACCAGCGTTACCAGATCTTTTTCCGGAATGATCCGAAGAAGTGACGTATCCTCAGGCCTGACGACCCGGATCTGATCCACCTCATAGGCAAGATGCCGGTCCAGAACCTGTATATAAAAAAGATCTCCTTTTTTCAGAAGAACCAGATCTGTAAACAGTTTCTTGTCAGAAAGTCCTGTATGGGCAGAAAGGACACAGTGCGTATCCTTTCCCCCTACAGGCAGAGAAGTGTTCTCAAGATGCCCAACACCCTTTCGCAGCACCTCCTGTGAAGTGCCGTGGTACACGGGCAAAAATACATTGATCTCCGGGATCTCTATATACCCCATGATCCCGTCACTTTCCAGATCCAGAAGATGTTCATACTGCTTTTCTTCTGTTCCATCCACAGCAAGATCCGGGTCAAAAGGATCTGTCAGAACGGCTTCTCTGTTTTTCAGTTTTACATTATATTCTTCTGCTTCTTTCAGCATTTGATGGATCTGTGTTGTATCCATTTTGTCGGTTTCTTTCTGATATTCGTAGATGACTTCCTCCTGCCTGTGCTCATAAAGAGAATTGCTGACAAAAGGATATGCCATCAGAAGTATCCCTGTTCCGATCAGAAATCCTGGAACCAGAAGCGGGCGTTTTTTCCTAGTCTTCATTTATTTTGCACGGTTTTTGCGGATGATCATAGAATAGTAGCCACATCCTGCTGCCACGGCAAACGCACCTGCCAGAACGAAGAACCAGATACCGCTGCCGCCGGTAGATGGAAGTTCGAAGCCTTTGATATTATTGACCGTTACTTTGAAGATACCGTCTGTGTTGCCATCCTGGCTGATTGTTCCAATATACTGATTGTTATTCTCTTCTTTTCCATCCAATACATAGGTATTGTTTCCTGTTTTTGCTGTAATCTTAATCTTAACCGGTGCCTTGAGGAGATTATAGCCTGAAACGGTACTAAGCTCTTCAAGGAAATATGTTCCTTCTTCAAGACCTTTGATATTCAGTGCACCGCCTGCTGCCGGATGTATTTTTGTATTGTTTTCTGCACTGGTTTCTGTTTTGGAAGTTACATGGTAAACACCATCACTTACTTTTTTCATCTCATAATAGGTTCTGCCTGTTGTTTCTGCCTTTCCATCTTTTGTGGAATAAAGAACGAACGTGATCGCGTTTTTATTGGAATCTGTTACCGCTGCTGCACTTCCTGCCAGTTGTTTATCTGCTTTGATTCCAAATGTATACTCTGTAACTTTATCCCAATCCGTTTCCATGTCTGCACTGCTGCCGATCTTATACTGGAGTTTTACTTCATTCGGGTTTCCTGCCGGTCCGCTGATCTGAGTATCTGGTCCGATCTTTACATTTTCATTTACTACTGCCGTGTAATAGAAATAGATTTCCTTTGTTGTTTCTTCTGCATCAGCTGCTGCCCAGTTACTGATCCTTTTAAGGCCTTCTTCTGTCAGGGTAACAGCAATTGTCTTGCCACCTATATATTCCGGTTCTGTTCCGATATAATTTTCGACTTTTGTAGTATAATACTGTACCTCATCGGTGTTCTCCAGTGAATAATTATTATTTGTTGTACGTACAATTACATTTTTTAACTGAATTCCATCTTCCTCTGTTTCCGGTGTCAGACCTTTGCTCAGGTTATCCACAAGAATATATTTTTTGAACTGTTCCTTATTTCCATTGGCTACGGTTGGAATATTCGGAACTGTTCCTTTCAGACGGAAATGAACAGTGTCTCCAATGGAAGTAATGTCTGTATCGTCTACACTTTCACTTCCATCTATCTTATCTTCGTTTGCTGTCACAATCTTCTTTTCTGTTTCCGGTTCGTCGGTGCTGTTTTTGACCTCTGCTGTTACATTTTTTTCCCAGTAAGCTTCTCCCTCATTTGTAGTGACATACGTAGGCAGTGCAATGAGGAAAGGACTCTGAATATTCGTCAGGGATACCTTTTCTCCATTAATACTCGCATTTGCAGAGCTCCACTCTACTACAGCATACAGACCATAGTCCGCATTTTCGATCTTAGCTGTGCCACTGGCATTTCCATCACAGCCTGTTGTTACAGAAGTAAAAGCAGTTCCTCCTATATATTCTTTCAATGAAGTCTCTGTCTGTAAATTAATACTCTGCAAATATTGTGTATTAATTTCGTTAATATCTTTGTAATAGTACATATCGCCATTTTCAGTTATGTGATAATCCGCTGCTGCAGTGATTTTAAACGTAGCTGCAAACGCAGCTTCCACACCATACGCCATGGAAATTTTATTTCCATCTACGATCTGATAGAGATCACCGACTTTTGCATATCTGAACTCTACTCCATCAATAGGGTCCTTACTTTCACTTCCATTTTTGTATTTTTTAAGTGTCAGAGATGGAGCTTCCGATTCTTCATCCTCCTCTCCAAGCAATGTTTTATAATATTTATCTGTCACTAGTGTCGCCTTTGGTGTATCTGTCGCTGCTGCCTGCACAGAAAGCGGTGCTCCTCCTATCAACGTAGCGATGGCCGCCGTACCAGCCAAAAATTTCAGAGTTCCTTTTTTCATTCTGCATACTCTCCCTTCTTTTTGCTGTTTCTATTTCTGCTTCCACTGCTGATCCAGAACGCACCTCCGATACCTGTAGCAATAAGTCCCAGAATACCTGGCCAGAAGAAACCGTTTCCGCTGGTCATCGGCATTGTGAATGTATTATTTGAAATCTTATATTTCAGTTTTACATAGACAAACCTGCCCTGAGTTTCTGCTACTGGTTTGATTTCGTTTCCAGATTTCGTTTCCAGAAGCATTGGAAGTTCTATATCCGTAATCGGATTTTCAAGTCCCTGGGTTCCTGCAAGTGGCCTGATCTCGGTCAGGCGATATTTGTAACCCAGTTTCAGACCCCGGAATGTAATTCGGCCATTTTTATCTGTTTTTGCAATACCATTGTTTCGCACCAGATTTCTGTTACTGCACACAGTTGCATCCAGATTCCGGTATTCCGCTTCACTGTCTTCGTCTGTTTTTCCATCATCTTTTCTGTACTGCAGCAAAAATTCTACATTTTGAAGTGCTTTTCCGGTACCGTCTGTTTTGATGATTTCAATGCTGCCTTCCAGAATATTTCTGAATGCAAATGACGGATGTGTTTCTTTTGTATCTGCAAATTGTGCTCCGCCACTTTTTCCACTGACGGAGTTAGAAAGGTTTGTATTTTCTGCTTCAATTTCGGTACGGAATCCCGGTACATATCCGGAATCCTTTCCATCTTCTTTTTTCTTTCCTGAAGAATCTGTTTCTTCTATATAATATGTGATCTTGTTTTTTCCATCGTTATTCCCGTAGATTGGCAGTCCATAGATGGTTATGGTCTGGTTGTTTTTGAGGTAAAATTCCCTGCCAACAGTAATATCTTTCTGCTCTTTTGTTACTACTGCTGTTCCATTTTCTTTCTCCGTTTCCGTAGCAATCACTGCGTGATAAGTTCCCTGAACTTTTCCATTATTCGTAAGTGTAAACCCGAAGATACGGTCATTCAGGTTAAACTTCTTTGTTTCACCAAGATCTGCAGTTTTGGATGCCTGAATCTCTGTAGGCGTATTAACAAAGCAAAACGCCGTCTTTTCCGTTTCACCGTTTCTTTCTTTGCCTTCTGCTGTATTTTTCTCTTCCTCCTGATAGTATCCGCCATGATTTTCTCTGACGTGATAGACAGTGACATCCTTTCCATCCTCTTTTATCGTGGCAGATCCCGGAATATATTCCGGGAGCCCCTTCCAGATGGCTTTCCAGGAATCGTATTCTCCATATGCCGGAAGCAGTCCATCCTTCGAAGTATCCTGTGTTACTCCACTATCTTTTTCTCCATTCAGCACCACAATTGCCCTCTTGCTGAAAGACTGATAACTTCCATCTGCTTTCTGATACTGAATTTCCAACGTGATTTCCGGACAATTCCATTCATCTCGGAATTTTTCCGGAATTTGGGACAAATCCCATTTTTTCTCTGCATAGCGCACGGTCGGATCAAAAGAATTTATAACTGTAGTTATATAACGATATCTCCAGTCACCATCTGTCTCATTATTCTTTTTCTTTCCATCCTGATAATCCACATCATAAATCCCACCTGAAAAAGATCCAGAATACGCATGATTTACAGAAGTTTCTCCCTCTGGCTCAGTAATCATTGTTCCATCTGTATTAAGTTCTCTTGCACGGTATTCATATCGAACCACCTGATATGTTCCGTCAATACTCTCAATACCATAGACAGGAAGCCCTCCAAGTTCTGTTGATTTCTCATTGATGTCCTCTGCCTCTACATTGTCTTCGCCGCTCAAAGTGATTCTGACTTCTGTTTTGTTTCCTGTTTTATCCGTGGAAGACAGATTCTGCCAGGGAGATTTCCAGGTTGATCCAGCTTCCAGTTTAACTGCCCGCCTCTGTACTGCAAAGCTCACCGTCCAGTTTCCATTTTTGTCTAATACCCTGGTACCATACACGTTACTGGTATCATTCCATACCTTACTCACTTTCAGTCTCGTAACCGGAAATGCATTTGCCCAGACAGATAAACTGTCTGATTCGTGATTTCCATAGGAATAATCCGTACCGGAAGTTCCTCTAAAAAATCCCATCACAAAAAATGGATCAAATTTTCCTGTTCCGCGGCTGATGATCTCATTCAAGATGCCATCTGGTGTTTCTGAAAGTGATTCCTTACTTAAATCCACTTTAAATAAGATTTCCGCATCCTTCGACTGCCTGAAAGAAATGTTTTCTTCACATAGCCTGTATTCCAGTTCATAATAACAGCCTTCTTTATTGTAAGCTCCACCTTTTGCATATTTCGGAAGATATTGCAGCTTATGCATCCAGCATGTATTATCTTTCATATACCCCTGCAAAATAACATTCACGCCATTTTCAGATACTGTAACAGATGCATCCTCCTGTACCAGATCTTTCAGAATTTCCTGAAGCGGTCGTGTCTGTGCAAAGCCTTTTTCTTTCCTGCTTCCTTTAAATAATTCTTTCAGTCCCATCCAGGAAGAAGGTTCTTCCAGCGCAACATTTTCTCCCTGCGCGTTATAGCAGGCTTTTACTCTTCCCTGCAATACAAACTGCAATGACAGGTAATATCCCAGATAATCTGCTCCCGTAGATTCCCGGATATCTGATTTGTCTGTGATATTTTCAGGTCTTTCAGAAAATACCTGGTCTGCATTCTCTGCATCTTTATGCTTCACATCCAGTGTACGCCATCTCTTTTCAATCCGTGCAGTCACTACCCGGACATGATTGGTAACGGTTGTCTCTGCTACCTCTGCTTCATAAGTTTTATCTTCTTTCAGCAAATGTTTTTTTCCATAAAAATAACACCAGTAATCTCTCGTATTGTCGCGATAACCCGGAAGTCCATCTTCTTTGTCCCTTGCATATATTTCACGAATACCATATTTCCATGGCATTCCATTTGGTGCATACTTTTCCAGTTCTCCATCTGTTCCTGTAATCTGAAACAGATATCTGTCGTTTTTTCCTTTCACTTTTTCCCAGACAATCTGATATGGTTTATGTCCCTGTTCATCAACAACTTTTAATGGATATAGTGCACTTCCGATGGCATTTCTCATTCCCGGCTGTGCCTCTGCATAACGAATCACTTCAAACGAAATAAGTCCCTGACTGTTCAATTCATCCACAGACGGACGGAAACCAAAAAGGTTATTGTTGTCATCCCATTTTTTGGTTCCTTCGATCACAATTCTGTCATCGCTGAGAACATTCTTAAACGTCGCATCTGGAATTTTTTCTTCATCATCCGAAGCATACAGATTCTCTACCCTATATTCCTGTGGATTTTCTTCTCCCTGTAGCTGATCTCCGGTCTGTCCCCGGATCAGTCTGCCAGCTTTGTCACGGTTTCCCGGCTTTGCAAAGGCAAGACTGTAACTGTCATAAGTTTCTGATATTTTTTTCTCTTCAATTCTGTACTGAAATTTCTCGCCACTTGGTGCATAAATTTCCAGATCCTCAAACGTTCCTTCTGCGGATGCCAATCCTGTATCTTTTCCAACAGGAGAAAACTCATTATAATCAAGCGTTAACATCTTTTTGAAGGATATATCCCGCTTCAGTACATCTTTTCCATTCTCGTCTTTTCCCATATAACAACGGGTCAGAACATAGGTTACAGAAGGATATTTTTCTTCTTCTGTCTTTTCTGCCTCCAGAATTTTCTTAACGGTGAGATTTCCTTTCTCACTTTCATAAAAATTCTCTACCATAAAGTTATGGATCTCCGGCTGTAAAAACACCTTTCCTTCCCGGTCTTTCGGTATCCCCTCCATGGTTTCTTTGACTGTATAGGAATATCGTCTTCCATCCTTATCATAAAGAGGAAGTTTCTGATCTGTTCCATCTGCACTTTCGGCAGTCAGTTTCTGTCTGCCATCTGCATCTGTATCGATCCGGTTACGGTTTTCACCCATATATTCCAGAAGAAAACGGTATGCTGCATTGACATACTGTTTCGACCAGTCTTTGATCGTAACGGATGCACATTCGCTGCCTTCTCCCTTTTCTTCTTCCAGTTTCTGGTAAATGGTAAAGGTTGCTTTTGGAAGTACCGCTTTGTCAAAACCTCTCGGGACATTTCCCCAGATCTTTTTGCCTTCGATTCGAATATCTTCCTTCAAGCGATTGACAAAAGTTCCGTTCTCACCAAGAATCCAGCTTCCATCAGACAGCTGCGCCAGACGGGTGTTCTCCGTCACTTCTTCCAAAAATCCCTCCTCATTTCCGATCAGATTTTTTTCCGGATCAAGATATTCCACCGTTGTGTAATCAAAAAGCTCGGCGTTGACATGCATTTTTTCCTGCGCATAATACAAAATTTCATATCCATACTCATCATACTTCGGCAGATTGTCAAAATCGACAGTCCAGTCATAATGGCTGTCTCCTTCTTCTGTCGGCCGCCAGAGATGATCTTTGTAAAACAGCTCCAGTTTCACGCTTCCATCTGCTTCATGCACCTGACGGTAAAGATTCAAATAAATGTCAGGGCGGTCGCCTTTTTCGAAACGATAATGATCCTTCCACTGCTTGTGGAAGACGATCTTCTTCGTTCCGCTGAGTTTGTTTCTCAGATAAAAATGCTGCTGGTCTTTTGTGTGGGAATCTCCTACCTGATACTTACTGGAAGTAAGGGAAGTGTATTCTGTTGTGATCCCGGTCTGTTTTAATTCATTCAGGGAAAGTTCCTGATAACTGCCGTCAGGAGTCTTTTTTGCATAGACTTCTTTCACGGAATAGTGAACGACAGATCCGTTCTCATCGTATTTTGGAAGATCATAGAAATAAAATTTCTGATTTTTTACCGCCGTGTCAATGCTGATCTCCTGATACATGGAAACTGTTTTTCCATCTGCATCAACAGGAGCGTGCTCACCTGCTCCGGTGTTGATCGTCCCTTTCTGATAATCTATCACACCTGCCTGGTCACAGATCAGCTTCGCATAAAGACCAAGCCCCTGCGTCTTAAGAGCTTCTCGCAGTTCGGTCCTTCTGGTTCCGTCACCATCGATCCATTCTTTTGTCACATCCAGAAGGATTCTTCCAAGTCTCTGGTTTGTGATGGTATAATAGGAAATCCCCTCGATGTTTTTCGTCTGGAACATGACACGATACCAGTGTTCATCCGAATGATAATAAATCGCCGGATTTTGCGCGGAAGAACTGTCCTGATAGCGTTTCCAGATCTGTTCCATTTCTTCACCGCTATAGTCTCTGGCAGTGTTGGATGACAGATCACAGGGGACTTTTGCTTCTCCGTTGTTGCCGGTATGTGAAACAGACGTTTCCAACACCAGGATATTTTTCAGATCAAGATCCGTTGGGATCTCCACCTGTTTCTGCCAGAAATCCAGTGCCTTAAGCGTCACTGTCTGGATTTCCTGAAACTCATTTTCTCCGATTCGCTGATAGATCGTAAATGTCACGTCACCACGATGCTCCGCGTCGCTGTCGTCGATCCATTCCTTCCGGACATTGATAAACTGAAAATTCCCAGCACCTGGACGGTTGATGATCTCCCTGTAATAAGTTAAAGTTTCTTCATCAAACTGAACCTCGCCGTAGATGACACGATAAGCATCTGTGTCCTTTTCCACTACAAGGTAATCGTGCCAGCGTCCGTCCTTATCATAGAGAGGAAGATCAAGAAATTCCCCCTGCCAGCTTTCTGTCTCTGCCGCACGGATCACATTCCCTTCTTCATCCTGGATCTGTGTTTCCACACTGTCCTTCTCTCCATCCAGAGTCAGTGTGCCAAGTTCTTTTACCTGATTGGTGGAATCCTGCCGAAGCAGTGCCAGTGTGATCTTCGCATCTTCCGGTGCTTCTGTCTCATTGCCTTCGGCCTCCTGCCATTTTTTGACAACTTTGTAATTTACCTTTCGCTCTATCTGGTTGACGATCTCGGAATGATAACTTCCGTCTTCCTTAAGCACACTTTCCACAGAAGAAGTATAAGAAACTTTTTTGTTTTTCTGCGTCAGGACAAACGAAGCATTCCCGGAATCTGCATCTTTCTTAAGCAGATTCGTGGTATCATTTCCCTGATATACTCCAATCTCTATCCATCGGTATTCCAGTTCATGTCCAAGTTTGTCATATTTCGGCATGCTTCTGCTCCCGGACATGGAGGTCATTTCCTCGTCGAATCCAGACAGGCTCTGTGTCACATCTGCACCGTTTTCCTGTACTGTGTACCACTGGTCATCATCTGTTCCATAACTTTCAACATGTTTGGCCTGCAGCGCAAATTCTACCCGCACATCCGTAAGCTCACCCTGCCAGGCAAGAGCACGCCAGGTTTTAGTGTAATCAGCCGTTACCGTTCCGGTGAGAACGTTGCTGACCGTGCCGTCGTTGTAGATGCTTTTGTCTGTGCTTTCACGGGTAACTCCATCTGGAAGAGTATCCTTTATCGCAAAGTCTCCATTCTTTTTGTAAGTAATCTTCCCGAGAACCTGCTCATACTTTCCATTATTCTCCATGCGTTCTCGTGTGAAATACACATAGGGATATCCTTCGGGATCATATTTCGGCAGGGCTTCCTGCTCTGTCAGGCATACACTTCCTGCTCCAGGATTCGCCAAATATTCGAACGTGATCTTCTGGCTGTCTTCAGTGCTGTTTGCAGGGATCACATATTTCAGCGTATCCCCTTCTTTGTTTTTCACCTGAGATGCCTTCCGGTAACTCGCATCCCCCCGCTTGCTGTAACGCCACAGGGTAAAAGATACTTCCGGCCGCTCTGTGCAGTCCTCCGCATCCTTCCATTCTTTCTCTGCCTGATAGGAAGCCGTGCCGCGCCGCGTCAGGATGATCGTTCCACCATTATAAACCGCTGTAGTATCTGTGCCATGATTGGAGAGATCTGTGTTGTTGTAATCAATGCTAAAATAATCTCCCTCCCCCGGATCATAGCTGTTCAGGCGATAATCCTGCGAATCACCTTCCCGGATATCATAGAGGATCTCCGTGCCGTCAATACGATACTGCGGCAGTCCGGAAACTGTGATGTCCATGGAAACAACTTTGCTTCCGTCTTTCTGTTCTTTTACCTGTGCATTTCGAGTCTGTTCCAGCGAACTGGAAATGGTGTTCACATCCTGATTCTTTTTCTGATACTGAAGATACAGTTCCTTTTGTACTGCATCTGTCAGATCACTGCCACAGCTCATATCGCCACAGCGGATCTCCACATGTGTAGTAACATCCATCTTTTTGATGTAATACCATCCAAACCCGATATTTTTATTAGAGGTGTATTCCTCCCTCACTTTCTCGTCCGGAACATTCAGAAACTTATAATTCTGTGCCAGCTTATCATCCTGTGGATAGTCTCTGTCTGTCTCCGGATCCGGCGGGAGAAGTGTGATCGTCTGAATCGTCGCATTAAATAGTTGGCCATCGCTTCCTGTAACGGAAAGACTTCCTTTCAGTGAATCTTGTGCAAAATGCATCACATAATGTCCGGTTCCCTCAAGATCTTCCATCGTGATCCCGCTCTGACCATTCACCAGAAGTTCACTCACCTTCATGATCTGTGTTTTCTGTGTCTTGTCAGAATCCTGATATGTCACCTCCACCTTGCCGTACTGATAAAACCACGCTGCATACTCGTCTGCACTCAGACGTCCCGCCTGTGCGCCTTCGTTGTTGTCCTGCCAGTAGATATCCTGGCTGATCTCGGATGAATAGACTGGGATATTGTCAGCTCCTGCCGAAAAAACATCCTGCGTTTCTTCCGAGAGAAACAGTTCTTCTGACGCATCGGAAACTTCTTCCTGCACATCTTCTGTACTGTCCTGCAGATCATCTTCAATCGCAGCATCCGCAGTGCCTTCAGATCCATCGCCCTGCATTTCCTGTGGATTCTCTTCTGTGCTGTTATCTAAAAAATCTTCCTCCGAAATCTCCGTCCCTTCTGAATCACCCGGACTGTTGTCAGCTGATACCTCCTCTTCTGTCTCTGAAGAATCCATTTCTTCTATGCCTGCAGATGATATCTCTCCCTGCTCTTCCACCCCATCGGAAAACGAAACAAGTTCCGCCCCATAAACTGCGACCTGGTTGGTGCAGAAGATCAGGCAGATTATCATGGCAAGTATCTTTGTGATTCTTTTTTTACCGTTCAACGCCACCTCTCCTTCCTTTGCTGTTTGATTTTCAAAGAACTGCCGAAAAACTCATCAGGCATTTTCCAAAAAAATATTCAGGTACTCTGAAGAAGCGGTCACGCATCTCTTTTTCTTCTGTAGTGTTATCATAGCAGATTTTATACACTTCTTGTTCTTTGATTCTGCGCACTGCGCCTTGTTTCTGCGCAGACCACGATATGCATATAAAAAAACTCCGCAGACCGTTTTTATCAAACAGTCTGTGGAGTTTTTATTCATGCTTTCGTTCTTTGTGTGAGATAATGCAGATACCTGCTCTGTACCGTGACCAGGCGGCTCTGTGCTACCGGGATCTTCTTGCCGTCTGCCATCAGGATATGATCTGTCCCCAGTTCGGAAATGTACCGGAGCTGGACAAAAAAAG
>ERZ773190.1494-NODE-1494-length-21960-cov-13.955398_pt1 | contig 21960 bp, 19 predicted proteins | sample MGYA00511111_ERZ773190 | MGnify/ENA primary metagenome ERZ773190 (study PRJEB29015, sample SAMEA2737777) | human gut metagenome | biome: human gut; feature: human-associated habitat; material: faeces | place: China | collected 2012 ... | reverse complement strand
TATCCAGCTAAGCTACTGAGGCATATTATGTATTATCGTTGATTTTTTGAAATTCAACGCGTTTGGAAACGAATATGCAGAATGATTTTCACACCGAAGTGACCGACTGCGTTGCAACCGGAACGGTGTTAAACTTGTTGCATCAAAATTTGTTGAGAAAACCGTGATTCTCGGTTTTGCTTTTGAATAGAGCAATCACTTCTGCACCCAAGGTATCAGGTTGACCGAATTCTTAGGAGGGGGACGCTCTATCCAACTGAGCTACCGAGACACAGACCGATGCACACAAGGCGCACTACCTATCTATAATACCGCATCGTGCGCATAAAATCAAGTTGAACCGACGAGGAAAATGGTGTATGCTATAAGGGAGAAAACGAAAGCGGCAGTGCAGGTGTGTGCTGCCTGCGGAGGAACGTATGAAAAAGCCATTCAAGAACCCATTCCGGCATCATCGTGCAAAGAACCGGAACAAACCGCGGGGGTACAGCCCTACCCAGATCATCTGCGTCAGTTTTGTGATCGTGATCGCACTGGGTACACTGTTGCTGTCGCTGCCCATTGCCAGCCGCTACGGGCGGATGCGGGTGATCGACGCCATGTTCACGGCCACCAGCGCCACCTGCGTGACCGGTCTGGTCGTGCGGGACACCTGGACCCAGTTCACGGTGTTCGGGCAGGCGGTGATCCTGGTCCTGATCCAGGTGGGAGGCCTGGGTCTGGTGACCCTGACCAGCTTTTTTGCGCTGGCCATGCGGCGGCGCATGGGCTTCCGGGACCTGCGAGTGCTGGGCGAGAGCGTGTCGGCTGATGGCTACGCGCAGGCCAAGGACGTGCTGCGCATCGTGGTGGGGCTGGCGGCCCTGTTTGAGGGCATCGGCATCCTGCTGCTGATGCTGGCCTTTGTGCCCCAATTTGGGCTCCAGGGCATCTGGATCAGCATCTTTACCGCCATTTCGGCCTTCTGCAATGCAGGCTTTGACCTGTTTGGTCAGTTTGGGGCCTATTCCTCCCTGGTGCCCTATGTCCACAACTACTATGTCCAGGCTGTGGTCATGTTTATGATCATTGCAGGCGGCCTGGGCTTTATGGTGTGGGTGGAGCTGATCCAGTACCCCAAAAAGCGCAAGTTGTCCCTCCACGCTCGGGTGGTGCTGATCTTTTCGGTGCTGCTGTGGGTAGGGGGTGCAGCCCTCATCGGTCTGCTGGAGTGGAACAACCCCGGCAGCATGGGAAACCTCAGCGCAGGGGATAAGATCATGGCGTCCTTGTTCCAGTCGGTGTCCACCCGCACGGCTGGCATGAACACCATTGATCTGGCGGCCTGCGGGCCCATCACCAAGCTGCTGATGAGCGTGCTGCAGTTCATTGGTGCGGCACCCGGTTCCACGGGCGGCGGCGTGAAGGTGACCACCTTTGCGGTGCTGTTCCTGACCATCCGCAGCGTGGCGCAGGGCCGGGATGACTGCGTGATCGCCGACCACCACATTGAGTCCAAAACGGTGTACCGTGCCCTGACCATCATTGTCATCGGCGCACTGGCTGCCTTTGGCTCGGCTGTGGTGGTGTATTACAACACCTCGGATGCGGTGTCGGTCATTGACGCCATCTTCGAGTCCTGCTCGGCCTTTGGCACGGTGGGTCTGTCGGTGGGCGTGACCGCCCGGCTGAAGGATGGGGCAAAGCTCCTGTATATGGCCGTGATGTTTATGGGACGTGTGGGCCCGGTGTCGTTGGCCATGAGCCTGACCGCCAAGCCGGACGACAACAAGCGCAAGATCATGCCGGTTGGCCACATCAATGTGGGCTGAGGCATTCTGCAAATCATGCAAAAATGGAGGCTATCCGAATCCGGACAGCCTCCATTTTTGCTATATTAGACGATGAAATTACTCTGCGTACAGGCCGATGATGTTCAGCACAATTTGGGTGCAGCGGTCCATGCGCTCCACAGTGGTGCACTCGCACACGCCATGGAAGTTGAAGCCGCCGGTGCCCAGGTTGGGGCAGGGCAGGCCCATCCAGCTCAGGGTCGCGCCGTCGGTGCCGCCGCGCACGGGCACTTCTTCCGGTTCCAGCCCGGCCATACGGATGGCCTTGCGGGCGGTCTCTACCAGATGGAAATGCGGCTTGATCTTTTCCAGCATGTTGCGGTAGCTGTCCTTGATCTCCACTTCCACGGTGCCGTCACCGTACTTGCCGTTCAGATACGCGGCAATGTCCAGCAGGTTGTCCTTCTTGAACTGCAGCTTGGCTGCGTCGTGGTCGCGCAGGATGTAGCCCAGCTTGGCCTCGGTCACGTCGCCGTACATCTGGCACAGGTGGTAGAAGCCCTGGCGGCCCTCGGTGGTCTCCGGGCGTGCCATGACCGGCAGAGCGCCGTGGAACTCCATGGCCACGTTGGAAGCGTTGATCATGGTGTCCTTGGCAGAACCGGGGTGCACGGAGAAGCCATGGATGGTCACGGTGGCGGCAGCGGCGTTGAAGTTCTCGTACTCGATGGACCCGGCGTCGCCGCCGTCCACAGTATAGGCAAAATCAGCCCCAAAGCCCGGGATGTCAAACAGGCTGGCACCCTCGCCGATCTCCTCGTCCGGAGTAAAGGCGATGCACAGCTTGCCGTGGGGCAGGCCCTTTTCCAGCACCGTCTCCACGGCGGTCATGATCTCGGCCACACCGGCCTTGTCATCGGCGCCCAGCAGGGTGGTGCCGTCGGTGGTGATCAGGGTCTCGCCCTTCATAGAGGCCAGGAAGGGGAAAGCGGAAACCTTCATCACCATGCCGGTGGCGGGCAGGGTCACGTCGCTGCCGTCGTAGTTCTCGTGCAGGATGGGGTTCACATTCTCACCGCTGGCATCGGGGGCGGTGTCCATGTGGGCGATGAGGCCCAGTGCGGGCTTGTCTTCGCAGCCGGGAGTGGCGGGCAGGCTGCCGTAGACGTAGCAGTGCTCGTCCACACGGGCATCCTCCACGCCCAGAGCCTTGAGCTCCTCCACCAGCTGGTGGGCCAGGTCAAATTCCCGGGCGGCGGACGGGTGCGTACCGGATTCGGGATCTGAGGTGGTATACACCCGGACATAATTCAGAAGTCGTTCATAAGCGCGCATAAGAGGCACACTCCTTTATCAAAATCAACGGCTGCCAAAAGGGCATCCACCTATTATCATACCTTTTTTTCTCCTTTTTTACAACCGTTTTGGGGCCACTGGACAAAAAAGAACCGCCCTCACAAGAGCCTTGAACAAAATTCATGGAGAAATCTCTGCTCCTCTGCAAAAAACGTGCTACAATGGGGCAGAATGAAGAAACCGGAACAAAGAAACCGGAGGAGAAAAATATGAGTACCAAAGTTTTTTTCTACACCCTGCGTCCCTTTGATGAGCAGGCCATCGTCAAGGACTTGGCCCAGCAATGGGGCGTGGAATACGGCTACACCGAGGCCTATCCCACCCTGGAAAATGCCCAGCTGGCGGCAGGGTACGACGCTGTTTCCCTGACCCCCTGCGACATGAGCGCACCTATGGTCCAGCGGTTCCACGACCTGGGGGTCAAGGCCATCTGCTGCCGTTCCATCGGCTACGACCATGTGGACCTGGAAAAGGCCCGGGAGCTGGGCATGAAGGTGTCCAACGTGGACTATCCGCCCAACGGCGTGGCAAACTTTGCTATTATGCTGATGCTGATGAGCCTGCGGAAGGCTGGCCATATCCTGAAGCGTGGAGAAGTGCAGGACTACTCCCTGAAGGGCAAGATCGGCCGGGATATTTCCAGCTGCACCGTAGGCGTTATTGGCACCGGCCGCATTGGCCAGACGGTGCTGAAGCATCTGTCCGGCTTTGGCTGCAGCCTGCTGGCCTACGACCTGTACCCCAACCAGGAGGTAAAGAAGATCGCTGAATATGTGCCCCTGGAGACCCTGCTGGCAGAAAGCGACGTTATCACCCTCCACACCAACGCCACCGAGGAAAACCACCACCTGCTGGATGCCGCTGCCTTTGCCAAGATGAAGCCCGGTGTTACCATCGTCAACACCGCCCGGGGCAAGCTCATTGACAGCGATGCCCTGCTGGCAGCCCTGGAAAGCGGTCAGGTGGGGGCAGCCGGTCTGGATGTGCTGGAAAATGAGAACGGCCTGTACTATTATAATCGGATGGGGGATGTGATCCCCAACCCGGAGCTGGCAGCTTTCCGGGCCATGCCCAACGTGATCCTGACGGACCACACGGCTTTTTATACCTACGAGGATGTAAAGAGCATGGTGCGTGGCGTGCTGGAAAGTGCCGCCGCCTTTGCCGAGGGCTCGCCTACCCGGCATGAGGTGACCAACCGCTGAGAAAGGCCTTTTCCCCAAAAAGAAAAATCGGACAGACCAGGGTCTGTCCGATTTTTTGCTGTTTAAAAGGATGCGGATGTAGATCAGCCAGCCAGAGCGGCAGAAACAGCGTCCTTCACGCCGTTGGTGGTGAGGGTTGCACCGGACACGCCGTCGATCTCGGCGCTGTTGGCAGCCACAACCTGCTTAGCCAGCTCCTCCAGAGCGGCACCGCCGATGCTCTCGGTCTCGCTTGCGCCCTCCAGCTTGCAGTCGGAGACAGTGCCGTCAGCTTCCACAGTCAGGGTGGCAACGATGTCGCCGCCAAAGCCCTTGCCGGTGCCGGTCTTGGTAACGCTGGAAGCAGCGGTGGACTCGGTCTTGCCGCCGCAGGCCACCAGAGAGACACCCACAACGAGGCTCATGGCCACAGCAGCGGCCAGCTTACGAATGGTCTGGTTCTTCATTCTTCATTTCCTCCAAAATAAAAGATGATTCATACGTTTGACCTGAAAGGTGCGTGCAATTCAGGGATTATATTAAAGTACCATACAAAAGCGTGGTCTGTCAAAAGGAGGGCTCAACTTGGCATCAATTGGATAAAAGAATGTGGAGCTGTTGCTTTTTTTCAACGTGAGGCAGAAAAAGCTGCCCCACCGGTGAGGGTGGGGCAGCCGTTTGCAAGGGGGAGGGGAGAGGTCAGCCCAGGCTCACGCCCATGCGGCGTGCCACGGTGAGCAGCTCGCAGCCCTCGGGTACATTGCGGGTCTTGCCGGCGATGTCGGCCAGACGGTTCTGGGTCACGCGGCCGTTCACCATGGCCACGGTCACGCCGTAGCGCTCGATCTCCACCAGCTTGGCGGCATAGCTGCCGAACTCGGTGGCCAGCACGCGGTCATAGGCGCTGGGGCTGCCGCCGCGCTGCATGTGGCCCGGGATGCACACACGGGTCTCCATGCCGGTCTTTTTCTGCACGGCCTGTGCGATGCGGTTGGTGGCGGTGGCACCAAAGCCCTGCTCGGCACGCTTGGCCATCCAGTCCTTACGCTTCATGCGGGCTTCTTCCACGTTCATGGCACCCTCGGCCACGGCGATGATGGAGAAGTTGGAGCCTCTCTTGGCGCGGCGCTCCACGGCCTCGCACACGCGGTCGATGTCGTAGGGCATCTCGGGCAGCAGGATGATGTCGGCACCGCCGGCAATGCCGGAATACAGAGTCAGCCAGCCGGCCTTGTTGCCCATGATCTCAATGCACATCACGCGGCTGTGGCTGCCGGCGGTGGTGTGGATGCGGTCGATGACCTCCGTGGCAATGTCCACAGCAGTGTGGAAGCCAAAGGTCACATCGGTGCCAAAGATGTCGTTGTCGATGGTCTTGGGCAGGCCGATGATGTTGAGCCCTTCCTGCGAGAGCAGGTTGGCTGTTTTGTGGGTGCCATTGCCGCCCAGGCAAAGCAGGCAGTCCAGCTTGGCGTCCTTGTAGGTCTTTTTCATGGCGGCCACTTTATCGACGTTGTCATCCTCCACAACGCGCATCATTTTAAAAGGCGTGCGCTTGGTGCCCAGGATGGTGCCGCCCAGGGTCAGAATGCCGCGGAAATCGTCCTCGGACATCTCCTTGTAGTCCCCGTTGATCAGGCCGCTGTAGCCGTTCAGGATGCCGACGATCTCCACGTTGTCACCCATGCGGGCGTACAGTGCTTTTGCTACACCGCGGATGGTGGCGTTCAGGCCCGGACAGTCGCCGCCGGAGGTCAGGATACCAACACGTTTTTTCATTCAAAAGCCCTCTTTCCTCTGAGCTTCAGGGCCGCTGACCCTGAGCACACTATTTATAGTATAAGAGTATTCCGAATGCGGGTGGGTGTCAAGCCATCTGGACAAAATTTTACATGCTGCCGTGCTGCAAAAGCGCCTGGCAAAAAAGTTTGCGGGAAAAGCAAAAAAGTAGTTGACAAGGACACACTCTTCGGGTATAATATCCCTTGTCAGCAGCGCTGAGTCGCTCCTGACAAACCGAATAATGGGGATTTGCATAGTGGTAGTGCGGTAGACTCTGACTCTACTTGTGGGAGTTCGATTCTCTCATCCCCAACCAGACCGCAGCCCATTGGGTTGCGGTATTTTCGGGGCATAGCGCAGTTGGTAGCGCGCCTCGTTCGGGACGAGGAGGCCGTGGGTTCAAATCCCGCTGCTCCGACCAAAAAAAGCAGACACACGTTTGTGTGTCTGCTTTTTTGTTTGTCGGAGCCGGGATTTGAACAGGGCGGCGGCATGAAATGCCGTAAACAAAGCCATAGCATGGCTTTGTTTAGCCCGCGGGTCCCAACCAGTAGGAAAGTCTACCCAGGGAGAAGTCGTAACACATTCGTGTACTGGTCTTTTTTTGTCTTCACAGCGGGATTTGAACAGGACGGCGGCATAATCGTCCTTCAGGTAAGGGTAACCGACCGTTTTGGAGAGGAAACCGGTGCCGCCGCCAAGGATGAGATGCGGGGTGTCCGGAATGTTTGCGACGGGGTGGCCCTGCGGGAAGTGCGACAGGAAGGCATCCTGATAAAAGCGGCTGAACTCGGCGATGGCTTCCAGCAGGGAAAAGGCGTCGGCCTGCTGCAGGTACTCGCTGACGCAGGCCGCCAGAGCCGCCGTCAGCTTGAGCTGGTCGTAGAGGGAAATGTCCCGGTCCTCTTCCCGCGCGGTGCTGGCAGGCAGGGCGCTGCACGGGGATTCCAGCAGGCCCAGCAGCGCGTTTGCCTGCGCCGGGCTGAACTGTTCTATTTAGAAAAATTTGATTCCCTTGACCAGCTGGAAAAGGCTATTGTTGAGTACATCGACTATTATAATAATCGCCGAATCAAATTAAAACTAAACGGCCTGAGCCCTGTGCCGTACAGGATTCAGACCGTTGGGGCCGCTTAATTTGATTTTTGTCTAACTTTTGGGGTTCATTTCAAAAAGTATGCCGCTTTTTTGTGGTGCGAACCGCGCAGGAGGTGCGCGTGAAAAACATGAAATTTTGAGATCTTGCACCGAAAATTCCAACTGCGGCTGCTCCGGCGGGTCTGGCCGCTGGGGGTGCTGCTGGCGACGCTCCTGCTGGCAGTTCCGGCGTGCTGGGGCATGTGGAGCAGCCGGGTGTACCTGACCGCAGCGGCACCCGCGCAGACGCAGGCGGAAACAACGGCGCAGCTCCACGAAAAGAAATTCCTGCCCGGCTTTGCGGAGGATGTCTGGGAAACGGCGTCGCTGGACAGCAAGACCGAACTGGCAAAGCAGCTGGCCGCCTATGAGCTTGCCATGCTGGGGGTGCCGGACGGGACAGAGGTCACGGTCCAGCCGCTCGACGAGGACCGGTTGGGCTACTACAGCGCTGCTTCCCGGCAGATCGTGCTCTCCCGGTCTGTGCTGGAAAGCGGGAGTGCGCAGGAGACCATGGACACCATCGCCCACGAGGCGTTTCATGTACAGCAGGCTTATGTGGTGGAAAACATCGACTGGGACGATGCGGCGACCCAGACGGCCTACTACGACCAGGCCAGACGATGGCTGCGGAACTATCAGAATGGGTACGTCTCGGGCGAGGAGGACATCCTGAGCTATTACTTCCAGCCGGTGGAGGTCGATGCCAGAGCCTATGCAGCAGAAGAGACCGAGCGCCTGCAGGGGCTGATCGACAAAGAGCTGCAGAAAGAGACCTGACAAGAAAAGCAGAGCATCCCGCAGAAGGGGAGCGCTCTGCTTTTTCAATATTCCCGAAACGCCGGTTCTGCGGTATAATGGAGCCGGATGGACCGGCCTGCCGTGTCGGACGCGGACCGGAAACGAAAGGAGCTCTTGTTTATGGAAAAAACGCTGCGCAGCTGCGCGGATCAGATCGTGGAAGCCAGCATCCGGGCGGTGCTGCCGGACGAGGCCGTCCGCCGTGCGCTGAAGGATTTTCACCCGGAAGGGCGCACGGTGCTGGTGGCCGCCGGAAAAGCCGCATGGCAGATGGCACATGCTGCCGTTGCCGTGCTGGGGCATGTGGACGGCGGTGTGGTCGTGACCAAATACGATCATGTAAAAGGAAAGATCCCCGGTGTGACCTGCTGCGAGGCAGGCCACCCGGTGCCGGACGCCAACAGCTTTGCCTCCACCCAGAAGGCGCTGGAGCTGGTGCAGGGTCTGCAGCCAGAGGACACGGTGCTGTTCCTGCTTTCCGGCGGCGGAAGTGCACTGTTTGAAAAGCCGCTCATCCCTGCAGAGGAGCTGCGGGACATTACGTCCCAGCTGCTGGCCAGCGGCGCGGACATCGTGGAGATGAACACCATCCGCAAGCGTCTGTCCGGCGTCAAGGGCGGGCGGTTCGCGCAGGCTTGCGCCCCGGCACAGGTGTTCAGCATCGTCCTCAGCGACATTCTGGGCGACCCGCTGGATATGATCGCCAGCGGCCCGGCGGTGCCGGACACCTCCACCTGCGGGCAGGCGATCGCCATTGCTGAGAAATACCACCTGCGCCTGTCGACCACGGCACAGGAGCTGCTGCGGCAGGAGACCCCCAAGGCTCTGACCAACGTGACCACCCGCATCACCGGCAGTGTGCGGGAGCTGTGCACGGCGGCCGCTGCGGCCTGCCGTGCACTGGGGTATGAGCCGGTGCTTCTCACCGACCGGCTCTGCTGCGAGGCGCGGGAGGCGGGCAGCTTCCTTGGTTCGGTGGTCCGCACCCATGCGGGCGGAGGCCGGAAGCTGGCTTACATTGCAGGCGGCGAGACCGTGGTGCACCTGACCGGCAAGGGCCTGGGCGGGCGCAACCAGGAGCTGGCCCTTGCGGCGGCTCCTGCGCTGGCCGGGCTGAAACACTGCTGTGTGTTCTCGGTGGGCAGCGACGGCACCGACGGCCCCACCGATGCCGCCGGCGGCTATGTGGACGGCGAGACGGAAGCCGCCCTTCGCGTTGCCGGGCGGGACGTGTACCGCACCCTCGCCGACAACGACGCCTACCATGCTTTGCAGGCGGTGGGCGGGCTCATCCGCACAGGCGCTACCGGCACGAACGTCAACGACGTGGCCGCGGCGCTGGTGGAGTGAACACCGGGGTCACGCCTGGTTCCGCAGAGGCAGCTCCGGCAGAAGCGCCCGGTCTTTCGGTTTGCAGAGGATGTGATACTGCACCATCGTCTGAGAAAATAATCCGCACACCGTAAAAGAATAGAGACTTGATTCGCCGTTTCAGCTACGAAACGGCGAATTTTTTGTGAGAGAAAATACCCCCGGCACAAACAGAGCTCTGGGGTTGCTCTGTCTATGCCGGGGGGATTTCAGGCGGCTTTTGTCATTTCTGTTTGCGTTTTCTGCCGGAGACCAGCAGGCCGATGAGCAAAAGCAGCAGCAGCGGCACGGCCAGCAGCGGCGCAATGAGGATGGGCTCAATGCGGGTGGCGTCAGCCGAAACGCGGATGCGCTTGAGGTTCTCCGGGGCGGTGACACGGTGGCCGCGCACCAGCAGCCGGTGGGTGTTGATGCCGTAGGGGGTGCAGGTCATCAGGGTGACGTAGTCCTTGCCGTCTACCACCTTCAGTTCGTCCACCTCGGTGGGCAGCACGATGGAGATCTTGTCCACCTCGTAGGTCAGCTCCCGGTCCAGCACGGTGATGGTGAAGGTGTCGCCCACCTCCAGCCGGTCCAGATGGGTGAACAGCTTGGCGCTGGGCAGGCCGCGGTGGGCCGAGATCACGGCGTGGGTGCTCTCGCCGCCCACCGGCAGGCTGGTGCCTTCCAGATGGCCTGCGGCCACCTGCAGCACAGCGTCGCTGGTGCCGTGATAGATGGGCAGCTCCACCCCGATGCGGGGAATGGTGATGTAGCCCATGATGCCGGTGCCGGTCACGTCCAGCGTGGTGCTGTAGGTGGAAAAGTGGTCGGCGTGGTACAGGGCATCCGGGTCGGCGGCGATCTTTTGATTAAAGACGTCGGCGGCATCAAAATAGGCCGTATAGTCGGCGTCGGACAAACCGTCCACCTGTTGGGCGTAGCTGTTCACAACCCTGGTCTGGTTGCGCTGGTTGATGTAATCGCTGATGGTAGGGTAGAGCATCACCGCAAGGCCCACAAAGAAAATGAGGACGAGCAGGATGGTTCCGGAGTGCTTTTTCATGGCAAGGCCCTCTGTGCTGTGAAAAAGGAGCGGAGGCGAGTTGGTCGCCCCCGCTCCGGGTGTTTTCAGGGATGGTTGCTTAGTTCTTGTGCTCCATGCGCTTCTTGGTGACCAGCAGCACGACTGCTGCCACCATCAAGCCGCCGCCGATGACATAGAACAGGGTGGTGCCCATGCCGCCGGTGCTGGGCAGCACAGTGCCAGCGTTGTTCTCCACGGCAACACCATGGTCAGCTTCAGACCAGGTGCTGGAAGTCAGCGTGGTGTTGTTGGAGCCGTTGGTCAGGCTAACGGGCTTGCGCTCGGTCAGCATATTGTAGCCGTCGGGTGCCTTGGTCTCTTCCAGCCAGTAGGTGGTCTTGTCCAGACCGGAGATGTGCACCTTGCCGTTGACTTTGATGGTATCAACAGCACCGGTCTCATCACCATTGGCCACACGGTAACCGCCCGCGACAGGAACGACCTTGATGACGCTGCCGCCGTTCTCTGCATCGTACAGCTTGAACTCGGCACCGTTCAGCAGCTTTTTGGTGGCGCCGTCCACCTTCACCAGGTCGAACTCGTAGGTGTAAGTGGTGGTCTCGCTTTCGACGGTCTTGTTGGTGCCGTAGCCCAGGGTTGCTTTGTTCTTGTTGCCAGTAACAACGGCTTTATCGTTCAGAGTAGCGTTGTAGGTCACAACGATAGCCTCACCGACCTTGTCTGCAACATAGCTGTCTTTAAAGGTGAGGGTGAAGGTGGTACCGTTCTTGCCGGGCTCAAGAGTATAATCACTATTTGCGGTGGCAGGAGCATCCTTGTAAGTGACCTTCAGAGAGCTGCTATTAAAGGTCAGGCCATCGCTCATGGTATCGGCGACCTTATAGCTCTGTGCACCGGCTTCCACGTGGACAACGATCTTGAACTCCACAGTATCACCGATCTTGGCGGTGTTTTTTTCTGCCCAGCCATCATAGTGGCTCTTGACCTTTTTCTCGATGGTGGGCTGGCCGTTCTTTTCCTCGATGGTGACATTGGGGGTGGTGGTATTCAGGCCGCACAGAGCACCCAGAGAGCTGTCCACCAGGTAGTAGCCCAGGCCCAGGTCAGAGAAGGTGACGGTATCACCAGTTGCGGTTTCCTTAGTGCCAGAGATCTTCTTATCAGCTGCCCAGGTCAGGGCAGCTTTGGCAAAGGCTGCGGCATCTGCACCGGTTTTCCAGGTGGGGTGGCCGTTGCTGTCCAGATCAATGTAGGAGGAACCGGCACCGGTCGAGAAGAAAGTCTCCCAGGCAGGTTCCACCGTGTAGGAATAGGTATTGCTTTCAGCGTTGTAGCTGTCCAGCTTGAACATGCGGTAGATGGTGTAGGTCTCACCACTTACAGTGTGGTCGATCTTGATGGAACCTTTGGTGGCATTGGTCTCTGCAAAAGCAGGCACGGCCATAGCCAGCACCAAGGCTGCTGCCAGCAGGGCAGCAAACAGTTTTTTGAACGTCTTTTTCATGAGGGGATGATTCGCTCCTTTCCAGATTGGGGAAATTTATGCACACAACATTGCTTCGGAGGCGGGACGCATTCGCCCACTCCGCAGGCACGATCTCAGAAAACCGCAAGGCGGTTCAGCGGCCAGATGCGCAGGAACACCCGCCCCACGACCTGGCTTTTTTCCACGCAGCCGATCACACTGCTGCGGCTGTCGATGGACACCGAGCGGTGGTCGCCCAGCACAAAATACCGGTTCTCCGGCACCTGATAGGGGAACCGGATGTCACATTCGCCCAGCGCCAGCTCGTCCACATAAGGCTCGTCCAGCACAGTGCCGTTCACGGTCACATGGCCGTCCTCGTCCATGGAGATCACGTCACCGGGCTGGCCGATCACCCGCTTGAGCAGGAGCTTGTTCTGCCAATAAAAGCCGCACAGGTCGCCGGTTTTCATGCTGTCGGACTTGACCAGCAGCAGAATGTCCTTATCTTCCAGCGTGGGGTTCATGCTGTCGCCGGACACCTGCAGCACCGGCAGGAACAGGGTGGCCAGCAGCACGGCCACAGCGGCCACCACCACCAGCGCATAAATGGTGCTGCGCAGTACCCGTCCGTACCGGCTGAGGTAGGCCAGACGGTCGCGCTCGGCCTTTACCTCCTCTGTGGAGGGGATGGCCGTAAATTTGATCTCGGTTGATTTCATTTTACCTTGCCTTCTTCCGGCAGGATATCGGTGTCACAGCGGCTGCGCAGCAGCTCACGGGTGCTCTGCTCAAAAGCAGCCCGCCGTGCCGCGATCTCCTGTTCCGTTTTGGCCCGCAAGGCGGCACAGTCGGCCTCTGTCTGGGCACGCTTGTGCTCTGCTGCCTCGGTCAGGGCGTCACATTCCCGCTTGGTCTGTGCCTTCAGCTGTTCCGCCTCGGCCCGGGCCTGTGCAAGGATCTGGTCTGCTTCGGCCTTTGCCTGTGCCTGCAGGGCGTCCCGGTCGACCGACCGCACCGAAGCCAGATAGTCATCGGCGGCTGCCTGCGCAGCCTCAAACACATGGTTCAGTTCCAGAGCGGCCTGTGCAATGGACCCGGCACTGTCCAGATGGATCTGCCGCTGTTCCAGTTTGGCGGTCAGATCTGCATTTTCGGCTTTGAGCTGATCTTCGCTCTGCTTAAGCGCAAAGATGATCTCGACCAGTTCAGTGCGGCGCATATGCCGCAGTTCACGGTCTGCCATAACGGCACCTCCGTATCAAAAGCGTTGCAGGGCCGGTACGGGCCCTGCTGCGCGAAAAAGCGATTTTCGTACAGAAATTCGTCAAAACTCCGAACATCCATACATACAGCATTCTACCAGACGAAATGCAACAAAACCATAACAAAAATGGCGTTGCAGTGGGTTTTCAAAAAATATTTTTTGAAAATCGCGCACAAAATCCTCAGGCTGCGCAAAAAGAGCACCCTGCGCGGAAAACAGGGTGCTCTTTTTACGGCAGAATGTTTACTTCTTGATGAAACCGCCCAGCAGATTGTTCAGCTCAACGACGGACTTGTAGATCACATTGATGTTGTTGATAATGGAACTTGCACCGGAGAAGATGCGGGCCAGCTGGTTAAAGACCTGACCCACGTTCAGGAATGCCTTGTAAGCGTCGCTGTCGGCAATGGTGGCACCGCCGTCCAGATAGGTCATCTCGTTTTCGTCGATCACGGCATAGCAGGCGGGCAGTTTCATTTCGGTCATCATAAATGGGAATTCCTTTCTTTCGTAAAATCAGTGCATGTTTTTCCAAAATGTAAAAATCAGACGGCGGCCACGACCACCAGCGTGACCAGAATGCCGGCCACCAGCAGGGTGCCCAGATGCTTCTGCAGGGCAGGACCGCCGGTCACGGGCAGGGTAGGGGTCGTGGGCCTGGCGGAGCTGGACTTTGCGGTCCACTGGGCATAAATGGTGGTGTCACCGGTGAACACGGTAGCGGTGGTGATCCGGCTGCCGCCCACCGGCTCGGTGTACCAGCCGTTGAAGGTGTAGCCGTCCATCGTGGGAGACTCCGGCAGGGTGGTCAGTTTGCCGTCCAGATTGGTGGTGACCACCACGGTGGAGCTCACACCGCCGCAGGCGTCCAGACCGATGGTATAAAAGGCGTCCTCTTTATTTCCTGCGGCAAAGGCGGCAGGCACTGCCGCACACAGCAGGCTGAGCAGGACCAGACAGAGTGTCAATGCTCGGAAGATTTTTTTCATAAAATTCCTCACTTTCCCGGGAGTAACCGTGCCCCGCAGCGCTTGCGGTGCCTGCCCGGCGAGGGCGGCATTCCGGCACGGCCTTGAATGACTTCGCTTCCACAGCGTACCACAACCGCAACAGTTTGGCAAGGTTTTTCAGCGAATCCCCAGAAATTTTTCATGAAAGAAGATCTGCCTCCGCGCGGAAGAAAACATGCCGGTGCCTCTTGTGAAAATCCGGAAAATATGATATACTGTTTTGCACGATGCGCCATCGCCAAGCGGTAAGGCAGGGGACTTTGACTCCCCCATCGTAGGTTCGACTCCTGCTGGCGCAACCAAACGCCCCGGAAGCTGGAAGGCTTCCGGGGCGTTTTTTGCTTATTCGAGATCCGGTCAGCGGCGGTGGATCTTCCGGGTGGGGCGGCGGTGGTTCCAGCGGTTGAGCAGCAGCCAAAGCCCGTAGATGGCGGCGCTGAGCACGCTCAGCACGATGACCACCTTCAGGTACAGACTGCCCAGAAATTCGCGGATCTTGGCCACGGTGAGCAGCAGGGCGTTCTGGTCCACATCCTGCCCGGCAATCAGGTTCACCACGCCGATGGTCTCGCCCGCCAGCTTCAGCTCTACGGTGCCCACCACGTCGCCCTGCCGGATGGGCGCACAGACGTAGTCCGGCAGGTGGAAATACTTCTGGGTCACGCTGCCGTCGCCGGTGGAGGGCAGCAGGGTCATCATGCTGTCGGCCGGATACAGCTGCAGGGTGTCGGTGTCGGCGGAATACTTCACCGGGATCTCGGCCAGCGCCAGGTCGGTGTCCAGTGCGGCCTGGATGGAAAAGGTGTCGAACACCCAGTCGATCAGCCGCACCGTCTCATACAGGGCCGGGCGGCGGTTGGCGTAGCCGAAGGTGTCGCAGGTGTCGGGGCTTTGCATCACACAGAAGATATAGGTGGCACCGTCCTGATTGGCCCAGGAAACGTAACTCTGGTTTCCGCTGTCCTTCTTGTAGGCGGTCACGTCGCACATGCCGCCCTGCATGGCGCTGCGGTAGTAATTGCCGCCGCTGCTTTTGCTCAGGGCTGCATTCTGGCTGACCAGCACCGACGGAGACCGGTGCTTCTCCTTGGCCGGCATGGTAAAGGTGGGCGCGCCGGAGATCTCCACAAAGGCGTCAAAGCTCATCAGGTAGCGCAGGATCAGGTACATGTCCACAGCGCATGTCACGTTGCCGCTGTCGATGCCGCAGGCGTCCGTCCAGGTGCTGTTCGTGGTGCCGATGCGCTGAGACAGGGCGTTCATTTGGCTCACCCAGCCGTCCAGATCCCCGCCCGACAGGGTATAGGCAAGGCCCATGGCGGCTTCGTTGGCGTTGCGGGTGACCATGGCGTACAGTGCTTCGCGGTAGGTGAAAGTCTCGTTGGAGCGCATGTCGGCGTTGCTGGTGTTGTGCACATAGTCCGAGATGGCAAACGGCATCTGGAAGGTGTTGTCCAGCTGGTCGGCATAGTTGGTCAGCACCAGTGCGATGGTCATATACTTGGTCAGGCCCCCGGCGGCCACCTGTTTGGTGCTGTCCTTTTCGTAGACGATGATGTTGGTGTCGGTGTTCACGATGTAGGCGCTCTGGGCCTGCACCTGATAGACGGGGGAGGGGTCGAACATGGCACCCGCCGGCAGCACCAGGCAGCTGAGCAGGAGTGCAAACGACAGGATCAGTGCAAAAATACGTTTCATGTGGACAATTCCTTCAAAAAGCGATAAACTATACGAAGCAATGCGCACCGGCAGCGGTACGCAGAAAACACAAATGGAACAGCAGACGCTGTATACTTTATAATAACAGGTTTGCCGGGACGTGACAAGGGCTTTGCGGCTTTTGGCTGTGGTTTTGCACGCTCCGGCACAGGAGGACGGGAATGGTATATCTGACAGGCGACACCCACGGCGATCTGGACCGGTTCCGGCACGGGCGGCTGCGCTGGCTGGGCAAACGGGACATCGTGGTGGTGCTGGGCGATTTCGGCTTTGTGTGGGACGGCAGCGCAAAAGAACAGAAAAAGCTGGACTGGCTGCGAAAGCGGCCGTATACCCTGCTGTTTCTGGACGGTTCCCACGAAAATTACGAACTGCTGGCCCAATATCCGGAAACAGAGCGGTTCGGCGGCCGGGTGCAGAGCCTGGGCGGCAATGTCTACCATGTGTGCCGCGGCAGCGTGCTGGAGCTGGAGGGCAAAAAGTACCTGTGCTTCGGTGGGGCCGAAAGCCCGGACCGGGAGGAACGGGAGCCGGGCGTGAACTGGTGGAAGCAGGAGATGCCCTCCGATGAAGAATATGCGGCCTGCGAGCGGAACCTGGAAGCCTGCGGCTATCAGGTGGATTATGTGCTCACCCACGACGCGCCAAGCAGATTCCTGGATTTTACGGTGCTGGCCAGCGGCGAGACCAACCAGCTGCACCAGTTCCTGGACAAAATTCTGTTGAAGCTGACCTATGAAAAATGGTTCTTCGGCTGTTATCACCGGGATGTGCAGCTGTCCACCAAGAGTCGCTGCGTGTTCTGCGACGTGATCCCCATGGGGGACCGGCGCGCAAAGCGGCTGTTTCGCCGATAGGAGGTATAAAATGCAGGTCACAGTAAAACTTGCCACCCGGGAGGGCGCTGCCCATATCAGCGGCATTCTGGCGGGCTTTACCCTGCTGGCAAAGCGCGGGGAACTGACTTTGCGGGTGTTGGACGCGCGGCAGGGCAGCCCCATTGCCCGGGAGGCGCTGCTGGAAACTGAAATTGACGGCCGCACGGTGGTGTTTGATCTGATGGACGGCTACTTCTACAACGACCCGGCGGCGGTGCAGGCGCTGTTCAGCCGGGCAGATGTGGTGTTCAAGCGCTCCTTTTCGGCTGAGAAGAACCGGCAGTTCCCAGGAGATATCTCCGCAAAGCTGCGGCCGCTGGGTCTGAACTACTACGTTACCTGTCCGGGTTCGCCGTTGGATGCGGAGCGCAGCGCAAAGAGCCGCCTGAAGCAGTGGGCACTTTCCACCCGCTGCTACCCGCAGGACTTTGAAGCCCGGCTGACCCGGGTGCGCAAAAAGCCGCGCATCCTCTTCCTGACCCGTCTGTGGGACCCGGAGGAACCGGCGGTGCAGCAATACCCGGAGTTACAGGCAGAGTGGCGGCAGGTGAACGCAGACCGCATCGAGCTGCTGCACCGACTGCAAGCTGCTTTTCCGGAACAGTTCACCGGCGGCGTGTCCGACAACACCTGTGCCCGGCGGCAGTGCCCGGAACTGATCGTGCCGGACATGCTGACCGGCAAGCGCGCCTACCTGCACCGGATGCAGCACACCGAGATCTGTGTGGCTTCTACCGGACTGCACGGCTCTACCGGTTGGAAACTGGCCGAGTATGTGGCGGCGGGACGTGCTATCGTTACCGAGCCGCTGCGGTACACCTTGCCGGGCGGCTTTGAAGAAGGGAAAAACTATAAAACGTATACGTCCCCGGCACAATGTGAGGAGCAGCTGCGGCAGCTGCTGGCAGACCCGGCGGCGATCTTAGCCATGGCGCAGCACAATGCGGACTACTATCAGATGTGGCTGCGGCCGGAACAGCAGGTGCGGCAGGCTTTGCGGCAGCTGGAAACAGGGGAGTTGTAAGGGGGGAAAACGGGGTATGGAGGAACAAAAACGGCATAGCGGCTTTGAGACGATGCGCATCCTCAGTATGGTAATGATCGTTCTGATGCACGGCATCGGGCACGGCGGGCTGGGCAGCGCCGCACCGCAGGGGTCGGCGGCATTCTGGATCTACTGGCTGCTGTTTATTCTGGCGCGTGTATCCACCAACTGTTTTGTAATGCTTTCCGGCTATTATCTGTCAGAGCGCAAGGGGCCTGTTCATGTCGGGCGGCTGTTCCGCATTGGGGCACAGGTGTGGTTTTACTCCATGCTTACCTTCTGCGTTGCGGTCAAGGCCGGGGCAGTTCCGCTTTCGGCGGTCAAGCTGCTTCGGGCGCTTTTACCCCTTACCTCCAACGGCTACTGGTTCGCCTCGGCCTATTTTTTACTGTACCTCTCGGTGCCGGTGCTGAACGTGGTGGTGCAAAGCCTTGACAGGCGGCAGTACAAAACGCTGCTGCTGGTGGTACTGCTGCTGCAAAGCGTGTGGGGCACGCTGTTCTACTGGGCAGCGGATGCAACTTTTGTGAATAACGGGTACAGCTTTATCTGGTTCTATACCCTGTATTTTATTGCCGCCTATTTCCGCAAATACCGGGTGACTGTGCCCAGCGGGCTGTGTTTGCTGGCATATCTGGCAGCTTCGGCGGCGGGGCTTTTCAACCGGATGCTGGCGCTGCGGGTGGAAAACGCTTTGCACCTGAACGGTTTTGTAAATGCCGTCAACGGCTATCAGGCACTGGATACGGTCATCGCCTCGGCAGCAATGTTTCTGCTGTTCCAGAATATCCACATCCGCTCGGATTACTGGCGGCGCTGGGTCTTTCGGCTGGCACCGCTGTCCTTCGGGGTATACCTGCTGCACGACAGCGATTTTACCCGGGCGCTGCTGTGGCGACTGGTAGACCTGCCCCGGTTCGGCGGGGCGCTGCTGCCCTCGCTGGCTTACCTGACTGGCGCGGTGCTGCTGATCGCCGTGGTGGGCTACGCGGTGGATGCCGTGTATCAGCGGCTCTACCGCCTGCTGCGCCTGCCCGCACTGGAAACAAAGCTGGATGCCCTGACTGCCTGCATTCTGCAAAGAATCGTCGGGAGTGAAAAAGCGTGAAAAAAGCGCTGTCGCACGAGTTTTTGTGTGACAGCGCTTTTTTAGTTCATCGGCCCGGCCTTGTCGAACATCTGCTGTACCTGTGCGGCCAGCAGGGCGTGCTCCGGGGCCTGCAGCAGCGGGTCCTCCGCCAGCATGGCCAGTGCTTCGCTCTGGGCGGCGTGGAGGGTGCGGGTGTCGTTCATCAGGTCGGCAATTTGCAATGTGGGCAGGCCATGCTGTCGGCTGCCGAAAAAGTCGCCGGGGCCGCGGGTCTCCAGGTCGTACTGGGCCACGGCAAAGCCATCGGTGGTGCTGCAGAGGAACTTCAGCCGCTTTTGCACCGCTTCGCCGGTATTGTCGCTGACCAGAAAGCACCAGCTCTCGGCGGCACCACGGCCCACCCGGCCGCGCAGCTGGTGCAGGGCGCTCAGGCCATAGCGCTCCGCATTCTCGATGACCATGACGCTGGCGTTGGGCACGTCCACGCCCACCTCAATGACTGTGGTGGACACCAGTGCGTCCAGCCGCCCGGCCTTGAAATCCTCCATGACAGCGGCCTTCTCCTTGGGTTTGAGCTTGCCGTGCATCAACCCCACCCGGCGGTCGGGCAGCAGGGCCTTGGCAATGTCCTCGTAGTAGGTCTTGACCGCATTCAGCCCGCCGTCGGGGGTGTCCTCAATGGCGGGGCACACCAGATAGACCTGCCGCCCCTTGTCGATCTCCTGATCGAGGAAATGGTACAGGTCCCGCCGTTTTTTGCCGGTGATGCACCGGGTCTTGACCGGGGTACGGCCGGGGGGCAGCTCGTCCAGAATGGAGATGTCCAGGTCTCCGTAGAGGAGCAGGCCCAGTGTGCGGGGAATGGGGGTGGCGCTCATGACCAGCAGGTGCGGATTCACGGCCTTTTCGGCCAGCATTCCGCGCTGCCGCACGCCGAAGCGGTGCTGCTCGTCGATGACGGCCAGCCCCAGCCGGGCAAACTCCACCCCCTGGCTGAGGATGGCGTGGGTGCCCACGATGAGGTCCGCTTCGTCGCCCCGGATGGCGGCCAGCGTGGTGCGCTTTGCAGCGGCTTTCATGCCGCCGGTGAGCAGGGCCACCCGCATGCCAAAGGGGGCCAACATCCGGTTCAGACCCTCGGCGTGCTGTGCGGCCAGAATCTCAGTGGGGGCCAGCAGAGCAGCCTGATACCCGGCCCGGATGCAGGCCCAGATGGCGGCAGCCGCTACCAGCGTTTTGCCGCTGCCCACGTCACCCTGTAACAGGCGGTTCATGGAGTGCTCCCCGGCCATGTCGGCCAGGATCTCATCCACGGCCCGGCGCTGAGCACCGGTGGGAGAGAAGGGCAGGCTGGCCCAGAAGGGTTCCGGGTCTGTGGACTGCATGGGGGCACCGGTGGCGGCGGAGCCGCGGTTCTTCATGCGGCCGATGCCCAGCTGCAGCACCAGAAGCTCTTCATAGATGAGCCGCCGCCGGGCCGCAAAGGCTTCTTCTTCGGTGGCAGGGCGGTGGATGGCCCGCACGGCTTCGGCCTTGGAAGGCAGGCGGTATTTGCGGCGCATCTCATCTGGCAGCGGGTCGGGCAGAAGCTCGGCATGGGGCAGCAGCTGCCGCACGCACTTGGCAATGGCACTGCTGGAAAGGCCCTCGGTCTGGGGGTACACGGCCTCGAACGGGGCTGCCTGCACCTGTTCGGCAGTGCGCACCAGCGGGTTGACCATCTGACGCCGCAGCATCCCGCCGGTGACGATGCCCTGAAAATAGTATTCCTGCCCGATCTCCAGTTTCTGGGCGGCATAGGGGTTGTTGAACCAGGTGATCTCCAGCCCGGACACGTCATCCCCGGCGGTGACCCGCTCCATCCGCCGCCCGCCGGGCAGGATGCGCCCGCCGGGCTTGGCGAACACCTCTGCCTTGACCACGCATTCCGTGTCGGCAGGGGCTTCCGCAATGGAGTAGGGCTTCGTAAAGTCGATGTATTTACGGGGATAATGGCACAGAAGGTCGGCCAGCGTCACGATGCCCAGCTTCTCGAACCGCTCGGCGGTCTTGGGGCCTACCCCTTTCAGATAGCGCACCGGCGTGTCCGGCGTGAGGGTGATGCGGTTTTCGGTGGGCATGGCTGGTCAGCTCCTTTCCTGGATGCAATATAGTCATTGTAACACGGAGCGGCAGCGGATGCAAATGGCCCAAAAAGGAAAAAACGGCAGGACCTTTGCCTTTGGGCAGGAACTGTGGTACACTCGGAAGAAAAAGAAGGGGAGAATATGTATGGAGATCCGCAAGGGGACCTTAAAGGACTTGGAGGCCATTGCAGCGGTGGAGGCAGCCTGCTTCCCGGCGGCAGAGGCGGCTACGGCAGAGGAGTTTGCCGGGCGGCTGCAGCAGTACGGCAATCATTTTTGGCTGCTGTGGGAGGGGGAAAGGCTGCTGGCCTTTGTGGATGGTTTTTGCACCGACTGGCCGGACCTGACCGATGAGATGTACGCCGACGCCTCCCTCCACCGGGAGAATGGTGCCTGGCAGATGATCTTTGGGGTAAACACCATCCCGGCCTGCCGCAGGCAGGGGTACGCCGGGCAGTTGCTGCAGCAAGCCATTGCCGACGCCCGGGCCCAGGGCCGGAAGGGGCTGGTACTGACCTGCAAGGAGGCCCTGGTGCACTACTATGCAAAGTTCGGCTTTGTGAACGAGGGCGTTTCCGGTTCCACCCACGGGGGCGTGGTGTGGTACCAGATGCGGCTGAAGTTTTAAAAAAAGCCTTCCCCCTCTTGGGGCAAGGCGGCATTGTGCAACGCGAAATGACGGAAGAGGGGAACTGTCGGCTGATGGCTCCTCTCATCTTTTTTAGAAAAAAGGCAACAAAAAATCCCGGGAACCGAAGTTCCCGGGAATCTTTTGGAGGTGACGACCAGATTTGAACTGGTGGATGAGGGTTTTGCAGACCCTTGCCTTACCACTTGGCCACGTCACCATATTTAGGAGTGGGATTCCACTCCTGTTGGAGCGGCCGACGAGGCTCGAACTCGCTACCTCCACCTTGGCAAGGTGGCGCT
>ERZ773190.1491-NODE-1491-length-22005-cov-14.666606_pt1 | contig 22005 bp, 25 predicted proteins | sample MGYA00511111_ERZ773190 | MGnify/ENA primary metagenome ERZ773190 (study PRJEB29015, sample SAMEA2737777) | human gut metagenome | biome: human gut; feature: human-associated habitat; material: faeces | place: China | collected 2012 ... | reverse complement strand
CGGCCTCCTTGTACTGCTCGACAAGGGTCAGTAAAACGTTGATACTCATGTGTGTGCCTCTCTTCAAATTGTTGGGTGAATGGTCGGATGTGAGAACCGGTGTTCCCGATGGCATGAGTATATCAATTAACCGACAGTGTGTCTATTCGCAAAGTGACCAACGTTAACCGACATATATCACGGAAAAATATGCATAATGTCAGTTAACCGATTATACTATAATAGGTGTATATATGGCGACAAAAGAAGCACATAATCGAGCGAGCGTAGAATATAACAAACGACAGGATAATATCATGATTCGACCCTCCAAGGAGATGGGCGCAATAATCCGCCAGTCTGCTGCAGCCGAAAACATGAGTGTGCAGGGGTATGTTTTGCAGACCCTCTACGCAAGAACCGGCGCAACAGGGGGCGGGGTGGTTAAAAATCCAGAGGCGGGCTCCCTTTCCTTAGAACAGCGGAGTTGTCTTATCTCCCCAGACCGGGAAAAAATCTTGCGGGACATTCTGCAGGATATCGTGCTGAACACAGCTCCGGGCGAACGAAATGCGCTTTCGGAGATGCTGGTGCAGATTATAAATGAGAGCGTAGAGCAAAATGCGGACAGCGTTTATCAGACGATGACGGATTCATTGCTGTAAAATCGGCCTCTGTCTTTCACAGAAACGTGATCGGCAGGGGCTTTTTTGCGCGAACAAATAGCCCGATTCAGAGCAGGTGGTAGCTGCAGTGACGGGTGCTGATTGTACCTATATATAGATAGGAGCAGCAGGGGAGAGGGGAAAAATTATGTGGTACTGTGCGATATGCCTCGTCAGAACTCCTGATCAATGTGACGACATAAACCGGCTTTTCCGCGCGAGGGGGCATTCTCTATTTGACGCCTGTCATTACATCAGAGCGGCTATCCAACCAGACTGTAATCTCCAACGCCTTGGACAACTATATGACCACACATTTTGTCTAGCAGTGATTTCATCTGAAGCTTTCATGCGAAACTGGGCAATGTGCAAAAAAGTTCTGGCTGAGTCGCATTTTTTTTCTAAAACATGGATGGATACATTTCCTCGGATTTCTATTGATTCCCAGATATAACCATGATAAAATAATAAGAGAATTCAGACGGCCACGTAGAAGAACTGGTATCCGCTGTTTTGTGATGGAAGGATACGCCTTGATTGCGGTAAGGAGGTGAATCCAGTGGGCTTATGTCTGTTTGCGAACAATCATGTGATAGATCATAAGGAAACCCGAATGATAGACCAAAATAAAAAGCCCACTGCTGTTTCCCTTGCTGGCGTGATGCGCAAAGGTGAAAATGAAGTGGGCTTGTTGAGGTTCTACAAAAATGTGAAATATTGCATACTGGAAGCAATACACATGCGACGCTTGAGCTGTAGCATGACGTTCTGGTTTTCATTACGGCCACATTGCATTTGAAATGACCTTGGGCGAAGCTGTCGTCCGAGGGCTTTTGCTTGCCCGGAGATCAGGAATAACGGTCTGCCGGTTTTAGGAAAAGAGGAACGGTTATCTAAAAGGAAGGTGCTTGCGGGAACGGTGTGAGTTAAAGGGATTACTTTATAGCAGTTTGTGTTTTTAATGCGCAAGCAACATCCGCAAACTGCATATCGCAAATATGCCGTGTTGATAGGGCACTATTTCTGAAAATTGCGATAAAACGAATGACGATAAGAAGTGCATAGATAAGGATTTATGTGAGGAGAAAAAATGGCTACGAATACTGTCGGAATCGATAAAGAAGTCGAAGTTGACCGCAAGGAAAATCTGCGCGACCATCGCCTGTACTGGATCGGGCGTCGGACGCAGGACGTGATCTTGTCATCGCTGGCACTGGTGGTGCTGTCGCCTGTCATGCTGGCTACGGCTATTGCAATTGTTGTGGACGATCCGTCTGCTGGCCCTGTCTTTAGTCAGGAGCGCATTGGCCGAAACGGCAAGCCCTTCAAGTTCTATAAGTTTCGCTCCATGTGCCCCAACGCAGAGGCAAAGCTGGACGATCTGCTGGATCAGAACGAGATGGATGGTCCTGTGTTTAAGATCAAGGACGATCCCCGCATTACCCGTGTGGGCAAGTTTATCCGCAAGACCAGCCTCGATGAGTTGCCCCAGTTGTGGAACATCCTGAAGGGTGATATGAGCATCGTTGGCCCCCGTCCGGCACTTCCCCGCGAGGTCGAGCAATACGGCGACTACGAAAAGCAGCGTTTGTATGTGACCCCCGGCCTGAGCTGCTACTGGCAGATTGCCCCGCACCGCAATGACCTCTCTTTTGAAGAGTGGATGGATTTGGATGTGAAGTATGTCAAGGAGCGCAGCTTCTGGGTGGATTGGAAAATTATTTTTAAAACCTTCAAGGTGTGCCTGCTGGGGCGTGGGGAGTAAAAAATAGTACATGGAAGGAAAACGGTTGGAGAGACGAGATGGAGAGAGACCTTAGAATTGCGGTATTTGGACAGAAGCGATTGTCGAGAGAGGGCGGCGTAGAAATCGTTGTAAAGGAGCTGTGTACGCGGATGGCACAGCAAGGCTGTCAGGTGACCTGTTATAACCGGTCGGGACATCATGTAAGCGGCGCAGAGTATGACGATATTGATAACACGAACTACGAGGGAATCCGGCAGAAGTCCGTTCCAACGATAGAGAAAAAAGGGGCTAGAGATATAATAGGGTCAACCAAGAAAAACTACGATAACTAAAGGGTTTTGACGGCTTGAGTTGTCCTTCAAAAGTTTTATTTGTTAAACAACTGCAAGAAGCGGGAAATCCTGAGGGTTATATGTAGGTGGCTTTTGGAAGCTCTGTTTTGACCCACAAAAAGGAGCAGCAAATAAAGATTGAAGGAGAGTTCAAGCCTACGGTGGATTGCCATTGAGCAATCCGCCGTGGGCTTGTTTGCGCAAAAAAGATTTAGGATGGGATAGAGGAGTGGAATCAAAGAAAGTTGTACAACACGTTTACTTAGTAGGCGCTAAGTCTATATATCGAGTTGCGGAAAAAGATGAGGAGTATTTGAGGGATGAGGAAGAAAAAAATCAAAATACTGCATGTGGCGCAAGCTGCTGGCGGCGTGGATCGCTACATCCGAATGCTTCTCAAGTATTTGGATAAAGAAAAATTTGAAAATATCTTGGTCTGTTCCCAAGATTTTAATAGGGAAGATTATGATGGCTTAGTGGACTCTTTTGAACAAATTGAAATGAACAGGGCAATCGGGGTGAGTGATCTGAGCTCGATTAAAGAAGTTCGGAAACTGATAAAGAAATACAGCCCTGATATTGTGTATGCTCATTCCAGTAAAGCTGGTGCGATTGCTCGTGTGGCGGATATCGGATTGAAAAATCACTGTGTATATAACCCACATGGATGGGCATTCAATATGCGTTGCTCTGACAAAAAAAGAGCAATGTACACAGCTATCGAGAAAATGGCAGCTCCATTTTGTGAGAAGATTATCTGCATATCAGATGCGGAAAAGCAGTCGGCTTTAGAGAAGAAGGTTTGTAGAGATGATAAACTACAAGTTATTTTTAACGGTGTGGACATCGAAGCATATGACTGTAGCGAACATGGAAAAGTTAAAAGAGCAGATTTAAACATTCCAGAAGATGCATTCGTCGTTGGTATGGTTGGACGTATTAGCCCCCAGAAAGCACCAGACATATTTGTGAAAATGGCGAAATTGCTCAAGGAAGAAATCCCTAATGCGCATTTCATTATTGTGGGAAATGGCAATCAAGAAGCGGAAATCAAAAAATATGCTGAGGACAATGGATTTTCTGAGAACTTACATATTACCGGTTGGGTTAATGATCCGATGAGCTATGTGGAACTCTTTGATGTTGCCTGTCTACTAAGCCGTTGGGAAGGGTTTGGACTGGCTTTGCCGGAGTACATGATGGCGGGCAAGCCGATTGTGGCAAGCCGTGTGGATGCCATCCCTAATATAATCCGAGATGGAGAGAATGGGTTACTTGTTGAAGCAGATGATGCTACTGGGGCAAGTGAAGCTGTACTACGGATTTATCGAGATGGGAATTTGAAAGATAAATTGGTAGCACAGGGGTTGAAAGATGTACATAACAGATTTAATTCTCGAAGGGTATCGGAGGAGCACGGGGTACTGTTTGAAAATATGTGAATATTGGAAATTATTTAATTCTTTTCTAAAAGAGGAGTAAGAGAAAAAGTGCGGATGAAAGATATAAAATTAATAATTGATAATGAGTTGGATCGAAACAAAGACATAAATAATCACTTGCTTTTTATATCTTTCGATTCGGCAACAGTTTCATTAACGGTAATACAATATTTGATAGGATATGTAGCGTTCCATTTAGAATCACCATGAAATTAACATACAACAAATATAATCATATCCCTTTGGAGACAAATATCGGGAGGTTAAGAATACCCCATCTTCTAGGGATTGTTTTGTCGGGCAAAGCGTCAATTGGTGAAGAATGTATAGTGACGCACCAAGTTACAATCGGTGTTGATAAATTTTAAAACGATAAAGCACCAGTGATTGGAAACAATGTATTTATTGGCGCAGGTGCAATCGTTACAAAGTCTGTTCCTGATGGAAAAACAGTGGTTGGAATTAATCGAATAATCGAACGATAGAATAGGTGAAAGTAAAAGCTATGAAGAAAATAAGAGTACTACATTCTGAATTGAATGGAGAATTAGGAGGAATTGAAAGTTTCTTATATAATGTATACCGGTTTATTGATAAGGAAAAGGTGGAATTTGATTTTCTCACGATATCGGATACACCAGCATACGGAGAAGAGTTAAAAAAAACGGGTTCCACAGTTTATAAAGTTCCAAAACATATAAACTTCCTGGGCTATTATTTTGCAATTGACAAAATACTGCGAGAGGGGAACTATGATATAGTTCACATTCATAAAAATTCGGCTATAGATATTTCGATTTTGAAGGTGTTACAGAGATTTCCTAACATAAAAGTCATTGTACACTCTCATAATACGTTCCCTAGCGTGGGAGGAAAACTGGAAAAGCTGCACAAATTTAATAGAAAATATCTTTACGATAACGCCGACTATCGTTTGGCATGTTCGGACAATGCCGGAAAATGGATGTACGAGAATGGAACTTTTGAAATAATCAAGAATGGAATTGATACAAAAGGATTTCGGTTTTGTACCGAATACGGCGAAGAAATTCGAGCAACGTATGGAATTCCTATGGATGCTTTTGTTATTGGACATGTAGGAAGATTTACCAATCAGAAAAATCATTCGAAGTTAATTGATATTTTTGCGGCTATAAAAAAACGAAAATCAGATGCATATTTGTTGTTGCTCGGTGGCGGAGAGTTGCAGGATACCATTAAGAACAAGGTTGAAAAGCTTAATTTATGTGACAGCGTTATTTTCTGTGGAGTGCGTACTGATGTAAATAAATATCTATGCGCAATGGACGCTTTTGTTTTTCCATCGACCTGGGAAGGACTTGGAATTGTAGCTATCGAAGCGCAAGCATCAGGGCTGGAGTGTTACCTGTCAAGAGAGCTACCCAAGGAAGTGGAAGTGACAGACGCAGTCACATGGTTTGATGTTTCAGAGAATGAAAATGTAATTGCGAATATGATTGGTTTGACGAAAGTTTCGGAAGAAACTCGCTATATTCGAAATAGAGAAGTTGCGGAGAATGGATACGATATGCAGGAAACTGCTAATAGATTGATGAAAATTTACTCGTCATTAATAGGAGAATAAATGAATACAAAGAGTGTACAGGTTGTAATGTCAACCTATAATGGAGAAAAGTACCTGAAAGAACAAATAGATAGTATTCTGTCACAGGAAGGGGTGTATGTTCGCCTTTATATACGAGATGACGGATCTTCAGATAGAACTACGGATATATTGGCCTCGTATCAAGAGCATGAAAATGTTAAAATAGAAAAGGGAAATAATCTGGGTTTTGCGAAAAGCTTTTTAACCGCGCTAGATGAATGCGATGAAGCAGACTACTACGCTTTTTCGGATCAAGATGATGTGTGGGAAAAAGATAAGCTTTCAACCGCAATCGAGATACTCGAAGAAGAAAGTCAGTCAACACCGCTGCTGTATTGTTCGGCACTTCAAAGAGTGGATGAAAATTTAAATCCATTACATGTGCAGAGCTATCATGGACTGCGCATTAACCTTCCTTCGATGCTAACAAGAGGGAGACTTGCCGGATGCACGTTTGTATTTAATAACACATTACGAAATCTGGTAAAGAATTCATCACAAATAGAAATGCATGCATCCCATGATAGTTGGGTGCTGTTGGCTTGTCTTGCATGTGGTGGAAATGTCTTTTTTGACAAAAAGCCACATATTTTATTCAGAAGATATAATACGAATACATCAATCGACGGTGGAAAGTTGAAAAGTCGGCTGAAATATGAATTTAGATATTTTGGGAAATATAAAAATAACAGATTGGATACCGCGTGCGAACTGTTGAATTGTTATAATTCAAATATGTCTGTATCCAGCAAAAGCTTTTTGGAAAAAGTGAAAAACTATAAAAGTAGTATAAGAAATAGAATTGTTTTTTTGCTTTGCAAAGACATTAATTGTGGAATAATAGCATCGGATATGATAACGAGGATTATAATTCTTTTCGGATGCTATTAATTAAGGTTGGGTAAAAAGATTATGGAAGAATTGATTTCAGTTGTTGTGCCTATATATAATGTTGAAAAATATCTCAAAAAATGCATAGACAGTATTTTGGCGCAAACATATCGTCATCTCGAAATTATACTGGTTGATGATGGCTCGCCGGATAACTGTGGCGCAATATGTGATAACTATGCACAAGAAGATGGCCGGGTTCTCGTGATTCATAAGAAAAATGGAGGATTGTCGTCGGCTAGAAATGCTGGGTTGGAGATTGCAAAGGGAGAACTGATAGTATTTATTGATAGTGATGATTGGATTGATGCTAATTATATCGAAAAGCTTTACAATGATATTTCGGAAAGCGGAGCAGATGTAGCGGTTCCAGCATTTTGCATTTCATTTGAAAATGGTGATTGCGCAGTTGATTCAAGATTAAAAGAGATAACAACCTACTCGAAGAAGGAAGCGCTGGAAGTTTTTCTGTTTAATGGGTATTTGACTCCGTGTGTTGCAAGCAAGATGTGGAAAAAGAGCCTGTGGCAGAAAATTAGGTGCCCTGAGGGAAAATTGTTTGAGGATCAGTACACGACATATAAACTTTTAATGTTGGCGAATAAGATTGTTTTTGACCCAGGGGTATATTACTATTATTTTAAACGGAGCGGTTCTATTGGCCATAGCTCTTTTTCACAAAGAACATATGATTTGCTGTTAGGGATTAGGGAACAATATCAAGTGATTACAGAAGCATATCCTGAAACGACAAGTACAATGAAAGTTGCGCGAACAGTATGGGAATTGGTTTTTGTCAACATGATGATTTGTTCAAGATACAATGACAAGGAAACTATTGGGCAAGTTCAGAAAAATGCTAGAAACGCTTTTTTAGATGTGGTTACTTGTAAGTATTTGCCAACAGTTCGAAAGGTTGAAATCGCACTGTTCTGTTTCAATTTTTCTGCTTATCGGTTGATTTACATAAAATATAAATCTAAAAAGAAAATTGCTTGAGGATATACGAATGGCCATATATATTCCGATGATTATGCTAACGGTATTTTTAGCTGATATACAAGAAAGGATTCGATATCGAGGAAGAAAAATCTCTATTTTACTAATAACGCTTCTTCCCCCTACATTAGTGGCTGCATTCCGGTACAATAACGGTGCAGATTATCCAATGTATTTTCAATTGTTTACGCGTTTGGGAAATGGAAGTAAAATTGTCGGTATAGAAGGAAAAAAACTAGAAGTAGGATTCGAGTACATTGTTAGACTGTGCCAATTAGTAACCCGAAATCAGTGGTTTACATTTGGAGTTATTTCTTTTATTATTTCTTTTCTTATATTTAAAGAATGCTTAAATGATTCTGATGATTATAAGCTTAGCGTTCTGTTTTATTTTGCTACTGGAGTTTATTTCGATGCATATAACGGATTGAGGCAATATATTGCTGTCTCAATTTGCTTTTATGCAATGAAATACATATTGAATAAAGACGTTAAAAGGTATTTCTTGGCTGTTCTTATAGCTTTTTTATTTCACAAGTCGGCGCTTTTCTTTGTGCCGGTGTATTTTTTGCAGTATTTGAAATTTGATTTTAAGAAAGCGATAACAATTGTGGTGTTAACCGTACTTTCGGGAAGTGGATTATACGCAATCTTAAAGGTTGTTATAAAATATACCCCTTATGCGTTTTATTTTTACCTGAATTCGGTTGAGCTAAACGAAATTGTTGCGAGCCAATCATCCATTCTGTTTTTTGGCGTATCGACTATTATTGGGTACTACTATTATTCAAAAGAAAAAGAGATTGATACAAAAACTCAAATGCTTTACAATATGCAGATTATCTCATTAAGCATAGCATTAATGACCGCATTTGTACCTTTGATTAATAGAGTATTATACTATGGAATGGCATATGAACTTCTATATTTGCCAAATATGCTTAAGCTAATAAATAACCGAAGAGAAAAAATGCTTGTAAAGGTGTTCCTGATTCTAATGTATGGCGGAATCACTGCTTACGGAATGATCAACAGCGGTTGGTACACGTGCATACCATATAATTTCTATTTTGATTACAGGTGAGAGTTTATGATACCTAAAAAAATTCACTACTGCTGGTTTGGAGGAAATCCGTTACCTCAAGATGCTTTAATGTGTATAGAATCTTGGAAAAAGTATTTCCCGGATTATGAAATTATAGAGTGGAATGAAAAGAACTTTGATATGAACAGCTGTGATTATATTAGGGAAGCAGCTGAAAATAAAAAATGGGCTTTTGTTTCTGATTTTGCAAGATTTAAAATATTATACGATTTCGGCGGAATTTACTTTGATACAGATGTTGAAGTTGTTAGAAATTTTGATGAGATTATTGCGATGGGCGCATTTATGGGAAAAGAAGAACCACAAGACTCTACAACTTATGTCATCAATCCTGGCCTAGGGATGGCAGCAGAGCAAGGAAATGGTTTCTGTTTGGACGTCATAGAGTATTACAAAACGATTCATTTCGATTTCAATAACATAATTACTGTATGCGAACATGTGACGAGATGTCTAAAGAAAAAAGGCTATATTGGGAATAATAAGATAGAAAAAATAGATGGCTTCACTTTATATCCAACGGAATATTTCTGCCCCAAAAATTATTATACTAATGAGATGAGAATGACGCGAAACACATGTTCAATTCATCACTATACCAGCTCGTGGAGTTCGGCTAAATTTACGAGGTTTCATGTATTCGAAACAAAGATTATGAAAATTTTTGGACCTAAGGTATCGGATTTTTTTATGGTAAAGCTTGCGAGAAATATATATTGCAATGGCTTGGCTGTAACCGTAAAAAAAGTCTTGCGTTTATACAAGAAGTAAGGATATACGGGTCTTAATTATATATCAAACGAGAAGGCTAAGTTGCTGAAGATGGAGATATAAATGCAAAAGTCTATGCTGAAGAATTCAGTGTTTAACATAATATACACAGCTTCGAATATATTATTTCCTTTTATTACATCAATATATGTGTCCAGAATTTTACTTCCAGTTGGTGTTGGGAAGGTTGCGAGTGCACAAAACATTGCTTCGTATTTCGTTACAGCAGCTGCCCTTGGGCTGCCATCCTATGGGGTTCGTGAATTTGCAAAAGTTAGGGAGGATACCGCAAAAAAGAACTCGTTGTTTACGGAATTGTTCATTATTAATTTGATTTCGACAACAATATCTTTGATTGCATACATATTTGTTTTGATCTTAAACAATGGCTTTAATGGGGAAGGGGCGTTATATATTTGCTGTGGTTTGGCCATCTTTTTTAATTATCTGAATATTGACTGGATATATCAAGGCCTAGAAGAATATGGATACATAACGGGTCGAAGCGTTGTAATCAAGTGTATATCTCTTGCGCTCTTGGTTGTTTTTGTTAAGACAAGAGAAGATTATGTGGCATATGCTTTACTAACAAGTTTGGCTTTAGGTGGAAACTACATTTTTAATGTTATCCATGCAAGAAAAATGGTTGGATTTACGTTGGTAAACCTCAAAATTCGAAAACATATAAAGCCAATTGTATTTATTGCTGGAATTATATTTATGTCCACAATTTATAATAAAATAGATATAACGATGCTAAGTGCGCTTTCGACAGATGAGGCTGTTGGGTATTATTCGTATGCTCAACGTACGGTGAATATTGTCTTAACAATGTGCTCGGCGGTTACAGCAATCTTTTTACCAAGATTGAGTTATTACTACGATAATGAAAAGGCGGTATTTTATAAACTGATGGACAAAGGATTTCAAATTCTTTGCCTAGGTGTAGTTCCTTTAGCTGTCGGACTTTTCTTGACGGCAAATCAAGCGGTTGTTTTGCTATATGGTGATAGTTTTACCCCTACAGGAACTACAATTAAATTAATGTGCCCACTTATCCTGATAAAAGGGTTTGGTGATTTGTTATGTTATCAGTTGGCATACAGTTCAAAGAATGAGTATATTCTTCTGCCAGGTTCTGCAATCGCATCTATCATAAATGTTATCACAAATTCAATTTTGATTCCCCTATATGCACAAAATGGAGCTGTGATTGCGTCTGTCATGAGTGAACTAACAACAAATATAATTCAATTTTTGTACTTGAAACGTAAAATTAAATACCATATAAGCAATACAGCACTAGTACTTTCATTGTTTTCAACGATGGTAATGGCGGCAGTAGTTTGCGCTATTATTAAAATGAATTTACCACTTGCAGTAGCGCTGGCTATGGAGATTTCAATTGGCGGAGCAATTTATTTGTTGATGAATATTGCCTTAAAAAATCGAATTCTATCCGAAATGTTGACAAAAGTGCTTAAAAAACATAACACGGGTTTCCAAGATTCATAGTTTTCCGGTAAACATGGTAATGCCAAAAGATGATTTGGATAAACGCAATTTAGAGCGTATCAAACTAGACTAAAAACGAAGGAGCGGAATACAGTGGCATGGATAAAAAAAGCAATTAAAACGTCTGGTAAAATACTGTTATCTTTTTGTAAAGGTTCAACATCTATGAATCTTGCTAATGTATTTGTCAAGAGTTTTTTTATAGATTTTCCGATTTTCTTTTGGAAAAAGGGCGCATTAAATTGAACCCACAGCAGTTGTGGATTTTTGAAAAAGCTATATAATGGAGTCAGTGGTTACTGTTGCTTGAGCGTTTCCATCGCTCTCGCGTAGTAGATGCGGAAAAGCTTGTTGACTCCGGCCATTTTAGCTACGTTATACGGTTTCCCTTCCTGTTCCTTTTTGAGCAGAAAAAGGTAGACAGGGTCATCTTGAGGTCGTGTAAGTTTGAGTGCCTGCATAACCTCAAAGCAATACTTTCTGAGAGCCGCATTCCCACGTTTTGATATGTGGCGATTGTAGCTCTCAAATGTTCCAGACTGATATGGAGGCGGATCGTTACCAGCATAAGCGTTGAGTGCTTTTCCACTGTGAAAGCGGCGGATATCTCCAATTTCAGCAAGGATAAGGGGACCGAGTCGATCCCCAACACCAGCCATAGAGCGCAGAACAGCGTATTCGGGCAACGTTTCAGCTAATGTTTGCATTTTTAGAATAATTGAATCACGGCCTTTTGTGATTCACAGACAAGTTCAAGGCATTGATCTTGAGCCGCAAGAGTGTATTCGTTTTCTCCCCTTGTTGTGATATTGCGTAATGCAGCTTCGTAAATTGCCAACCCATATGTTTTGGTTTGGCGATTTCGAGATTTCCTTGCGATTTTTTCAAATGCGTCAAGAAAACGACTTTTTCCCATTTTCTTTATACGATCGTAGGATTTAAAACGATTGATAAAGAGAACGGAAAGACTGGTTTCTGACGTTCTGGTCGTTAGAGGCAGGATGTTGGTTATGCTAGGCATCGTTTCATCCAATAGATTAAGTAGAAATACTTTGTTGGTTTTCAGGGTAAGCATTCGCTGATTATACTGTCGTGCCAAAAATCTTAAATCTTCGTATTTCTGCTCCATAGATGTGTATGGAACCAGAGAATAACTCTTTTCCAATGCATATCTGGCAATCCGCACTGCATCTTTCTTGTCCGTTTTGGCCTTGCGAAGATCCATGTCTCCGAATTTCTTGATTTGATAGGCATTAACCATACAAACAGGGAGCCCGGCTTCCTGAAACGCTTTCAGAACAGGATAGTGGTAATGCCCGGTATTTTCCATTAAGATGGTTGCAGATTGCTTGCTATTCAAAATATACTTAATGAAAGCGTCTAGTTCAGGCTGCGTATGGTGGAATTCAAAAGGGCTTGTGTGCATTGATCCGTCTTGGTTTAAGATGGCTGCTACACTTTTTGACTTGGAAATATCGATTCCTACTGCGAGCATTGACATTCCTTCTTTCGTTTCGATTTATGGCTATCCAGCTTTTCCAAAGTACGCACATATTCAATCGTGAAACGGGAGCTATGTCCCAACTTGCTGAATCGAGCACAAAACAATGGAGGCTGGCTGACACATTTGTCTGCGGGCGTGGTGTCCCAATCGGAAAGTTCGTCAGACCATACCTCCATTTTAAAGGAAAAGAGCAAGGCCGGATAGACCTTACTCTTACATTATGAATCGGACTTTAGCCGTATGTTAATTTTTTAGGTGATTCAAAGTAAAGGGTTGATTAAGTGAAAATGAATGAGATGTCAAGAAGTGAAGAGAAAAATTATAAATTAGTCGATTTGATAAAGTTTATATGCGCATTTCTTGTGATAGGAATACATACAAGACAGTTTCTATCCGTTAGCGATATAGCAGATAGACTATTTTATTACGATGTTTTAAATTATTCTGTTCCATTCTTTTATGCATGCAGCGGATATTTTTTACTTGCAAAGAAGTCAAATATAAAATTGGGTGATCGGCTTAAGATTAGGATAAGAAAAGTCCTGAGATTATATTTGGTATGGTCACTCCTTTATATACCGTTGACATTGTATGGCTGGTGCATAGAAGGCAATTGGAAACTTTCATACTTGTTTCGCTGTCTGCGAAATTTTTTTTGTTGGGGAAAACTATTATTCGTGGACGCTATGGTATCTGAATGGTTTGATTTTTGCTTTGCTTGTGATAAAACTGATGCTGAGAAAATACTCAATTGGTAAAATGGCAGAATTTGGGTCAGTATTATATATTATCGGAGTGGTTCTGACAATACTGAGGGAACATTTGAAAGAACTTCCAGTGATAATTGCTTGTCCAATTGGAATGTACTTTAAATTGTTTTTGACCACGAGAAATGGATTATTTCAGTCACTTGCATTTGTATCGATTGGAATGCAGATAGCCGAGGCAGAACAGTTTGATAAGTTGCGTGTAAGCATTCAAAATGCTATTGTATTTGTCTTAGTGTGTGCTGTAAAAGTTTTCTGCAGTTTATTCGGGGGGAGCGACATCTCGAAGTTGCTTGATCTTCCAACGTTCTACTTTATGTTTGCAGTAATCATTTTAGAATGTAAGGAAAATAGATTAAAAGGAAACTTTTATAAACACTTAAGAAGTACGAGTGAAACAATGTATTTTATACATATGTACTTTGTGGCCTTCTGCGCATTAGTACTTTATGAAGATGATTATAATAATTTTAAGTCGTATTTGATTTGCGCAGGGGGAGCTTTGGCAGTTTCTGAAATATACTCTTGGATGAAAAACATAAGTAACCGCTCAACCACAGTGTCTCGGCTAAAGCATGATTGAAACTTTGAAATAGAGAGCGAAGCAAACATAAGCTTCAGAAAGGACGGTTTGAAAAGCTAAAACCCAATGAACGACTTCGGCCCGAAGCGCCCGATGTCGGAAAGTGCAGAAACTGCACCTACTGACACTGCAAAAGCGAAGCGCGGCCGACCGAAGAAAAAGCCCGACTACGATAGAGAAAATGTTAGAAAAAAAGCGTGTACAAGGCTGACTTGTTCTCGGATCTGTGATATACTGGAGTCATGGGAGACCGTGGCTCTCGCTGCTCTGATAATCGCGAACCTCTACACAGTGAGCAGCAGGCAACAATCTAAGGATCGGCTGAGATGTGAAGAAGAATATAATGGGCTGAAATACATGAAGAATATAGATAAAAGAAAGCTAATAATTACATTATGTACTATTGTAGCGATTGTTGCTGTTGGATTAGGAATCTTCAAGATGCTTCAATTGGTAAAGGAAGTAGAGCAAGTAAAAGATTACAATACTGAATCGCTTCGATGGGCTATTATTGGGGCGATAGGTAGTTGGACGGGATCGGTATTTGGAGCAATTGCTCTTGTTGTTTCGCTTGTTGCTTTATGGCTTCCACAGAGAGTAAAAATTGCGGTTGGTGTTAGCACTGGTTTTATACTGAGTCAAATTCCGGGTATTGAAAAAATCGATGCGTATATTATAACAGTGAAAAATACTGGGATGAAGCCAGTAACGGTTACAAATGTATATCTGCATTTTGGAAGCAAAAAGCAAGGAGATATATTTGTTGGTATGCTAAATCGAGAGTCCATACTTCAAATGTATACGCCTCAGTTTCCTAAAAGACTGGATCAGGGAGAATCTTTTGATTATTATCTTTTAAGGGAGAGATTAGACAAGGCATTGATTCCTTATGAAGAGAAAATGTCTTTAGATGAACCGTTTAGCATCCGGATTGATGAGGTGACCAGAGGAACGCAGTATTACAAGACAAAATGGACTTTACGTACTTTTATTGGGAAATAGAAAGCAACATTGGGGTTGGGCAGTGCGTCCAGCGAAGAACGTGCAATTCGATAGGCGAAAATCCTGTCAAATAAGCGGCTAACCACAGCATTTGAAGTGAGTCTTGGGTGTGTCGCAGTAATGCGGCGTGTTAAGCGTAGGCAGCAAGGTAGTGGGGATAGCTATTGAACATCGAAATACCAACAAACCAGAGCGTCGACTCTGTTGCCTGAGGAGAAGACAACATGTGGGTTTATCGTTAAGGTGAGATTTCACACAGTTCTGCGGTGTCGGAAGGAACTATTCATGCTATACAAGGATTGTACGTCAACGGGAGAGAACCTATATTTTCCCTATTATAGAAAGCTCTGGGGGTCAGGAACCCGGTACTAGATTGTAAACAAAAGATGGCCAAAACTGGGTGGATAGTTTGTCATCCGGATTCCAGTTATCGTCGAACCAATTGTATTTATTTTTCATTTTGATTTTACCTCCATCGTGTGTTGGGATAACACAATGGTAGGGTGAAATCTGACGGCTGTACATGAATACAGCCTACGCTGCTCGAAACTTTGCACACCTCTTCGTGGTGAGCAGCAGGCAACACATGAGAATGTGGCGAAGAATGCAAAGGATGGATAAAGAAAGTAGGAGGCTTCTCTATGGGTATTTATTTTGCAACCGACATAGACAGAATTAATAATGAATATATGCCCCGGTTAAACTTAGAAATCGGAAGATATATAAATTACTCAAAGCTGGAATCTATGCTTTCTACACAGACACTCTTCTTTTGCAATGCTTCAAGGTTTGATGATGAATATGAGGGGGAAATTCCGCTAGAGTTTTTTGACGGCTGGGCACAACAATCAGAAGAAAACTATCGGAGACTTAATGAATTAAAATCCCATGTATATGTGCCATATGTGACTTGTTGGACACCGTATAAAACTGGTAATACAAAAATGTGGAACGAATATGCATCAGATAACGGAGTCTGTATAGTATCAACTGTAAGACAAATTTTTATGCTTTCAAGGATAAATGGTGCAAGAATTTATAAAGTTCATTATCTTGATGAAAATGAGCAAATGGGAAATATGGATGTGCCATTTTACATTCCACATGATGATGAACGAGCTAGATTTGGCCTGCCGAGTTCCGCACGTGTTTTTCATGCAATAAAAAAGCATGACTTTAAAGAAGAAAATGAAATTCGTTCAATTATATATAAAAACAGTCAAGAAGCAGGGCTACAAATTCCATTCAATTTTAAGGGATTTGTTTCCAGGGTGGTTCTAAATCCGAAATCAAATGATCAGCAAAAAGAAGCAATTATCGAGCTGTTAAATCGTTATTCATATACAACTATTGTAGAAGAATAAAAAATAATGTTACAGAATTGCATTCGAACAATTCGGAGGTAACAAAAATGCCCAGAACGAAAGGTAGCAAAAACCGTCACAAAACTACCCATACCGACTACGCATTCCAGATCGCAGAGAAGCAGGAATCTATCGTTTTCCTGACTGCAGAGATCGCATCCATCACTGCAAACATTGAAACTTTGAAAGCTGACCTGAAAGTGAAGAAGTCTGATTTGAAGAAGGCCGAAAAAGAAGTGGCATCTCTGGAATCGAAGAAGGTAAAGGCAGATGCTAAGGCTGCAGAAGAAGCGAAAAAGTCGGAAGCCGAGGCTGTGGTTAAGAAGCTGCTGGCTGGTGGCATGAGTGCTGACGAAATTTTGGAAAAACTGAAGTAAAGATATACGCCTGCAACTGTAAATCTGCTTTTCTGTTGCAGGCGTTTTTTGATTTAAAGAATAATATTTAAGGATAACGGGCTAACAGAACCGTGCCTCCTCAGTGTTTTTGAAGTGTGAAAATAGTTCCACGGGAAAAAGATGAAATTAAAATATTTGGAGCTTGCTGTTGAAAACGCATCGAACGCTATGAGATAAAAATGAGTAATGAAAAAGGAGATAAATAAATGCCTGCAAGGAATATCTCAGAATATCCACAATTACTGAATGCAATTCATTCCGCTGAAAAAATTGTGTATTTGTGTGGTGCAGGTGCATCTATGTCGCTCGGCTCTCATAGATTGAGTTGGACGAATTGGATTGCTGAGGGAAGAAAATATCTGACAATACCAGAGCAGAATGAGTTGAATCTGAAAATTGGTTCATGGACTGCGGAGGAACTGATCGATGCGGCTACTTTTTTGCTGGGCAAGCTTAAGAGCTCTGGGGCATACCAGACTTTTATGAATCAAACAATTGGCGCACTGCATCCTGTCAATACGGAGTTCAAAGAGGCGCTTTGCAAAGTCTGGCGTGCAGGAGATCTGATTGCAACAACAAATTACGATACGCAGATAGAAGAAACATTAAATGCTAAAGGCGTTTCCTATGAATGCCCGGCGGAAATTCTTTCGATTATTCGTAGCACAGCGGAAAATAAAGTGATTCACCTTCATGGAATGTATGATGAACGAGATGGTATTGATAATATTATTGCGGACTATATACAATACCAAACGATTTTGCGCAACAGTGGGGCACAGTTTATTCAAAATCTGATAGGAACAAATCCTATCATAATTGTTGGCTGTGGTGGCACGATGGAAGATCCGAACCTGTCTGGCTTTATGTCATTTGCGTATGAGAAACTTGGAACCTCTGATATACCTTATTTTTATCTGATGAAGAGTGGAGACACCATACCCAATTTGCCGATGAATGCTATTCCAGTATTTTATGGGGATGATTATGAGGATCTCCCACTTTTTCTATCAGAGATTGCAATGACTCGGCTTCAGAAAAGAGCAGGATTGCAATCAGTCATAGCAGTGAATCCTTATTTGGAGCGCAGAACGGCAATATCTGCTTTTGGCAGAATGCACTTTTCTAATAGCTTTAACCCCTTCGTGGGTAGAACTGTGGAACTGAATGACCTAAGTTCTTTTTTACAAGATAAGGAAAAATTCTTGTGGCGGACTATTTTAGGTGAAGGTGGAATAGGAAAAAGCCGCCTGATTTTGGAATGGATGAAAACTATGCCTTCAAGCTGGTTTGGCTTTTTTGCGTATAAAAAACCGGAAAAAGCGCATCTGTTCGTTCCGTTTGCAGATACTGTTGTGGCGTTTGACTATGTCTTAGGGCAAGAACAGCAATGTGCAGATACAATTGCTGCATTTATTGAAGCGTTTTCGGATTCGCCATACAAGCTTAGAATTGTATTGCTGGAACGGCATCAGAGAGCATCAGAATATGATTGGCTGATTGAATTAAAACGGAAAATGCCCAATGAGGCCAGGTTGGAATTTGAAGCGGGTACTTATTCGAAGCCCGTTTTGACAATCGGACCACTCGATGAAAAAGACGAGGCGTCATATATTGAAAACTATTTGGAAGCCTATCTACCGCTTCTTGGTACAAGTGCCTTTATTGATGAATGCAAGGCTGATAAGGCAAATAAGGCAAAAATAATACAAAGTAAGTTTCGAAATTCGATGAGTGCTCCTTGCTTGCGTCCGCTATTCCTTAGCGTGTTCATTGAAGTGTGGCTTAGTAAAGAAGGGCGCACAAACCTTACCTCTACGGAAGAATTACTAAGTGAATATTTGAATAAAGAGAAAAAACGCTGGAAGCTAATTTTGGGCGATGATATTTTGGTGGATTCGTATCTTCGGGTGCTTTCGGTTGCTTGCATTGTAGGAGTTTTTAACATTACGGATGTACAAGGTACAAACTATTTGGCGGAAGATTGTAATAGGTTGATCTCTTTTTTTGATGCAAGGAGTGGAAGACCGGGAGCAGATAATCTCTTTGAGGATTTGTTTGTGTCTGTCAGCGAACAAGAGGATGATCCGGCACAACCAACGCTATTCGAGTTGCTTTATCAGCAGATGGACAAAGAGCCGCAAAAAGCGGAGAGTGGAGGTTCTTCAAAGAGCCTTGATCAAGACGAGAAGTTTTCATTGTTGGCACCATATGTTAAACTAAGCGCTGATCCGCAAGAGGTTTACCTCAATATGCGTGTAAGAGGTGGCGTGGCCACAGAAGAGGAAAAACAGAAACTGATACAGCTTCAGAACCAGAGAACCCAGAAAGAGAAGATGCTCCCAGATCATGCGTGGCTCATGGAACCGTGCTTTCCGGACGTGATTAATGAGTATATCGTTGACTATGTCGTGAATGTGAGAGATGCTGAACGATTTGCAAAATTGGTCAAATCAAATTCTGTGATGGGCTTTGCAAAATTCATCTCGCTGGCACTGGATGACTGGCCGGAGAGTGATGTGTTCCAAAAAATAGCGATCACGCCGCCAGACGAGGAGTTGAATGATTCTGAATACTATTTAGGCTTGATGTCGAGGATTTCAGCTATAAAAGATATTGCTGCGGTAGAAGATGTGCTTTTAGAACGTGAGCCGATTTTCCAGAGGTATGAGTTGGAACTATGGCGAAGAATAGCAATCGTCTTGACTGATTGGGGAGATATAAGGCGTCTTTACAATAGCGGTCTGAAATATATTCGATTTTTAAAAGAAATATCAGAAAAGGTAACAATCCGTGATGAGGCGGTAGATGCTATAGAGGCGTATTGCGTTGGTCTTCATAATGCGGAAGCAGTTGATGAGTATGGTGCTTTCCTGAAAAAGTGCGGTGAATTGACCCAGCTACTTGCAGATAACAAACGGATTGCGGTAATTTGCTGTCAAAACTATGGACGGCTGATGCACTTGCGACTCTATAAAAACGTTAACGCAGAGATTCAAGAGGAATGGAATGCTATCGTAGAAATTTTGAAGCAGTGCAACTACGATGAGGATGTATATAAAAATGTACTGGATGCGGTAGAAGAATACTTTCGTACCCTTGTCCAACGAAAAAAGGAGGATAAGCTGTTTGAGCTGGAACGCTTTATGGCTCAAGTGTATGAAGAAAATGGACGATGTGAAGCGGCAGAAGTCGCAGCGCTCTGCCTTGCTAATTTATATAATAGTGGGGGACATAGAAAAATAACACCAGATGAATATGAAACGATAAAAAAGTATTTGCAGAAATTTCCGGAATCCATGCATATTCGGGCGGCGTTTATTATTGCGAGTGAAGCCATATATTCACCGTCGGCGGAATATAAGCGAGTTCCTGATAAAATTATTAATAAGGCAAAGCAATGGTCTGAACAGTATCCAAAGAAAATCGAATTTCAGGAGGCGTACTTTGGCTTACTATTTTCAAGACTGAAATATGCTCAGGCACAAGATATGAGAAATGAACAGAGAAGAGTATACCGGGAGATGAAGACAGTTGCGGAAAGGGCGAATTATTCAGAGTATAATGAATCTAACCAATTGATGGAATCGGTTGATATACTTCATAGAGTATTTGGCTACTAACAAAAAAGTAGAACGGTCTGAATCTTACACTGAACTAAAGTAATCTTTTCAAACCCTCAAACCGTATGGGTGTAGTTACAAAATCCCATCCACGCGGTTTTATAATAGAACGATTGTTTCATGTCAAACAAATACACCCGTTTTCCACTCCAGCCCTCAAAATCACTTCCGGTGAAATTTCAGCAAAAGAGGTAGCAGGGGAGAACACAGGCAAAGTAGAGACTGAGCAAATAAACAGCAATGAACATCACAGATAAGAAGTAATCAAATCTGTCAGCACATCAAAACAACCCCAATCGCTTCAAAAGTCCTCTTTAAAAATCAGCGATAACCCATCACTCAATTTCGCCCATCAATGCACCAACCAAACAATTATCCACCTCATCGCACCACCCTGAGGAGCGCATCTGGGCAGGGCAAACGCCCCGGGCCCCGGACGCTCCGAAGATCAAGCACGACAAGATGAAACAATTTTACTTGGTTGACATGGGGCGAAAAATGTGATACTATCGTCTTATCAAAAAAGTGCGAATCCCTCTCGCTCGCGAAGGAAAAATCTCTCTCGCAACGAAAAATAAGACGATACAACGAATAAAAACCGAGTTTGCCGAAGGCTGGCAGACACGAGGGACTTAAAATCCTTTTCTGAAGACAGAGTATGGGGTTGCCCCCGCTGGAGACATTGAAAATCTCAGAATTGTTCGTTGATTCGAATGATTGTCGGACTTTCTTTTTGCTCTGCTTTCTGGAAGCTTTGGAGAGGTGAGGGGAATCATTCTTGCATAGACGATGCCGTATGGACGCGTTTACAAGAACCTTTCCATGCGGGGCCATAGTGAAATATTTTTATATCAAACAGACTGCCCCCAAAGTAGCTCGCATCAAATCGCGCTGCTTTGGGGGCAGTTTTACGCTTTGCGGGGGATGGGCGGGGCGCTGTCGTCCGTAAGGCCGAGAATATAATCGGTACTGGTATGGTAGAGACCGGCAAGCTGGATCAGCACCTCGGTGGGGATATCCCGCTTGCCGGTCTCGTAATTGGAGTAGCAGACCTGTGTGCATTTCAGATACGCCGCAACATCCTTTTGCAGCAGATCACGATCCTCCCGCAGATCCCGGATACGTTGATACATGGTATTTACCTCAAAGGCTTTATTTAAGGTAAAGTATAGGCATAACGAAATGTTATATTGACATATAAAACAAAATGTTATATCATAGTATCGCGCCGGGAACAGCTGTGAATCTCCGGCGCAAAAGGGGAGAGCATCATGAAACTGGAATTCCGGCAGACGGTGACCTGCAACCACCTTACGCTTGCAAGGGTCTGCAAAACTATCGACTGGCAGCAGCCACTGCCCCGGTGCGGAGAATATGTGGCCGGGCTGGATACGCTGGACGGCGAACAGGAACTGCCGGTGCGCAAGCTGCTGCACCGGGTACAGGACGGCGGCTGCCTTGCGGAGCTGCCGGGCTTCAACATTGCGCAGCTGAGGCTTTCTTACCGGGAGCTGGAGCAACTGGCAGCAAAAAAAGGCTGGACGCTGCAAAAGCTGTAAAAAACTTAAATTTCCCTCTTGCATTCTGGCTGATTCGTGCTATAATAGTAAGGCAATCGTTTCCAAGGCCGCTCGACGGGGTAGCCGATATTGAAGGTTGTGATGGGCACATACATTAAATATGGCCCCAAT
>ERZ773190.1479-NODE-1479-length-22159-cov-4.545060_pt1 | contig 22159 bp, 18 predicted proteins | sample MGYA00511111_ERZ773190 | MGnify/ENA primary metagenome ERZ773190 (study PRJEB29015, sample SAMEA2737777) | human gut metagenome | biome: human gut; feature: human-associated habitat; material: faeces | place: China | collected 2012 ... | reverse complement strand
ACAATTTCAATATATCAAGCCCCTCATCATTTGTCAATATAGTGCAATGATTTTGTATAATATATGCAATATGTCAATTAAGAATTAGTTACCTTGCCAAAATCCGAAGCAATCAGCTTGTGGGAGTTCTCTCCATGAGAAAGCATAAAAAGGACCGCAGAGCTTTCTGCGGTCCTTTTTAACATCAGAACTTATCGCCACGGCTGAAGATCTTCAAAATCTCGTCGAAGGAACGATCCACATCGCTCTCCTCTGCCTTCTCGCCCTCGGTCTCGTCCAGAGGCTGGGGGGCAGCGGGGGCAGCGGCATCATCCTGCGTGGGCTGCTGCGTATCGGCAGCGGCGGGGGCAGCAGGGGCCTCCTGCTGGTCATTGCTCTCGAAGCCGGTGGCGATGACGGTGACACGGATCTCGTCGTCCAGCTCCTCGTCGAAGGTGGCGCCGAAGATGGTCAGGGCATCGGGATGCACCGCCTGCTGCACCAGCGTGGCGGCCTGCTCCACCTCCTCCAGACCGATGTCCATGGAGCCGGTGACGTTGATCAGCACGCCGCGGGCGCCGTTGATAGAGGTCTCCAGCAGGGGGCTGGAGATGGCCATGCGGGCAGCCTCCTCGGCCTTGCCCTTGCCGGCGGCACGGCCGACGCCCATGTGGGCGAAGCCAGCGTCCTTCATGACGCAGGTGACGTCCGCAAAGTCGAGGTTGATGAAGCCGGTGTTCTTAATGAGGTCCGAGATGCTCACGACGGCCTGACGCAGGACATCGTCCGCGATCTCGAAGGCATTGGCCAGCGTGACCTTCTGGTCGGTGGCGAACTTCAGCCGGTCGTTCGGGATGATGAGCAGGGAGTCGACCTTGCCCAGCAGCTCGTTGATGCCGACCATGGCCTGATCCATGCGGCGCTTGCCCTCGAACTTGAAGGGCTTGGTGACGACGCCGACGGTCAGGATGCCGGCCTCGCGGGCGATGTCCGCGATCGTGGGCGCTGCGCCCGTGCCGGTGCCGCCGCCCATGCCGGCGGTGATGAAGACCATGTCCGCATTCTCCAGGCTCTTGGCGATGTTGTTGCGGCTCTCCTCGGCGCTGCGCTTGCCGACGTCGGGATCGCTGCCGGCGCCCTGACCATGGGTCAGCTTCTCGCCGATCTGGATCTTCTGATCCGCGCTCGAAACGGCCAGAGCCTGCTTATCTGTATTGACAGCCACGTACTCAATTCCCTGAGTGCCGGACTTAACCATGCGGTTTACGACGTTGTTGCCGGCCCCGCCGACGCCAACGACCTTGATGGTGACGACATTTTCCGGACCGGACTCGGTAGCAAAGGACATATTCGGTTCCTCCCTGTTGTTTCTATTTGTATCGGCGGCCGGCGCATGCGCGCTCTGGAAGCCGTTTTTTGGCGGGTTGCGCTTCTGTTTGTTCTTATTCTTTCCCATTTTATATCGTTTTCCTTATCAGGTCAATCTTTTTTTGTGAACAATCAGCCGGGGCTGAAATGTGCGCGTTTGTCGATCGACAGGTCGATGGTGCCGGCATCGCTGGCCGTGAGCTGGGAGACCGCGCTTTGCAGCATACCGAATTTGTACTCGACATTTTCATTCGCGCCGAGGCGCACCGTGAATCGTCCGTCATAGGTGAAGCCGGGGTTGGACGCATCCGACAGGTCGATGACCGTGACCTTTGACGCCATATCGCGCGTGAGCAGCTGGCCGAGGATCGCCGCCAGATACGTGACCTTCGGCGCATCGGCCTCACCGGCGTTGAGCACCTCGCCGACCTTCGGCTCGACCGGCGTGATGCCGTCGACCCGGGCAAGGCCGGTCAGCTCGCTCTCCGTGACGGATTTGAGCAGCTTGCAGTTCTGGTCCAAAACCCAGTAACCGCCATCCGCCTGAACATAGGCCATGGCGCTGCTCTCCTGGATCGTGATGGTGACGCGGTTGGGCAGCGCGCGCGTGACCTTCGCTTTGTCCACATACGGGAGCTTGCTGAAGATGCGGCTGGCAGCCGAGAAACGGTTGATGAAAAACAGATTGTCGCCCGTGCCGATGCCGGAGGCCTCGACGACCTCCTCGGCCGTGTAGATGGAGTTGCCCACGACCTCGATCTTTGCAACACGGAAAAATACGCTCATGCCCAGGACGAGCGCCGCGCAGATCAGCAGAAAGATCAGCGGCTGCAGCAGCGACCTGCCCCGGCCGCCGGATGGGCGGCGGGGCCGGCGCGCGCGGCGCGGCCCGGGCTGCTTCGATTGTTTCATAGGCAGGTGATTCCTTTCACCGCGGCGCCGCGCAGCGCACATCGGCCCCAAGCGCCGACAGGCATGCATCGAAGCGGTCGTAGCCGCGGTTGATATAGCCGTTGTCGAGGATCTCGGTCTCGCCCTCGGCGGAGAGGCCGGCCACGATCATGGCCGCGCCGCCGCGCAGGTCGCTCGATGTGAGCGGCGCGCCGATGAGCCGGTCGACGCCGGTGACATAGGCCACGCGCCCCTCGATGCTGACGGCTGCGCCCAGACGCCGGAACTCCTCGGCATGACGATAACGGTTGGTAAAGATGTTTTCGGTGAACACCGTGGTGCCCTTCGCCTTCAGGCAGGCAGCCATGAGCGGCGGCTGCGCATCCGTGGGAAAGCCCGGATACGGCTGCGTGACGACCGGCCGCGGCGCGGTGAGCCGCCCGGTCGATGTCAGGCGCACGGTGGACGCCGTTTTTATTATAGCACACCCTGCCTCGGAAAGCGAGTCCAGAACGGTCGAAAAATGGTCCGGATCGACGCCCTGCAGCTCCACATCGCCGCCGCAGGCGGCTCCGGCACACAAAATCGTCGCCGCGACGATGCGGTCCGGCATGATTGTGTGCTCCACAAACGGCTGCGGCCGGAAACCGCTGACCGTGACCGTCGACGTGCCGGCGCCGGAAATGCGCGCGCCCAGCTTGCGCAGGTAGCACTGCAGGTCGAGGATCTCCGGCTCGCGCGCAGCGTTGCAGATGACCGTCTCCCCCGCCGCCGCGCAGGCGGCCAGCATGGCGTTTTCCGTCGCGCCGACGCTCGGAAACGGCAGCAGGATGCGCCGCCCCTTCAGATCGTGCGCGCAGCAGACGATGTCTCCGCCGCGCTCCGTGACCTCCGCGCCGAGCGCGCGCAGCGCGTCGAGGTGCAGGTTCACCGGCCGCGGGCCGAGCTCGCATCCGCCCGGCATGGACAGGCTCGCCGTTCCGAAGCGCGTGAGGATCGCGCCGAGAAAAATGACCGAGGAGCGCAGCTCCCGCATGAGATCGTGCGGGATGAAGTCGCGGTTCATGCCGCGGGAATCAATGTGCACCGTGTCCCCGTCGCGCTCCGCCGTGCAGCCGAGATGGCGCAGGATGCGCAGCGTGATCGTCACGTCCTTCAGGTCGGGCACGTTGTGCAGAACCGTCTCACTGCCGGCGAGCACGGATGCCGCCATGATCGGCAGCACCGCATTCTTGGCGCCCTGCACCTGAGTGCTCCCGGTCAGTCTGTTTCCGCCGTAAATGTGCCATATGCTCATAATCTTTCCTCCGCACAGCAAATTCATGCCATCCTATGCAGAGAAACGCGAGATTGTCATTTTGCGTGCCGGTCGGCCAGTTTCAGCACCAGATCGGCAATGCGCTCGGCGGCGTCGGCAACGCCGGCGGATTTCATGTTCTGCGCCATCTGCGCAAGCTGCGCGGGGTCGGCGAGCATGTCGCTGACGAGGTTATACAGATCGTCCGCCGTGAACGCGCCCTCGAGCAGCACCTTCGCCCCGCCGGCGTGCTCGAGCACGCGCGCGTTGCGCTCCTGATGGTTGTTCGTGACGTTCGGCGACGGGATGAGGATCGCGGGCTTGCCGATGCACGAGAGCTCCGCGAGCGTGGACGCGCCCGCGCGGCAGAGCACGAGATCGGCCGCGTCCATGACGAGCGGCATGTCATAAATATACGGCCGCACGTCCATGCCGTGCGCAGCGAGATCGGCCGGGCACTTTTCGAGCAGGGCCGCGTGCATCTTCTCATAGCCGTTGCGCCCGGCCGAGTGGATGAGCGAAAACGGCGCGTCCGTGACGGCGGCGCGCGTGATGAACGCCGTCATGACCTCGTTCATGTACGACGCGCCGAGCGAGCCCCAGACCGACACGACCAGCGGCCTGTCCGGGTCGAGCCCGAGCTGGCGCTTGGCCTCCGCCTTGGAGCAGGCCGTGAACGCGCCGCGCACCGGCGTGCCGGTGACGACGACCTTTTCCTGCTCGCTGTAGTGCTGCTTGCTCTCCTCGAAGCCGACGAGGATGCGGTCGACCGCGCCGGCAAGCATCTTCGTCGTCAGGCCGGGCACGGCGTTGGATTCATGCACGACGGTGGGGATACCGAGCTGCGCCGCCGCCTTGAGCACGGGGTAGCAGACATAGCCGCCGGTGCCGATGGCGACGTCAGGCTGAAAGTCCTCGATGATCTTGCGCGCGTCCTTCGTCGCCTGCCGCGCGTTGTGCAGCGAGCGGAAGTTGTACGCGATCTCCGACGGCTTGAGGCTGCGGTGGATGTTCGTGACCTCAATGGTCACGATGTCGTAGCCCGCGCGCGGGACGAGGTCGGTCTCCATCTTGCCGTTGGCGCCGACGAAGAGGATGCCGCAGTCGGGCATCCGGTCGCGCAGGATGCCAGCGACCGCGAGCGCGGGGTTGATGTGGCCTGCGGTGCCGCCGCAGGTAAAGAGAAAATTCATAGCAATGCCTCCCAGGATCAAAAACGGAAATCGGGCAGTCCGCGCCGAAGGCCGCCGCGGGCTGCCGGATATACACTTCAAAGTCAGAAACTAGCGCGCTTTTTTCGTCGGAATGTCGCGCGAGATGCTCAGGATGATGCCCATCTCCCCGAGCTGCATGAGCAGCGCCGTGCCGCCGTAGCTGAAAAACGGCAGCGAGATGCCCGTGCAGGGGATGAGGTTCGTGACGACTGCGATGTTCAAAAACACCTGGATCGACAGCAGCGTCGTGATGCCGATGCCGACGAGGAAGCTGTAGCGGTCGGGCGAGTGCGCGGCGATCCAGTAGCCGCGGCAGATGAGCAGCGCAAACAGGATCAGGATCGCAATGGCGCCGACATAGCCGAGCTCCTCGCAGACGATGGAAAAGATATAGTCATTGTGCTCCTCGGGCAGATAGAGGTACTTCTGCCGGCTCTGGCCGAGGCCGAGCCCGAGAAAGCCGCCCGAGCCGATGGAATACAGCGACTGCACGATTTGATAGCCGGCCGCGCTCGTATCGGCAAACGGGTCGCGCCAGGACACGATGCGCTTGTGCACATAGGGCACGAATTTGCTTGCGATGAGCAGCAGCGCGCCCGCGCTGCCCATGCCGACGAGCAGGTACGAGAGCTTGATGCCGCCGACAAACATCATCACGATCGCAAGCGCCATGATGATGATGGACGCCGACAGATGCGGCTCTAGCATCAGCAGGCCGACGATGATGACCGTGACGACCATGAACGGCACGACACCGTAGCGGAACGTCTGCATCTGCTCTTTATAGGTGCAGATCATGCTGGAGAAAAACAGCACGACCGCGATCTTTGCGATCTCCGACGGCTGAAACGTCGTGAAGCCGAGGCTCAGCCACCGGCGCGCACCGTTGACGCGAGTGCCGATGTGCGGGATCCAGACGACGGCAAGCAGGAAGATGCTCACGCCCAGCACCAGCAGCGACAGACGGCGGTAGGTCACCATGCGCACTTTGGACAGCAAGATCATGGCCACAACGCCGGCCACGGCAAAGGCCGCCTGGCGCACGAAGTAATACGTCGGCGACTTGCCCTGCGCATACGCGCGGGCGAAGCTCGACGAGAGTACCATGATGACGCCGATCGTCAGCAGCAGCAGCGTGAGCACGAAAAACGGCAGGTCGAAGCTGCCGCGCTTCGGCCCGGCGGACGCTTTCGCCTGGCGCGCGGGAAGTCTCAGATCGGAAATATTCATATAAGCACCTCCCTGCACCGCGGCGCGCGCCTCACACGCCGAAGCGGTGGAACACGCCGATGAACGACAAAACTGCAAACAGCACCGTCACGCCGGCAAACAGCGCCACGATCTGCGTTTCCTTCCACTTGTGGCCCGTCCAGCCGCCCATCTCGAGATGGTGGTGGAACGGGGACATTTTGAACACGCGCTTGCCGTGCGTGAGCTTGAAGTAGCCGACTTGGATGATATCCGACAGCGCCTCGATGATGTACATGATGCCGAGCGTCACAAGGATGAGCGGCATGTCGTAGGCAAAGGCCAGCGCCGCGACCGCGCCGCCGAGAAAGAGCGAACCCGTGTCGCCCATGAACACCTTCGCCGGGTGGAAGTTATAGATCAAAAAGCCCAGCAGGCCGCCGGCAAGGCCGGAGGCAAACACGCCGAGGGACAAAAACCGCTCGCCCCAGAGCATGGAGATGACGGCGAAGAAGATGCACACCGGCATCGTCGTGCTCGCGGCGAGGCCGTCCACACCGTCGGTGAGGTTCACGGAGTTGACCGTGCCGACGATGACGAAGGCCGCGAAGATGACATACAGCGGCTCGGAGACCGGCACCGTCTTGTTCCAGAACGGGATGTACAGGCTGTCGAGCGCGACATAGCCGAAGCGGCGCATGAGGAAAATGAACGCCACGGCCGCCGCCAGCTGCAGCAGCAGCTTCTTGCCGGCCGTCAGGCCGAGATTCTGCTTTTTCCGGAGCTTTTCATAGTCGTCCAGAAAACCGATCGCGCCGAACACGAGCGCGAACGCCAGACAAAACAGGTGGCCGTATTCGCCCTCGGCCATGCACTCAAAGCCGACCGACAGGCACACGACCGCGATCGCGGCGATGAACATCAGCCCGCCCATGGTGGGCGTGCCCTGCTTGGACATGTGCCACGTGGGGCCGTTTTCCTTGATGCTCTGGCCCGCCTTGATGCGTTTGAGATACGGGACCAGGAAAAATCCGACGACGGCCGACACCGCAAACGCGATGACGAACGCCAGTATCAGCTTCAGTGTCATTTCTCTCTCTTCCTCTTCTCGAGTATTTCGGCGACGATCTCGCGCTCGTCCATGTGCACTTTCGTCTTGCCGATGATCTGGTAATCCTCATGGCCCTTGCCGCAGAGGATGATGACATCGCCGGGGCAGTGATTCTCGATCGCGTAGGCGATGGCCTCGCGCCGGTCGGGCCGCACGACATAGGGCGTGTGCGTCTCCTTGAGACCGGGAAGGATATCGGCGATGATCGCCTCCGGGTCTTCCGTGCGCGGATTGTCGCTCGTGACGATGACGAAATCCGCCTTCTGGCCCGCGATGCGGCCCATCTTCGGGCGCTTGCCGCGGTCCCGGTCGCCGCCGCAGCCAAAGAGGAACACGAGCCGCGCGGGTGCGAACTCGCGCACCGTCGTGAGGATGTTGTCGATGGCGTCGGGCGTGACGGCGTAGTCGATGAGGATGGCGTAATCCCCGTCGGTCTCGAGCACCTCGGCGCGGCCCTTGACGGGCTTTGCCGTGTCGAGCGCGGCGGCGCAGTCGTCGAGCGAAATGCCGAGCGCGCAGGCGCAGGCAATGACGCTCAGCGCGTTGTAGACCGAGAACATGCCGGGGATGCCGAGGCGCATGCGCGCGATCGCATCGCCGTGCATGGCAACAAATCGCACGCCCGACGCGCTCAGGCGGATGTCCTTGGCCACGAGGTCGGCGTCGTTGCGTTTGGCGGAATAGGTGTGCATCGGGCATTTGGCGCGCTCGAGCATGACGTGCGCCCAATCGTCGTCCGCGTTGACGATGCCGACGTCACTCTGCGCAAACAGCTGCGCCTTGGCCTCGGCATACGCCTCCATGGTCTTGTGAAAGTCCAGATGGTCCTGCGACAGGTTCGTGAAGATGCCCACCCGGAAGCGGATGCCCTCCACGCGGTGCAGCACCAGCGAGTGGGACGACACCTCCATGACCGCGTGCGTGCAGCCGGCGTCGACCATCCGGCGCAGGAGCTTTTGCAGCTCATAGGCGTCGGGCGTGGTGTGCTCGGTGTGCAGCACCTCGTCGCCGATGACGTTCGCGTTCGTGCCGATGAGGCCGACCTTTGTGTGCAGACACTGCTCGAGCATATGCTTGATGAGCGTGGTGACGGTGGTCTTGCCGTTCGTGCCGGTCACACCGATCATGGTCAGCTCACGCGACGGGTTATCGAAAAATTCGCAGCAGATGCGCGAGAGCGCAAGGCGGCTGTCAGCCACGAGGATATACGGTATCTCGACCTCCGGCTTTCGCTGGCAGAGCACGACGGCCGCGCCGCGCTCGACGGCCGCGCCGATAAACCGGTGCCCGTCGGACTCATACCCGCAGACGGCGGCGAACAGGTCGCCGGGCTGCGTGGTGCGCGAGTCAAAGCTGATATCCCGGATGTCCAGCTCCGGATCGGCGGTGCATTCGCACACGTCCAGAACGGACAGCAGTCGCTTGAGTTTCATAAACGTACCTCCGTTGTTCGTCAGTATCGGCCCAGCATGCCCGAATCGCTGGTCACGAGCGTGACCTCCACGACCGTGCCGTGATCGAGCTCGGTCCCGGCGGCCACGGCCTGCCCGGAGATCTTCTGGGAGGCAGTGTCCGTGATGGAGCTGCTGGTCTTGATATACAGCCCCAGTGCGGCCATGCGGTCGCGGGCTGTCTGATAGCTGAGATTGGACAGATCCGGCATCGTCTCCTTGTCGGCCGAGGGCTCTTTGCCGGCATAGAGCAGGATGGTGCTGCCGTTGGCCACGACCGCGCCGCTGCCCGGAAGCTGTGCCGTGATTGTGCTGCCATCGCCGTAGATGCGCGCCTGCAGGCCCACCTCCGCGAGCGCGGCCTTCGCCTGCTCAACGGACAGGCCCGTCACGTTCGGTACGGTCTTATCCATATGCGTCTTTTCCGTCTCGGAGTACGACGGCTCCACGCCGAGGTACGGCAGGATGTCCGCCATCATTTTGCCGACGACGGGCGCGGCCATCTGGCCGCCGCTGATATAGATGCCGGTGCTGTTGCTCGGCGTGTCGAGCAGCACGAGGATGACGATCTGCGGGTCGTCCGCCGGCGCAAAGCCGATGAACGAGACGATGTACTCCTTCGCGCCGCCGGCCGCGTCCTGCGCGACCTTTTCCGACGTGCCGGTCTTGCCGCCGATGCGGTAGCCGGCGACGTAGGCGTTCTTGCCGGTGCCGTCGACGGGGTCGCCGACGACCTGCTCGAGGATCTGGCGCACGGTGGCGCTCGTCTGCTCGCTCACGACCTGGCGCACCACGGTCGGCGAATTGGACACGACCGCTTCCCCGTCGCTGTTGACGATGCTCTTGACGACGTACGGCTTCATGAGATAGCCGCCGTTGACGCAGGCGCTGACTGCCGTGATGAGCTGCAGCGGCGTGATCGTAAACGTCTGGCCGAAGGAGGCCGCCGCAAGCTGGGAGAGGTTCTCCGGGTCGTAGAACGTGTTCTGGCTCCACCAGATGCTGCCGCTCTCGCCGGACATGTCGATGCCGGTCTTGGCGGTGAGGTTGCTGTCCACGTTGCTGGTCAAGTTCAGGAAGCCGAACGCCTCGGCGTACTTGTAGAAGGTGCGCGCGCCGATGAGCTGGCCGATCTGCACGAGCGCCACGTTGCACGAGTGCTGGATGGCCTGCGTCAGGTTCTGACTGCCGTGGCCGGTCGTTTTCCAGCACTTGAGCGGATCGGTACGGCCGAGCACGTTCGTGCTGCCGCCGCAGTAAAACGACGAATTTTCATTGACCACGCCCTCTTCGAGCGCCATGGCCAGCGTGATGATCTTGAACGTCGATCCGGGCTCGTAGGTGTCCGACAGGGCCTTGTTGCGCCACTGCTTCGTCTGCGCGGCGGAGAGCATCTCGGTCTTCCTGTCGGGATCCGTTTCGGCGTCGATGGCCTCCTGATCCTTGTCGCTGACCTTCTGATAGTCGTTCAGGTCAAAGTTGCCGAGCGAGACCATGCCGAGAATGGCGCCGCTGTTGGGGTCCATGGCGATGGCCGCGGCGCCATTTTGCACGTCGTAATCCTCGACCGCCTGCTGCAGGTGCTTTTCGAGGTAATACTGGATCGTGGCGTCGATGGTCAGGTTCATGTCGTCGCCCTTTGTCTCATCGTAGTAGTCCTCGTAGTTGACAAAGAGCATATCCGTGCCGCGGTTATCCGTCGCGCGGATGATGCGCCCGGCGCTGCCGGTCAGATAGCTGTCATAGCGCTGCTCCAGGCCGTAGAGGCCGTTGTTGTCCTGCCCGACGAAACCGATGACGTGCGCGGCCAGATTGCCGTAGGGGTAATAGCGCTTCGTGTCCGGCTCGATCTTCACGCCGGTGAGGTTGTTCTCCTTCTTGAACGCGCGCACTTTTTCCGACACTTCCGGCTCGACCTTGCGCTTGACGACCTCATACCAGCGGTCGGTATTCTTCGTCATGGCCAGGATCTTATCATAATCGACGTCGAGGATCTCGGAAAGTTCGCGCGCGATCAGCTGCGGATCTTCTTTGTTCTTGACGATCTCGGCCGGGCTGATGAAGATCGTATCGACCGAGGCGTTCATGGCCAGGATCTTGCCGTTCGTATCGTAGATCGCGCCGCGCGAGGCCGTGATCTCCGTCGTACGCACCTGCTGGTCGATCGCCATTTTTTCGTACTCGTCATGGTGTACGATCATGACATTGAACAGCTTGATGCCAAGGACAGCAAATGCAAGGATGCCGCACACAATCAAAAGGAAGCGTGTGCGGCGGAGCATCATGATATTCGGTGTTTTGGTACTTGCACGAAAAGGCACGCGGTTGTCCCGGCGCCCGGAAGTTTCATTCGCCATGTCTGTCTCCTTGTTCCTGCGGGGATAGTACTATCATACAGGCTGGCTTATCGAAAATATTCCAAAATGGAAGAGAAGAAATCGCCGAGGCGGTCGGCAAGGCTCAGCGGTTCGGCCGCGTTCTGGTCAAGGACCACCGCCGTGTCCGTGGCGTCGCTGCTGATATAATAGAGCTGATCGCTGCGCGGCTTCTGCATGCCGAGCTCGTGGATGGCGTAATCCTCGATCTCCGTGAGGTTGAACGCGCTCTCGTAATCAATGCGCAGGCGCGTTTGCTGCTCCTGCAGCTGGGTATACTGATCCTCCAGCGCCGAGACCTCCGCCGACGCCTGCGAGAGCTGCACGCGCGCGACCAGCGACACGACGATCAGTACGGCGGCAATGGCAAAGCCGAGCACAGCCAGCGGGGCGATCGCCTGCTTGGGGGTGGGAACGGACTCCGGGACGACGGCCTCCGTCGTCCGAGGAGCGTGCGGCATCTCGACCGGCGCACTGTACCGGTATTCTTCGGCAGCCGTGCTGCGCAGGTCATACGCCGCGTTGCCGTCCATGGGCGCGGTATTGCGTTTTTTCGAAGCAGGAGATGCCATGATCGGCTCCTTTCTCAGACGCGCTCGGCAACGCGCAGCTTCGCGCTGCGGGCGCGCGGGTTACACTCCAGTTCTTCCTCGCCGGGCAGGATCGGCTTGCGGGAGACGCTGCGCAGCGTCTGCACAAAGCCGCAGGTGCACACCGGTGCCTCGCGCGGGCAGGTGCAGCCGTGCTCCCGCCGGGCGATGCCGGTCTTGACAATCCGGTCCTCGAGGGAATGAAAGCTGATGACGCACAGCCGCCCGCCGACGCGGAGCTTGTCCGGCGCGGTGTCCATCATCTCGCGCACCGCCGCCAGCTCGTCGTTCACGGCGATGCGGATCGCCTGAAAGCTGCGCTTGGCGGGATGCTGCTTTTCGCGCAGCGCCGCGCCCGGCATGGCCGAGCGGATCACATCGACCAGCTCCAGCGTGGTCGAGATCGGCCGCTGCGCCCGGGCGCGTACAATCGCCCCGGCAATGCGAGGCGCATAGCGCTCCTCGCCGTATTCATACAAAATGCGTTTGAGCTCATTCTCCGGCCACTCGTTGACGACGTTCCACGCGCTCAGGCCGCTGGTTGCGTCCATGCGCATATCGAGTGGCGCGTCGTGCATATACGAAAAGCCGCGCTGCGTCTCGTCGAGCTGCGGCGAGGAAACGCCGAGGTCAAAGAGCATGCCGTCCACGGCGTCGATGCCGAGGCGGTCGAGAATGGCGGCCGTGTCGCGGAAGTTGCCGTGCACGAGCTGCACACGCTCCCCGAACGGGGCCAGCCGCGCGCCGGCGCGCGCAATCGCTGTCTCGTCGCGGTCGATGCCGATGAGCGTTCCGGTCGTCAGGCGGCCGGCGATCTGCTCGGAGTGGCCGCCCATGCCGAGCGTGCCGTCCACGTAAATGCCGTCGGGGCGGATGTTCAGGTTGTCGATGCATTCGTGCAGCAGCACGGGGATATGTCCGGCATCCATCAGAAATCCAGCTCCTCCATCACGGCGGCGATGTTCTCCGGCAGCGCCTCGAGCGGGCAGATCTCATCCCAGCGCGCGCTATCCCAGAACTCCGCATGGTTGTTGCTGCCGACCACGGTGACGCTCTTGGTCAGGCCGGCGAATTCACGCAGGTGCTGCGGCAGGAGGATACGTCCCTGTCCGTCGAGATCGCAGCGGGCCGCATACGCGAACAGCGGGCGCACCTTGCGCTGCTGCAGATTGGTCATGGCCGCCGCCTTCTCGGAGATCGCCTTCCAGTTTTCCTGACTGTAGGCCGACAGGCACTTTTCGGGCGAGACCGTCACATAGAACGTGTCGCCCAGTTCTTCACGGAGCTTGGCCGGGATGAACAGACGGCCTTTGGCGTCAAGCGTATGCTGATAGATACCGGTCATGCTGCATCCCCCCTTCTCCGAAATCGTGCACTTTCGCGCCCCACGCGTGGGCTTTTGATGCTTTTTAAACCACTTTGCCCCACGTGCAATCCTCATTATAGTGGCAGGATGGAAAAATTGCAAGGAGAAATTCCCGCCTTTTTCTTGCAATTTCCGACAATTCTGTCAATCCGACTGTGGTTTTTCCGGCCACAAGCATTTGCGTTTCCCGCCGAAAAAAGGAAAACGGCGGCACAAGATGTGCCGCCGAAGCGTGAAAAAATCCCCGCCGGAAGCGTCCAAAGCGCGCCCGGCGGGGAAAAATTTCGGCAAAACGCACCACCGCCGCCGGACATACCGGCGGCGGTGCAGATGTGCAGGAAAAGGCAGGTCAGTTGGCTTCCTCCTCTGGGGCTTCCTCGCCTTCGAAGCGGATCTCCGGCTGTCTGGCTGCAGGGGCATCGGCGGGCGCAGCCGTGCTGCCGGCAACGTTCTGGAACGCAGCGTGCGCCTGCTGCACGCTGCCGAGCGCGGCGGAGATGGCCTCCTCCGTGCGGCGCAGCGCCTCATCGCAGAACTGGCTCGAGGCACGGCGCAGCGCGTCGGCCTTGGCCTGCGTGGAGGCGAGCATTTCGTTGCTGCGGGCCTTGGCGATGCGCACGATCTCCTGATCGTCCACGAGCGCGCGGGCGCGCTCCTCCGCCTGATTGCGGATGCCTTCGGCCTCGCGCTTGGCGTTGTTGATGAATTCGTCGCGGGCGGAGACCAGACGCTTTGCCTCGGAAAGCTCCACCGGCATGGCGGTCTTGATCTCATCGAGGATCTCGAGGACCTGGTCGCGCTCGACGATGCACTTTTCGTTGCCGAGCGGCACGCCCCATGCCTCCGACACCATGGTATAAAGCTGGTCAATGAGTTCCATGACTTCGTTGTCCATTTTGTTTCCTCCCAAAGCGTGTTCCGGCAGTGCCGGTAAAAAAGTCGATCTGAAACGGGTTTATTCGCCGCGCGTCGCGCGTTCGTGCACATCGTCAATGATCTCGCACGGGACGAACGGCGTCAAATCCGCGCCGTAGCCCGCGAGCTCCTTGACGACCGACGAGCTGAGGAACGTATATTTCTGACTGGCCGTCAGGAACATGGTGTCCAGCTCGGGATTGATCTTCTTGTTGATGAGCGCCATCTGAAACTCGTTTTCAAAGTCCGTGTTCGCGCGCAGGCCCTTGACGATCACCGCACCCTCCGGGAAGGTCTTGGCGTATTCGGCGAGCAAGCCGTCGAACGTGTCCACCTCCACATTGGGGAAGCGGCTGACGACGCGGCGCGCGAGCGCCACGCGCTCCTCGCGGGTAAACATGGGGTGCAGCTTGCCGGCGTTGGGCATGATGCACACGACGACGCGGTCGAAAATGCCGGACGCGCGGCGGATGATGTTCAGGTGGCCGAGCGTAATGGGGTCAAAGCTGCCGGGGTAAATCGCTGTTTTCATGCGTGGATTCCCTTTCCGTAGAGCGTGAGCTTGATCTTGCCGTAATTGCGCTCCGTGAGCAGATGATACGGCGCTCGAAGCTGCGGGAGCACCTTTTCGCGGCGGCTCTCACACACGATTATACCACCCTCAGCTAATATGTCAAACTGTACAACATTTTCAAGTGCTTTGTCAAGCAATCCCGTATCATACGGCGGATCGAGGAAGATCAGGTCAAATTTTCCGCACGTGCGCAGGTAGCCGAGCGACTCGCCCTGCACCACGTCGCCCTGCAGGCGGCAGAGTGCGAGATTGGCGCGCACGAGCTGCACGGCGGCGCGGCTCTCGTCGACGAACACGGCGCTGCGCGCGCCGCGGCTGAGCGCCTCGATGCCGAGCTGGCCCGTGCCGGCAAAGAGGTCGAGCACGCGCCGGCCCTCGATGTCGAACTGGATGAGGTTGAACATGGATTCCTTGACATTATCGGTCGTGGGACGGGTGGCCATCCCCTCCGGCTCGCGCAGCCTGCGGCCGCGGGCCGTACCTGTGATCACACGCATGGCGGTTCTCCTTTCGGGTGATAGTGGTCGTAGACCGCGCGGGCAGCGCCCGCCGGAACGGCCGCGCACAGCTCCTCATACGAAGCCGCGCAGATGGCCTTTGTGCTGCGGAACGCCTTGAGCAGCGCGTTGCGCCGCTTCTCGCCCACGCCGGGGATCTGATCGAGCTCGGACGAGAGGCTCTCGCGCCGCAGCCGGCGCTGATAGTCGATGGAAAAGCGGTGCGTCTCCTCCTGGATCGTGCCGATGAAGGCAAACACCGCGGGGTTGGCAGAAATGCCGATCTCATGCCCGCCGGGCGTGATGAGCGCGCGCGTGCGGTGGCGGTCGTCCTTGACCATGCCGAACACCGGCACGGTCAGGCCGAAGCCGTCGAGCACCGTCTGTGCGACCGTCGCGTGCTCCGCGCCGCCGTCGATGAGCAGCAGATCCGGCAGCGGGCAAAAGCCCGGATCGCCGTCCACATAGTGCTGAAAGCGGCGCGTGACCGCCTCGTGCATGGCGCCGTAGTCGTTCTGCCCGTCCGTCGTGCGGATGCGGAACTTCCGGTAGTCCGACTTGCGCGGCCGGCCGTGCTGAAACACGGTCATGCCGGCAACGATGCCGGTATCGCCGAGGTTCGAGATGTCAAATGCCTCGATGCGTTCGGGCGGCGCGTCGAGCTCCAGCGCACGCTGAAGCCATTCGAGCGTTTTGAGGCTGCGCTGCGCCGCGGTCGTCGCAATGAGGATCTCCTCGCGCGCGTTGTTCGCCGCCATCTCCGTCAGGCGGCACTTGTCGCCGCGCTGCGGCACGGCGAGCGCGACCTTGTGCCCCGCCGCCTCGGTGAGCAGGCGCTCGAGCGCTTCCTGCCCCTCGAGCGCGCACGGCAGCAGCACCTGCCGCGGATAGGCGCCGCGCCCCTCATAATACTGCTGCACGAGCGCGGCAAGCGCCTCGCCGTCCGGCTCCATCGGCTCGTCGAGAAACGACTTGTCCTTGCCGGTGAGGTTGCCGTCCGTAAAGTGCAGCACGGTAAAGCAGCACTTGGCCCCGCGCTGAAAGCCGACGGCGTCCGTGTCGGAGTAGGCCGTGGCGATGACGCGCTGGTGGTTCTGCAGGCCCTGGATGGCGCGCAGCCGGTCGCGCAGCGACGCCGCGTATTCAAACCGCAGCGCATCGGCCGCGGCCTGCATCTGCTCGGTCAGTTCGGCTGTGAGCTCCGCCGTGCGGCCGTCGAGGATCATCTCGGCCTCGCGGATGGCCTTGAGGTACTCCGCGCGCGTGACGTCCTTCAGGCAGTAGCCCGCGCAGGTGCCCATGTGGTAATTCAGGCACGGGCGGGCGCGGCCGATGTCGCGCGGAAAGCGGCGCGTGCACGTCGGCAGGCGCAGCGTCTTGCATACGGTGTCGATAATCTCGGCCGTCATGCTCCGGCCGCCGTAGGGGCCGAAGTACTTCGCGCCGTCCTTCTCCGTATGATTGACGAGCGAGAACGTCGGGTACGGCTGCGTCACGTCCAGACGCACGAAGGGATAGCCCTTGTCGTCCTTGAGCAGGATGTTGTATTTGGGTTTGTGCAGCTTGATGAGCGAGTTTTCGAGCACGAGCGCTTCGAACTCGGACTGCACGACGATGACATTGAAATCCGCAACGTGCGCGACCATGGCCGCCACCTTCGGCAGGTGCTCGCCGCGAAAATAGCTCGTGACGCGGTTTTTGAGCGCTTTCGCCTTGCCGATATAGATGACCTCGCCGTGCTCGTCGAGCATGATGTACACGCCCGGCAGCAGCGGGAGCATATTGGCCTTTTCGCGCAGTTGCTCGGGTCGGAGTTTTTCCATAGTCTGCTCCTGCGATGCCGAAAAAAATCTGCGGTCAGGAAAACAGGGGCGTGCTGATGACACGCCCCTGTTTCGGTTTCATGTTGTTGGGATCACTCGGAAAAATCGGAATTGATCAGTGCGGTCAGGGTATCGATCGCTTCCTGCTCGTCGGCGCCGTCGGCCACGAGGGTGATCGTCGAGCCCTTCACGATGCCAAGTGACAGGACGCCGAGAAGGCTCTTGGCGTTAACGCGTCTCTCGTCTTTCTCGATCCAGATGCTGCTCTTGAACTCGTTTGCCTTCTGGATAAAAAAGACCGCGGGCCGTGCATGGAGTCCCTCCAGGTTGTTGATGACTGCTTCTTTCGTGATCATTTTCTCCACTCCTTATGCACTATTATGCTTGTATCATCTTATCAAAAACGCCCAGCATCGTCAACCGATTTTCGTTTTTTTGTTGCTTTGCACAGCGTTTTTTCGCCGGGTTTTTCTGTTTTTATTTCAGTTCGACAACGGTCACGCCGCTCTCGCCCTCGCCGTAACGGCCGAGCCGGTAGGACTTGACGGCCTTGTTTTTGCGCAGCGACTGCTGCACGGCTGCGCGCAGCGCGCCGGTGCCCTTGCCGTGGATGATGGTGACCTTCTCGAGCTTGGCCATGACGGCGTTGTCGAGGAAGCGCTCGGTCGCGGCGACGGCCTCCATCGTGTCCATGCCGCGCAGGTCGATCTCCGACTCGGCGGCCACATTGCGCAGGCTGGCCGCGTGCGCGGCGGCGAACTTCTGCGCCTCGGGCTTTTCGTTTTCGAGCAGGTACACGTCCTGCTCCTTGGCCGTCACGTTCATGATGCCCGCGCGCAGGGTCAGCGTCCGGTCGGCGGAGATAGCCGTGACGGTCGCCTTGATGTCGCCCATCTTGCGCAGCTGCACGGTGTCGCCCACGCGCACCGGGCGGGCGGAGACTTTCTTCTCCCTGGGCTGCGGGTGCGCCGCGGCGGCGGCCGCGTCCTCGGCCACGTTCAGCTTGCGGCGCAGGGCGGCGCGCGCGTCGTTGGCGCGGTGGTGGTCGGCGTCCGTTTTCTCCATTTTGCGCAGCTCGTCGAGCTCGCGCATCACCTCGTCCGCCGTGCGGCGCGCGTCGCCGATGATGCGCTCGGCGTCGCGGCGGGCCTTCTCGTCCGCCTTTTCCAGCCGGACGGAGAGCTCCGCCTTCAGGCGCTCGGACTTGCGGCGGTTTTCCTCCGCCTCGCACAGCTGACGCGCCGCCTCGGCACGGTCGCGCTCCATGAGCTGGCGCACCTGCTCGAGCTTTTCGATGGTGGCCTCCATGCTCGCGCTCTCGGTGCTGACGCGGCTGCGCGCGTCGTCGATGATCTCCTGCGGCAGGCCCAGCCGCTCGGAGATGGCAAAGGCATTGGACTTGCCGGGGATGCCAATGAGCAGGTGGTACGTCGGGCGCAGGGAGTCCACGTCAAACTCACACGAGGCGTTCATGACGCCGGGCTGCGTCGTGGCGTAGACCTTGAGCTCGGTATAATGCGTCGTGGCGGCGATGAGCGCGCCGCACTTGCGCGCGTGCTCGATGATGGCGATGGCCAGCGCCGCGCCCTCGGCCGGGTCCGTGCCGGCGCCGAGCTCGTCGAACAGCAGCAGCGACCGGTCGTCGCACTCCTTGAGCATGCGCACGGTGTTCGTCATGTGCGCCGAGAACGTGGACAGCGACTGCTCGATGCTCTGCTCATCGCCGATGTCGGCCATGATCTCGTGGAACACCGGCATGGTGCTGCCGTCGGCACACGGGATGTGCAGGCCGCACTGCGTCATGGCCGCGAGCAGACCGATGGTCTTGAGCGTGACGGTCTTGCCGCCGGTGTTCGGGCCGGTGATGACGAGCGTGTCAAATTCGCCGCCGAGCGAAACATCGATCGGCACAGCGGTGTCCTTCGGCAGCAGCGGATGGCGCGCGCGGCGCAGCTGCAGGTGCTTGTCCGTCAGCTCCGGCGCGATCGCGTCGAGCTGGTAGGCGAGTTTTGCCTTGGCAAAAATGAGGTCGAGGCGCACGAGCACGTCAAAGTCGCTCGAGATGTCTTCCCGGTGCGCGGCGCACTCGGCCGAGAGCTCGGCGAGGATGCGCTCGATCTCCGTCTTTTCACGTGCGCGCAGCTCCCGCAGCTCGTTGTTCGCCTTCACGGCGGCCATCGGCTCGATGAACAGTGTCGCGCCGGAGGCCGACACGTCGTGCACGAGGCCGGGCACGGCGCCCTTGTGCTCGGCCTTGACCGGCACGACATAGCGCTCGGAGCGCATGGTGATGATCGGCTCCTGCAGCGCCTTGGCATAGCTCGGCGAGGAGATGATCTTCTGCAGCGCATCGTGCACGCGCGCGCTCGCGGCGCGGATCAGCCGGCGGATGGACGCCAGCTCGCTCGACGCGCTGTCGGCGATCTCGTCCTCGCCGGTGATGGAGGTGAAGATCTTCTCCTCCAGAAAGCGGTTGGCCTGCAGGGCGCTGAAGAGGTAGTCGATGCTCGTCTTGTCCTGCCGCTCGCCGGTGCCGTAGCTGCGCACGCAGCGCGCCGCCTGCAGCACGCCCGCGATATCCAGCAGCTCGCGCGTGTTGAGCGCGCCGCCCATGTCCGCGCGCTGCAGCGCCGCGCGTACGTCCTTCACACCGGAAAACGACGGGCTGCCCTTGACGACCATCATCGATGCGGCGGCGCTCGTCTCACCGAGGCGGGTCGCCACCACGGCGCGGTCGCCGCTCGGGCGCAGGGCCATGGCCTGCGTGCGGGCCGTTTCGCTCACGGCCTGCGCAGCCAGCAGCGCCAGCACGGCCGGCAGCTCCAGCGTCTGCAGGGATTTTTCATAGGAATCCATAGGATGTCTCCTTTGCGGGGGAAAAATTCAAGATCAGATGCGCGCGACGCCGCTCGCGCGCGCGGCCTGCGCGACCGCCGCGGCCACGGCCGGGCCGACGCGCGGGTCAAAAGCCTTGGGGATGATATAATCGGCACACAGCTCCTCGGGCGTGATGAGCGCCGAGAGCGCGTGCGCGGCGGCGAGCTTCATGGGCTCGTTGATATCGGACGCACGCACGTCGAACGCGCCGCGGAAGATGCCCGGGAAGGCCAGCACGTTGTTGATCTGGTTCGGATAGTCGCTGCGGCCGGTGCTGACGACGGCCGCGCCCGCGGCCCTGGCCTCGTCGGGGAAGATCTCCGGCGTGGGATTGGCGCAGGCAAAGACGATGGCGTCGCGGTGCATGGTGCGCACCATGTCGCCGGTCAGCAGGCCGGGCTGCGACACGCCGATGAACACGTCCGCGCCGCGGACGACATCGGCCAGCGTGCCGGCCTGGCGGCGGAGGTTCGTGACCTCGGCCATCTCGGTTTTGATCCAGTTCATGTTCTCCGGCCGGCCGGCATAGATCGCGCCCACGCGATCACAGAGCGTCACGTCGCGCGCGCCCGCGCTCAGCAGCAGCTTGCTGATGGAAATGGCGGCCGCGCCCGCGCCGGACAGGACGATCTTCACGTCCTCGAGGCGCTTGCCGACCACGCGCAGCGCGTTTGTGAGGCCCGCGAGCGTGATGATGGCCGTGCCGTGCTGGTCGTCGTGAAAAACCGGAATGTCGCACAGCTGCTTGAGCTTGCGCTCGATCTCAAAGCAGCGCGGCGCGGAGATATCCTCCAGATTGATGCCGCCGAAGCTGCCGGAGAGCAGGTACACCGTGCGCACGAACTCGTCCACATCCTTCGTGCGGATGCACAGCGGGAAGGCATCCACGTCCGCAAACGCCTTGAACAGCACGCACTTGCCCTCCATTACGGGCATACCCGCCTCTGGCCCGATGTCGCCAAGGCCGAGCACGGCCGAACCGTCCGTGATGACGGCGCAGAGATTGTGCCGGCGCGTGAGCGTGTAGCTCTTGTCCGGGTCGCGCTGGATCTCCAGACACGGCTGAGCCACGCCGGGCGTATATGCGAGCGACAGGTCGTCCTTTGTGGAGACCGGCACGCGGGTGTTGACTTCGATCTTGCCGCCCCACTGCTCGTGCAGACGGAGCGATTCCTTTGCGTAATCCATGCTTATGCCTCCTCCTGTTTCGGGTGCACCATATCCTCGGGCCGCACCCAGGCGTCAAACTCCTCGGCCGTGAGCAGGCCGAGCTCCACCGCCGCCTGCTTGAGCGTCTGGCCGGTGGCGTGGGCGTGCTTTGCGATCTTTGCCGCGTTTTCGTAGCCGATGTGCGGGTTGAGTGCCGTGACAAGCATGAGCGATGCGTCCAGATGCGCCTGAATGACGGCGTAATTTGGCCGGATGCCGCGCACGCAGTTGGCCTCGAACGAATCCATGGCGTCAGAAAGCAGACGCGCCGACTGCAGGAAGTTATAGATCGTCACCGGCAGGAACACATTGAGCTGGAAGTTGCCCTGCGACGCCGCGATGCCGATGGCCGTGTCATTGCCCATGACCTGCACGGCCACCATCGTGACGGCCTCGCACTGCGTGGGATTGACCTTGCCGGGCATGATGGACGAGCCGGGCTCGTTGGCCGGGATGATGAGCTCGCCGATGCCGCAACGCGGGCCGGAAGCGAGCCAGCGCACGTCGTTGGCGATCTTCATGAGATCGGCCGCCAGCGCCTTGAGCGCGCCGTGGGCAAACACCATCTGGTCCTTGCTCGTGAGCGCGTGGAACTTGTTCGGCGCCGACAGGAAGGCGTAGCCCAGCAGCTCGGAGATCTCCTCTGCCGCCAGATCGCCGAACGCCGCCGGGGCGTTGAGCCCCGTGCCGACGGCCGTGCCGCCGAGGGCCAGCTCGCTCAGCGCACGGCAGGCCTGCACGATCATGTCGCGGTCGTGGCCGAGCATGGCGCTCCAGCCGCTGATCTCCTGCCCGAGCGTGAGCGGCACGGCGTCCTGCAGGTGCGTGCGGCCGATCTTGACCACATCGCGGTACTCCGCGCTCAGGCGGTCGAGCGTCGCCGTCAGGCGGCCGATGGCGGGCAGGACCTGCTCCTCGAGCGCGACGCGCGCGGCCACGTGCATAGCCGTCGGAAACGTGTCGTTCGAGCTCTGCGAGCAGTTGACGTGGTCATTCGGGTGCACAAGATCTTCACCCAGCAGCTCATTGGCGCGGTGGGCAATGACCTCGTTGACATTCATATTCGTCTGCGTGCCGCTGCCGGTCTGCCAGACGGCGAGCGGGAAGTTGCCGTCGAGCGAGCCGTCGAGGATCTCATGGCAGGCGGTCTCGATCGCGCCGGCGCGGCGGGCGTCGAGCACACCGAGCTGCGCGTTCGCGCGCGCGGCCGCGAGCTTCACGACCGCGAACGCGCGGATGACCTCCGGCGGGATCTTCTCGGTGCCGATGCGGAAGTTTTCAAAGCTGCGCTGCGTCTGCGCGCCCCAGTAACGGTCAGCAGGCACACGCACCTCGCCCATGGTATCATGCTCCAGACGGTATTCCATCCTGTAACCTCTTTTCGCAAAAATCTCAGATGCCGCTATTATACGCCCATCTGCCCGCGCACCGCAA